>ERZ1034427.154-NODE-154-length-14775-cov-2.843139_pt1 | contig 14775 bp, 17 predicted proteins | sample MGYA00520607_ERZ1034427 | MGnify/ENA primary metagenome ERZ1034427 (study PRJEB33736, sample SAMEA104288489) | Azolla caroliniana | place: Brazil | collected 1987 | study: EMG produced TPA metagenomics assembly of the PRJEB19522 data set (Is there foul play in the... | reverse complement strand
CGGCGGTCCCCCTCCCCCGATGGGGGAGGAGAATAGCCCTAGTCTCAGTGCTTGCCGCGATCCCGGCCGAAGTTCGGCTCGGCGCTTTCCTGGCCCGCCGCCACGATGCCGCGGCGGATGGCGCGGGTGCGGGTGAAGTGGGCGTGCAGGGTGTCGGCGTCGCCCCAGCGGATCGCGCGGCTCATCGCCTGCAGGTCCTCGGTGAAGCGGCCCAGCATCTCCAGCACCGCGTCCTTGTTGGCCACGAAGATGTCGCGCCACATGGTCGGGTCGCTGGCGGCGATGCGGGTGAAGTCGCGGAAGCCCGAGGCCGAGTACTTGATGACCTCGTTCTCGGTGACGTTTTCCAGGTCCGCCGCGCTGCCGACGATCGTGTAGGCGATCAGGTGGGGCAGGTGGGAGACGACGGCCAGGACGAGATCGTGGTGCTTCTCCTCCATCAGCTCGACCTGGGCCCCGAACGCGCGCCAGAAGGTCGAGAGGCGCGCGACGGCGGCGGCGTAGGCCTCGTCCTCGCCGTCCAGAGGCGTCAGGATTGTCCAGCGGTTCTCGAACAGCTCGGCGAAACCGGAGTCGGGGCCCGACTGTTCGGTGCCGGCGATCGGGTGGCCGGGGATGGCGTGGATCTTCGAGATGTCCTGGGCGCGGAACGCCTCGGCGACATTGCCCTTGGTCGAGCCGACGTCGGTCAGGGTCGCGCCCGCCTTCATGGCGGGGATCACCTGGGCGGCGAGGTCGGGGATCGACAGCACCGGCGTGGCGATGACCACGAGGTCGGCGTCCTTGACCGCTTGGGCGATGTCGCCGGTGACGTGCTCGGCGATGCCCAGTTCGGCGACGCGGGTCCGATGCGCCTCGCTGGCGTCGGCCACCGTGATCTCGCCGACCACGCCGTGCTCGCGCGCGGCGCGGATGATCGAGCCGCCGATCAGGCCGGCCCCGATCACGGTCATCTTGGGATAGAGGATACCAGGGCTGGACATCTAGCGACCCATGAACTGGGCCAGGAGGTCGACCACGGCGCGGTTCTGCTCTTCCAGGCCGATGGTGATGCGGATCGCGTTCGGCAGGCCGTAGTTGGCGACCGCGCGGACCAGATAGCCCTTCGACGCCAGGAAGGCCTCGGCCTCCAAGGCCGTCTTGCCGGGCGTGGTCGGGAAGGTCGCCAGCACGAAGTTGGCCGCCGACGGCGTCACCTCAAGACCCAGGCCGCCCAGTTGCTGGGTCAGCCACGGACGCCACTGCTCGACCAGGGCCAGGGAGCGCGCCTGGAAGTCGTCGTCGAACAGCGCCGCGACAGCCGCCTCCTGGGCGGGGATCGAGGTGTTGAATGGCGGACGGATGCGCTCGATCGGCTCGATGATGTGGCTGGGCGCATAGCCCCAACCGACGCGCAGGGCGGCCAGGCCGTGCAGCTTCGAGAAGGTGCGGGTGACGATCACGTTCTCGGCGGCGCGGGCCAGGTCCAGGCCGTCCTCGAAGCGCGGATCGCTACAGAACTCGGCGTAGGCGCCGTCCAGCACCAGGACCACGGACGGCGGCAGGGCCGCGTGCAGGGCGCGGATCTCCTCGCCCGTCAGCCAGGTGCCGGTGGGGTTGGCCGGATTGGCGATGAAGACGAGGCGCGTGCGCTCGTCCACGCACTTGGCGACCTCATCGACGTCGATGCGGTGGTTGATTTCCTTGGCCATCCGCACCTCGCCCTGGCAGGCGCGGGCGCCGATGGCGTAGGCGGCGAAGCCGTGCTCGCCCTGGACGATGTTGTCGCCGGGCTCGAGATAGACCTGGCACAGCAAGGCGAAGATCTCGTCGCTGCCGTCGCCGAAGGTCAGGCGCTCGGGCTCGAGGCTGTAGCGCTTGGCGACGGCCTCACGCAGGATATTGGCCTTGCCGTCCGGATAGATGTGCAGGCGGTCGACCGCGTCGCGATAGGCCGCCTTGGCCTTGTCGCTGCTGCCCAGGATGTTCTCGTTGCTCGACAGCTTCACCGGATGGGCGACGCCTTCGACCTTCGACTTGCCGCCGACATAGGCGTGGATGTCGAGGATCCCGGCCTTGGGGACGGGGCGAGGCGCGGCGAAGCGGTCGGCTGCGGAGGCGGTCATCGGACTACTCAGGCTCCGTACGGTTCAGATGTACGGCGGCCGCTTCTTACACGTCGAACTGCTCGGGCGCAGCCCCGATGACGCCGGTCAGTTGGCCGGGCGCGCGGGCCAGCCGCTCGTCGTCCGCCTGGAAGAAGCCCGACAGCGAAAACAGCTTGAGGCCGCCGGCCTCGGCGACCAGTTCTGCGGCGACGCCGTCCAGGCCCAGGGCCTCGACGATGGCGGCCGCGCTCTTGGGCGAGTCGCTGACCCAGAAGGTCTGGTCGCCGCCGGTCGGTTCGACCTCCACCTCGGCCACGGCCAGGGCGGCCTGGGGCCCCCAAGTCGCCAGGCAGGGCAGGGCGGCGAACACCTTCAGCTTCGGCTCGGCCAGCAGGCGGCCCCACCAGGGCGTGTCGCTGGCCAGCGGCAGGACGGCGACGCCCCATGGGGCGCGGGCGACGGCGAGGGCGTCCTGGGCGGTGGGGACCAGAGACAGGCGCGGCGCGGTTCCGAAGCGCAGGCGGGTCAGCTCGACCACGCGGGCCGGCTCGCGACCGCCGAAGACGCCCAGTTGGTACGGACCTTGGCGCGCGAGGTTGTCGGCCATGATCTCGCGCCAGATGCGGATGACCAGGGCGTCGGGCGCGGAGAGCAGCTTGCGGACGATCTGGGCTTCGCGGCCGGGGCGCAGGCCAAAGCCGGTGTCGCCCGAGGCGCGCTTGGCGGCGGCGACCGCGCTGGCCAGGCTGGCGCGCTCGTCGAGCAGCTTCAGCAGTTCACCGTCGATGGCGTCCAGCCGCCATCGGACCTCTTCGAGAGACGGTGTGGCGTCCGCCGCGTCGCTGCCCATGTTCTTCCCCGAAATTGGAGGGCGGACCATAGTCTTTGCCGCCGAACACGCAATAGCCAGCCTTCACGGGAAGAAAATTGCGCTTTCGGTGATCGTCGCTCGATCAGTAGACCCGCGGCGCGGGGCCGGTGTCGAGCACGCCCAGGAAGCTCCGGCCGTCGCGGAAATGCAGGCTGGCCTCGATGACCGGCTCGCGTCCCATCGCCTGCGCGGCCGCCGCCAGGGCCTGTTCGGGCGTGCGGATCGGCTTGGAAAGATCGACGCGCTCGGTGATCGCGACTTCCAGATCACCGATGAGGCGCCCTTCGGAATCGACCGACAGCACGCCGGACTTGGCCTTGCCCTCGGCGTCGCCGGCCAGGATCTGGCTCTGCTGGAAGGTGATCTCGCCGCCAGCGGCGCTCCAGCCCTTCACGGCGGCTTCCCAGTTGCGGCCACGCAGGGCCGAGACGTGCGAGAGGCGGGTTTCCAGCACCATCGAGGCCGTCTTGTCCTGGGCGATGCGGCCGAGGAGGCCGGTGAAGGCGGTCTTGGCGCCGTCGGCCTTGAATAGGATCGCGCCCTGGTCGTCGGGGCCCGCGCGCAGGTGCAACTGCATGCCGTCGGCCGAGACCAACTGGAACGGCTTGGCGCCCGGCGCCGGCGTAAAGGTCAGGCCCGCGCCCTCCACCGAGATGCGCGGCGGGGTTTCCTTGACGTGCGAGATGCTGGCTCGCAGCGCCTGGCCGGTGATCGCGACATCGCCCGCTTCGGGCCGGGTCAGCACCACGCCTTGCGGCGCGACCAGCACCCAATGGGTGACGTCGAAGATGGCGGCCTCGCCCTTCAGCACCGGCGCGCGGACCGCCCAGCCCGTGGGCTCGGCCACGCGGGCGTCGGTCAGGTCGACGTTCATCCGGAAGGGAAAGCCGTGGAACGCGCGGCTGCTCCAGGACAGGTCATAGCCCCGCGACTTCAGATCGGCCGCCTGGGCGTCCATCTTCTGCTCGGCCTGACCGCGCAGCCAGAACCAACCATAGCTCCAACCGCCCGCGACGAGGGCGGCGAGGATAAAAGGCGCGAATAGTCTGCTGCGGCGGGCTTTGCGGGACGGGGCGGCGTCGCTATGGGTCATGAAAGGCGCGTCCAGTCGGGAATGGCTATGGGTTTGGTAGGCGGCGGCGAAGATCGCTGGGTGTTCGGATACGGATCGCTGATGTGGCGGCCCGGGTTCCCGTTCATAGACCGAAGAACCGCCGTGCTCCACGGGCGGCGACGCGCCTTCTGCATCTATTCGGTGCACCATCGCGGCACCTACGAGCGGCCGGGCCTGGTGCTGGGGCTGGCGCCTGGCGGCGCCGTGCGCGGCATGGCCTATCGGGTGGCTGCGTCAGAGTGGGAAGAGGTTTACGCCTATCTGCGCGAACGAGAGCAGCCGACCGAGACCTATTTCGAGACCTGGCGTGACGTGAAGGTCGACGGGAATGGCAAGGCGCCGGCGCTGGTCTTCCTCTCCGACATGAAGCACAGCCAGTGGGCCGGCGCGCTGACCCTGGACGAACAGGCCCGGCTGATCGCGGGCGCGACGGGCCTGTCGGGTCCGAATATCGACTATCTCCGCGACCTGGTCATGCACCTGCGCGAGGACGGCGTGCGGGACCACGCCATGGAAAGACTGCTGAAGATGGTGGAGGCGATCGAGGCGCCTTCTTCCCCCGCGGGAGCAGGGGCCTAGAGCCCCTCGTCCTCCAGCGCCTTCGTCGCGCCGTCGATCCGAGTCTGCAATTCGCGCATGAACTCGGCGCGCTTCAGGCCCGCCGGGATCGGCTCCAGATATTCGAAGACGATGGTCCCCGGCTTGAGCAGCAAGCTCTTGTCCCAGTGGCTGCCGCAGTTCAGCGCCAGGGGCGTCACTGGCATGTCGAGCTCGCGATAGAGCGCGGCGATGCCGGGCTTGTAGTCGCCGGGCTGGCCGACGTCGCCGCGGGTGCCTTCCGGGAAGATCACGATCTGGCGGGCGCCCTTCATGCGGTCCTTGGCGTCGCGCACCAGCTTCTTCAGCGCCGCCGAGTGGCCGTCGCGGTCGACGACGATCATGTCCGCCTTCAGGCCGTGCCAGCCGAACAGCGGCACCATCAGGAGCTCCTTCTTCATCACGAAGCAGGCGTCCGGCAGGATGGAGAACTGGCTGAAGACGTCGAACATCGATTGGTGCTTGGCCGCGACCAGGGCGGGGCCCCTGGGAAGGTTCTCCCGGCCGCGAATCTCGACACGCACCCCGGCCAGCCAGCGCAGGCTGAGCCTCACGCCCCTCGACCACAGCGTCAGGCAGGCACGGTTAGCCGCGCGCGGCAGGGGAAAGGTGGCGACCATCAGGATCGCCATCGTCGTGGACCACAGCCAGAACACCAGCTGGAACAGGAACGAGCGCAGGTAGATCAAGGAGCGTCCTTCGCCTCGGGGGCGGTTTTGGTCTTAGGGCCAAGCCCCAGGAACGCTTCGCGTCCCAGGATGGCCAGGTACTTACAATATTCCACGATCATCCGCCGCGCGCTGATGGTGGTTTTCCACCAGCGATGGGCGTTGAGGTCGGTCCTCACCGGGTAGGGATAGAGCTTCACGCCGGGCATGGCGGCGCTGAGCTCGAGCATCGAGCGCGGCATGTGATAGTCGGCGGTGACCACGATCAGGCTGCCGTAGCCCTTGGAGCGCGCCCACTCGGCGGTCTCCAGCGCGTTGCCGACGGTGTTGGCGGCCGTGAAGCCCAGGTCCACGCAGCAGTCATAGATCGGCTTGACGGCCTTGGTGACACTCTGGACGTCGGCGCGCGTCGCCTCGCGGTTGACGCCCGAGATCAGCAGGCGCTTGCCCTTGCCCTCCTCGAGCAGGCGCGTGGCGGCTTCCAGGCGAACATTGGAGGCCCCGGTCAGCACCACCACGCCGTCCGCCTCGGGCGGCTCGGGCGCGGGCGTGGAGAGGTCGACGCGGCCCGTGAACGCCACGAGCCCCAGGCCCCAGATCATCAAGGCGATCAGCAGGGTGGCCAGCGACTTCACGCCATTTCCCCCACGATTCGCGAGGCGGCCAGGCGGGCTGAGACGCCGGCGATCAGAGCGGCCGCGAACGGCGCGGGCGCGGCCGCCAGCAGGTCAATCCAGGCCAGTGGCAGGACAGGCGCGAGGCCCGCGCCGCCGCCAAGGTAACGCAGCAGCGCGCCGACGCCGGCCGCGCTGGCGCCGCCCAAGAAACCCGCGAGCGCGCCCATCATCGCGAAGCGGCCCTGGAAAAGGCCGGCGATGAAGCCGCGCTCCGCCCCCGAGAAGTGCAGCACCTCGATCACATCGTGGCGGGCGGCGAGGCCCGCACGGGTCGCGAAGGCGATGACCGCCGCGGCCGCGGCGGCGATGAGGGTGAAAACGCCCAGCGCCGCCAGTCGCGCCAAGTCGGCGGCGCGCTCGATATCGGCGATCCACCGGCTATGGTCGTCGATCGTGGCGTCGACGCCGGCCGAGCGCAGGGCCTTGTCCAAGGTCTGAGCGGTGGGCGGGGCCTTGGGATCCAGGTCCAAGGTCACGAGGCGCGGCGTCGGCAGGTCCTCGACCAGGGCGTCCTTGCCAATCCAAGGCTCCAGCAGAGCTTCGGCCTTCTCGCGCGTGAGAGCCTGGGCCTCGACGACGCCTCGGACGCCAGCCAGGGCCTCGGCGGCGCGGGCGGCGGCGCTGTCGGGGGTCTCGCCGGCGCGCGCGCGGACGACGACCGTGGCCGAGCCCGTCAACTGCGATGTCCAGCCGTTGGCGGCGCGGTTGGCGGCCAGGGCGGCGAACGCCGTGAGGACCGCGAGGAAGCACAGCACCGCCACGACGAACACCAGCGCGCCGTCGCGCGCGTCGCGTGGCGGCAGCAGCGGTCCGGGACGCCAGCGGGAAACGTCGAACAGCACGGTCACGACGCCGCCTCCGCGCCCAGCAGGCGGCCGTCGTGCAGCCGCAGGGCGGGCCTGCCCGCGCGCGCCACCATGTCCTCGTCGTGCGTCGCGATCAGCACCGTGGTGCCGAGACGGTTCAGCTCGACGAACAGGCGCAGCAGGCGCAGCGACATGGCGGGATCGACATTGCCGGTCGGCTCGTCGGCCAGCAGGATGTCGGGACGGTCGACGACGGCGCGGGCGATGGCCAGGCGCTGCTTCTCACCGCCTGACAGGGTCGCTGGCAGGGCGTGCATGCGCTCGCCCAGGCCGACCCAGTTCAGGAGCTCGGCGACATCCTCGCGATAGGTCGCGGGCTTGCGCTTGAGGATGCGCAGCGGCAGGGCCGCGTTGTCGAACACCGACAGGTGCTCCAGCAGTCGGAACTCCTGGAAGACGACGCCGATGCGGCGGCGCACGAAGGGCAGGTCGTGGGCGTGCAACAGGCTGATGTCGCGGCCGAAAAGCTCCACGCGTCCTCGTGACGCACGGTGGGCCAGATAGATCAGTTTGAGCAGCGAACTCTTGCCCGCGCCCGACGCTCCGGTCAGGAAGTGGAACGACCCCTGACGGAGGGAGAAGCTGATATCCTTGAGGGTTTCCGGCGCCCGACCGTAGCGCATGGAGACGCCTTCGAAGCGGACCACCGGTAGGGCGTCATCGCCCTGTTCTGTGTCGATCCGCAAGGCGCGTCACTGGGCTTTCTGGACATCAGGGTTAAAATGGGCGACCCCGTAGGAAGCGTGTGGGGATCGTTCGATTCGCGGCCATGATACTGACCTGTCCGGAGTGCGCCAGCCGCTATTTCGTGGACGACTCCAAGGTCGGACCGGCCGGGCGAGTTGTGCGCTGCGCCGCCTGCGGTCATCGTTGGACCGCGCATAACGAAGAGGCGACAGACCTCTTCGAGGACCCTGAAAATCCTAGCCTGGCCAGCCGAGCTGGCGCTGAGACCGCCGCGGCGGCCGAGGGCGACGACCAACCCGCGAACGAGACGGTCGAGGAGCCGCCGGTCAGCGCCTTGCCAGGCGAGGAACTGCCCAAGGTCTTTCGCGCCCGAGCCGACGCCGAGCGGCGATTGCGCGAGGCTACCGTCACCGGAATCATCTGGGCCGGCATGGCGGCCGTGATGGCCGTGCTGGTCATCGGCGCCCTGATCTTCCGCATCGACATCGTCCGGATCATGCCCGGAACCGCCGGCGCCTACGCGGCGGTCGGCCTGCCGGTGAACACCGTGGGTCTCGTCATCGACGGGGGCAGCATCAAGGCTCAGCCTCTGATGAAGGAGGGCCACGCGGCCGTGACGGTCACCGGCGCCATCCGCAACATCACCGAACACGCGGTGGTCGCCCCCGCGCTGCGGGTCGAGCTTCTGAACGGCGAGGGCAAGCGCGTCTCCGGGCAACTGGCGGCCGCCCATGACGCGAAGATCCCGCCTGGCGAGGTGCGGCATTTCTCGGTGACCTTCCTGGACCCGCCGCGCACCGCCAAGGACCTGCGGATCGGTTTCGCCACCGAGGAAGGCGGCGGCGTGAAGGCCTCGATCCATCCGGAATCGGGCCACGAAAAGGGCGCGGAAGGCCACGGCGAGAAGCCCGATGTCGCCTTGCGCGGCGCGCAGGAAACCTCGGCCGCGTCAGAAGCGGCTGGACAAGCGGCCCCGGGACATGAGAGCGGGGACAAAACCGTCCCCGCAGACTCTCACGAACCCGCTCACCATGAATGATTCCAAGAAGCCCGAAGTCCTGATCTCGGAAGCCGAGATCGCCGAACGGGTAACCGCGCTGGCCGAAGCGATCGCGCCGCGTATCGACGACGACACCGTGGTCGTCTGCCTGCTGACCGGCGGCCTCTGGTTCGCCGCCGACCTGACCCGCGCGCTCTACAAGGCCGGCCGCGACGTGCGTTTCGACGCGCTGTGGCTGGCTTCGTACCACGACGAGCGCAAGAGCTCGGGCCGGTGCGAGGTCCGCGCGGACCTGCAGCGCCCGCTGGTGGGCCGCCGCGCCCTGGTCGTGGACGACGTCTTCGACACCGGCCTGTCGCTGTCGGAAGCCGCGCGCCTGGTGAAGGACGCCGGCGCCAGCGAAGTGCTGACCGCCGTCTTCGCGCGCAAGCCCTGGCCAACGTCGCGTGGCATGGAGCCCGACTTCGTGGCCTGGGAAGCGCCGGCGCGCTACCTGGTCGGCTATGGCCTCGATGACGAGGGCAAGAGCCGGGGCCTGCCGTACATCGGCGCGATGGACTAAAGAGTTGGGGCGCGGCCTGAACTAGGCCGCGCGCTGCTCCGACTGGGCTCGCGTCTCGCGGCCGATCTCGAACATGTCGACCCTTTGCGCCAGCTCCTGCGCCTCGTTGCGCAGGGCGTGGGCGGCGGCGGTGGTCTCCTCGACCATGGCCGCGTTCTGCTGCACGACGCGGTCCATCTCGCCCATGGTGGAGTTGACCTCGCCCAGGCCCTCGGCCTGGTTGCGGGCCGAGGCGGCGATGGCGTTGACCTGGGTGTTGATCTCGGCGACGCGGGCGATGATCCGCTGCAGGGCCTCGCGCGTGCGGCCCACGCGCTCGACGCCGGCGCTGACCTGGTCGCCCGAAACGTTGATCAGGTCCTTGATCTCCTTGGCCGCGTCGGCCGAGCGCTGGGCCAGGGCCCGGACTTCCTGCGCCACGACCGCGAAGCCGCGACCGGCCTCGCCCGCGCGCGCGGCCTCGACGCCGGCGTTCAGGGCCAGAAGGTTGGTCTGGAAGGCGATCTCGTCGATGACGCCGATGATCTGGGTGATCGACTGCGAGGACTTCTCGATGCCGCCCATCGCTTCGACAGCCTCGGTGACCACCGTGCCGCTGCGCTCGGCGGCGGCCTTGGCGGTGATCGTCACCTGCCGCGCCCGCTCGGCGCCCTCGGCGCTGCGCTTGACGGTGGCGGTGATCTGGTCGAGCGCCGCGGCGGTCTGGGCCAGGCCCGAGGCCTGCCGCTCGGTCCGCTGGGCCAGGTCCTCGGCGGCGTCGCCCATCTCGACGCAGCCGCCACGAATGTTGCGGGCCGCGTTCAGAACGCCCGCCAAGGTCGCCTGCAGGTCTTCGACCGCGGCGTTGAAGTCGCGGGGCGTCTGGACGTCGTCGCCTTGGAAGGCGTCCTCGCGCATGCGCCAGATCAGGTCGCCCTGGGCCAGGCGCTCCAGGCCCTCGCCCACGGCGTCGGCCGCGCGCGCCTGGGCGTTCGCCAAGGCCGCGGCCTCTCCCGCCTGGCGGCGGTGCTCGGCCTCGGCGGCGGCCCACTGGGCCTCGCGCTCGGCCTTCTGGCGCTCGCCGTCGGCCAGGCCATGGCGGAAGCCGTCGAGGGCCCGGGCGACCGCGCCGATCTCGTCGTCGCTATCGGTCCCATGGACGGCCTGATCGTAGCGGCCGGCGCTCAGCGCCTCGACCGAGCGCGACAGCCCGCCCAACGGTTTCTTGACCACCGCCTTGGCGGTCATGGCCAGGGCGATCAGCACCACCAGGGTGAACACCCCGCCGGCCGCCAGCAGGGTCACGGCCACGCCGTAGCTGCCCCCGGCCTGCATCGCCACGCCCCCGGAGGCCGCGATCAGCAGCGCGCCCATCGTCAGTCCCGTGGCGAGGATCAGCTTCCGGGCAATGGTCGATCGACGGGACATGAACGAGGGTCTCCGGCCAGAACTATGGCTGTTAACCTTCTCTTTGACGTCCGATTCCTGAATCGCCCGTTAACCACGTTCCTTAAGCGCGCCGACTCGGCGATCAGAGCTTCTCCGCCCGCTCGGCGGCGCGGCGCTTCACGACGCTGAACACCAGGGGCAGCAGCTCCCAGCTGAAGGCGCCGACCGCGAAGCCGAACAGATAGGGCTCGCGCGCCGCCGGCCAGGGGATGACCGGCAGCGCCGCCTTGACCAGGAAGGCCGCGACGATGACGGCCGAGCCGGCGGCGCAGGTCAGCCGGACGGCCAGGGCGCGCGCGCTCACGCGCTCGGGGACGCTCAAGGCGCCAATCTGCACCAGGCCGTAGACGACCACGCCGCCCAACGCGCCCACGATCGCGCGCAGGCGATCGGGATCGATGTCCATCGAGGCCTCCTCCAGCCCGGGATCTTGGGGTGATGGCTCAAGAGTGTCGCCGCGGCTTCGGCCGGAGCACCCTCGCCGTTAACGACTCTGCCGATTGGCGAGGCCGGAGTCGAGGTGGGTCGAAGGAAGGTGCGTCCGGTTTTGACGCCGATACGGCAAAAGATACTTGGGCCGAAAAATGAGAACAAAATACGAACTCTTGAGCGCCGCGATACACTCGCTTTACGCGATAGAGAATACACGATACAACTATCAAGAGTTCACAGGGCCCGCACACGCCTTAAGAGCCCTGCCCGCGTCCCCATCCCGCAGCCGGAGGTAAGACGATGAGCAAGTGGCATCCCGTGGTCGAGAAGCTGGTCAAGCTGATCAAGGATAATGGCTGGGAGGCGCGGTTCGAGAAGGCCGTCGCCGAGGCCCGCGCGTGGAACATCCCCGAGCTGGCGGACCTGAAGGACCTGAACAGTTACCTCGTCTACATCAACGACTTCCTGACCTGGGTTCCCAGCGAGAACGAGCCTGGCAAAGAGGTCTACAACAAGCTCTGCAAGTTCTACTTCGTGCTGGACCAGAAGGCGGTGATCGACCTGCAGAACAAGGTCGTCCCGCACGACAAGGCTCCGCCCCTCACGCCACTCTCGGCCTGGCTGGTCGAGTACGCCAATGCCCTGGGCGCCTTCCTCGACACGCCGGAGTCGCTGACGCCCAAGTCGCTGGAGAGCTTCCGCAAGTCGCCCAGCTACAATCTCGGCGACTACGTCGAGCCGCACGGCGGCTGGAAGACCTTCAACCAGTTCTTCGCCCGCGACTTCAAGCCAGGCTACCGGCCGGTGGCGGCGATCGCCGATCAGCGGGTGATCGTCTCGCCCGCCGACTCCACCTTCGCCGGCCAGTGGGAGATCCGCACCGACAGCCACGTGACGGTCAAGAACCTGCACTGGAAGATCGAGGAGCTGATGGAGGGCAGCCCCTACAAGGACCGCTTCAAGAACGGCCTGTTCATGCACGCCTTCCTGGGTCCCAACGACTATCACCGCCAGCACGCGCCGGTCGGCGGCACGGTGCTGGAGTCGCGCGTGGTCCCCGGCCAGGTCTATCTGGAGGTGGTCGCCGAGCCCGTCGCCGGCGACGCGAACGGCGCCCACAAGCTCAAGCCCGTGCGCGCCTTCGACGCCCCCGACAACGCCGGCTACCAGTTCGCCCAGGCTCGCGGCCTGATCGTGCTGGACACCCCGATCGGCTTGGTCGCGGTGCTGCCGATCGGCATGTGCCAGGTCTCGTCGGTGATCGTCACCGCCGAGGTCGGCGTCACCGTCCGCAAGGGCGAGGAGCTCTCCTACTTCCAGTTCGGCGGCTCGGACATCATCGTGCTGTTCGAGGCGAAGTCGAACGTCAGCTTCACCGCCCAGCCGGGGGTGCACTACAAGGTCGGGACGAAGATCGCGGACGCGTATCCGGTCGTGTAGAGGCTGCCGGGAGGCGGTGGTAGGCCCGGAGGGACTCGAACCCCCAACCAGACCGTTATGAGCGGTCGGCTCTAACCATTGAGCTACAGGCCCGCGCGGAGTCGCGCCGAGGCGCGCGCGAGCCGGCGGATTAGCACGGGCCGAACGCGGCTTAAAGGTCCGGTTCAGGTTGAAGCTGTCATGAGGGGAACCATAGCTGTCCGGCCACGCTTCGACCGAGCCGACAGACTTGGAGAAAAACAATGACCACCACCGCCCGCCGCCCCGCCAGCCGCTCGCCGCGCCGCTCGGCCTTCGCCGCTCCCGCCCTGCTGGGCGGCGCCCTCCTGATGAGCGCGGCCGCCCCGGCCCTGGCCCAGACCAGCGCCGACACGGCGTTCAAGGCCACCACCTTCAACCTGTCGGCCTATGGCGAGACCCGCGTGGCGCCGGACATGGCCACGATCACGCTTGGCGTGCAGACCGAGGGCGCGACCGCCGGTGAGGCCCTGAAGGCCAACGGCGCGCGCATGAACCAGGCGATGGCGGCGCTGAAGAAGGCCGGGATCGCCGAGCGCGACATCCAGACCTCGAACCTGAACCTCAACGCCCAGTACGCCTATGAGCAGAACCAGCCGCCGAAGCTGACCGGCTACCAGGCCTCGAACCAGGTGACGATCACCGTGCGCGACCTGGCCAAGCTGGGCGCGACCGTGGACGCCGCCGTCGGCGCCGGGGCCAATACCGTCAACGGCATCAGCTTTGGCCTGACGAACCCGCAAGCCGCCGAGGACGCCGCGCGGCTGGAGGCGGTGAAGGCCCTGCAAGCCAAGGCCGAGCTCTATGGCCGCGCCACCGGCTACAAGGCAGTGCGCCTGGTCAATCTCAGCGAAGGCGGCGGCTACACGCCCCCCTCCCCGCCCATGCCGGTGTTCGCCATGGCCAAGCGCGAGATGGCCGACTCGACCAGCATCTCGGCCGGCGAGTTGAAGGTGCGCGTGGACGTCAGCGCGGTCTACGAGGCGGCGAAGTAGACGGCTTTTTCTCCGTCTCATCCCGGCCGTAGCGTAGCGAAGAGCCGGGACCCAGGGGCGGCGCGTGCAGCGCTTCGTCACCTCCTGGGTCCCGGATAGCCTCTTCGAGGCTTCCGGGATGACACGGAGTTTTGGGTTCCTAGAAGCCCGCCTTCTCGAAGGCGTGCTCGGCGCGTTCCTTGATCTCCAGGCCCGGCAAGGCGCGCTCGCCTTCCATGACCGCCACGTAGCTCAGACCGCGCGAAGGCTTGCCCTCGCCGGTCGGCACGGGACCGACGGCCCAGCCGACGGTGTTGGCGCCGGTCGTCGGGCAGCTGGTGAAGCGCGCCGGCTTGCCCAGGCCAGCCTTCAGCACGGCCTCGGCGGTCGTCGTCTCGCCGCCCTGGCAGGTTGGCAGGTTGCGCGAGCAGGTGATGTAGCCGCCGCCGCGCCAGACGGTCCGGCCTTCCGCGTCGGCCACGATCACGCAGGTCGACGGCGAGCCGATCGACTTGCCGATCGCCTGGGTCAGGGCGGCTTCGTCGATGCCGGCGGGCAGCTTGGGCGAGCAGGCCGACAGGCCCGCGGCGGCGATGACGACCAGGGCCAGGCGACGGGTCATGCGTCAGGCCGCCTTCTTGATCAGGTTGCCTTCGTCCAGCAGCACGACGGTCGGGGCGTAGTTGCGCGCCTCCTCGGCCGGCATCTGGCAGTAGGTCACCACGATGACGAGATCGTTCTTCTGCACCAGGCGCGCGGCCGCGCCGTTGACGCCGATGACCTTCGACCCGCGCGGGGCTTCGATCGCGTAGGTGGTGAAGCGCGCTCCGTTGGTGATGTTCAGCACGTCGACCTGCTCATTGGGCAGGATGCCCGAGGCGTCCAGCAGGTCGCGGTCGATGGCGATCGAACCCTCGTAGTCGAGGTCCGCCTGGGTCACCGTGGCGCGGTGCAGCTTGGCCTTCAGCATGGTCAGAAGCATGGCGGGGGACACTATCCCTTTGACTGGAATGGGATCTTTAAGGGCCGCCACACACAAGGCCCACGGATCGGACACCGCCATATAGCCACGAAGCCGCCCCCGTTCAATCGCGCCGCAACCTGACGTCGCGGCAAGCCGAAGGGCTCAGAGCTTGTAGCCGCCGGCGTGGATCTTGGCGAAGACGGCCTTGGTGATCTTCACATAGCCTTTGGCGGGATCGCGGAAGTACAGCGGGTCCTTGGTCCGCGTCGGGTCGAAGCCGTCGCCCACCAGATCGACCTTGCGGTACTTGAAGGTGCCGGTCGTCTCGATCGCCTGCTGCAGCCGAAGGAAGACTGGCCGCGCGTAGCTGGGCAGGTGCTCGTCGACATA
>ERZ1034427.153-NODE-153-length-14783-cov-2.944324_pt1 | contig 14783 bp, 11 predicted proteins | sample MGYA00520607_ERZ1034427 | MGnify/ENA primary metagenome ERZ1034427 (study PRJEB33736, sample SAMEA104288489) | Azolla caroliniana | place: Brazil | collected 1987 | study: EMG produced TPA metagenomics assembly of the PRJEB19522 data set (Is there foul play in the... | reverse complement strand
AAGTCGGGAGTGACCAGCTTGTGGCGGTCCAGCGAGACGTCGATGGTCACGCCCGAGTCCATGGTGTCGGCCAGGGCGATCATGCCCGTCCACAGGCCCGAGAATCGCGACAGCGACAGGCCCAGGATCCCGTAGTCCAGCACCTCCTGCACGTCGGCGGGCGCCAGCACGGGCATCTCGAAGTCCTGGAAGGCGAACTCGGACTGCGACGGCAGGGTCGAGCTCTTGCAGTTGTGGTCGTCGCCGGCCACCGCCAGCACGCCGCCGGTCGGGAAGACGCCCGCGAAGTTCGCATGCTTGAAGACGTCGCCGGTGCGGTCGACGCCGGGCGCCTTGCCGTACCACATGCCGAACACGCCGTCGTAGAGCGCGCCCGGGAACAGGTTCGCCTGCTGGCTGCCCCACACGGCGGTGGCGGCCAGGTCCTCGTTGACGCCTTCCTTGAAGACGACGTCGTGGGCGGTCAGCAGCTTGTTGATGCGGGCGGCCTGCTGGTCGAGACCGCCGAGCGGGGAGCCGCGATAGCCGGACAAAAAGCCCGCCGTATTCAATCCCAGCTTGCGGTCGAGGCGCTTGCGATCGAGCAAAACCCGCAGCAGCGCCTGCACGCCAGTGATGAAAGCTCGACCATCTTCGAGCACATATTTGTCGTCGAGCGTGACTTCCGAGTGCCGCATGGCAAAAATTTTCCTCCCGGGTCTTCCCGCCCGTAACGCAATATCTTATAGAAGCGCGGAAATTGTTTGCCCAAGGCGTGCCCGACTCGTGGCCGTTTTGCGCACGAAGTGAGCGTCAACGCCCGCTGGGGGGAGGAATTTCTTGTCCGAACAACTCGACGCCGTGGATGCCAAGATCCTTGATCTCATCCAACACGACGCCGGACTGTCCGTCGCGGAGATCGCGGAACGTGTAGGTCTGTCGTCCAGCCCGTGCTGGCGCCGGATCAAGCGCCTGGAGGACGCCGGCGTCATCCAGCGCCGCGTCACCATTCTGGACCGCGAAAAGCTGGGTCTGGGCTTCGAGGTGTACTGCACCGTCAAGCTGTCCCTTCCGACCAAGGAAAATCTGGACACGTTCGAACAGGCGGTCGCCAAGTGGGCCGAGGTCGTCCAGTGCGCCACCGTGACCGGCGCCGCCGACTACGAGATGCGCATCGTCACCCGCGACATGCGTGCCTTCGACGAATTCCTGCGCGACAAGCTGTTGTCGCTGGGCCTGGTGTCGAACATCGAGAGCCGCATCGTCATCCGCGGCGTCAAGAACTCGACCGCCGTGCCGCTGGGCCTGATCAGCCCGTATGTGAGCCCGCTGGGCTAAAGCGAGCACGCCTCCCCGTGTCATCCCGGAAGCCTCGCGGAGGCTATCCGGGACCCAGGGGTTGCAAGAGCGCCGCGCGAGCCGCCCCTGGGTCCCGGCTCTACGCTTCGCTCCGGCCGGGATGACACTGAATATTTGAACCGAAGGAGAGGCCGTCATGGCCGGATCGAGCACCGGGAGTGCGTCGACACGACGCGTGCTGGCCGCCAGCCTGATCGGCACGGCGGTCGAGTTCTATGACTTCTATATCTACGCGACCGCCGCCTCTCTGGTGTTCGGGCCGCTGTTCTTCCCCGCCAGCTCGCCGGCCATGCAGCTCCTGGCCTCCTACGCCAGCCTGAGCGTGGCCTTCATCGCCCGGCCGCTGGGCTCGATCGTGTTCGGCCACTTCGGCGATCGCATCGGCCGAAAGTCGACCCTGGTGGCGTCCCTGCTGATCATGGGCGGCTCGACCCTCTTGGTCGCCTTCCTGCCGACCTACCACCACATCGGCTGGGTCGCGCCATTCCTGCTTTGCCTGCTGAGGTTCGGTCAGGGCTTCGGCCTGGGCGGCGAATGGGGCGGCGCGGCGCTGCTGGCGGTCGAGAACGCCCCGCCCGGCTTCCGCGCGCGCTTTGGCATGTTCCCGCAGCTGGGCGCGCCGGTCGGCTTCATCGCCGCCAACGGCCTCTTCCTGATCCTGGGCGCGCTCCTGACCCCAGAGCAGTTCCAGGCCTGGGGCTGGCGGGTGCCGTTCCTGGGCAGCATCCTGCTGGTCGGGGTCGGCCTGTGGATCCGCCTGAAGCTGACCGAGACCCCCGCCTTCCAGGCCGCCGCGCACGAGGCCCCGCCGCCCCACGTGCCGGTCGCCGAGCTGATGAAGACCCACGCGCGCGAGACGATCGGCGGCACCTTCGCCGTGGTCGCCTGCTTCGCCCTCTTCTACCTGACCACCGCCTTCTCGCTGGGCTACGGGGTCACGACCCTGGGCTATGGCCGCCAGCTGTTCCTGGGCGTGCTGCTGATCGCCATCCTGTTCATGGCCGGCGGCATTGTCTGGGCCGGCTATTGGGCGGACAAGACCAGCCCGCGCCGGGTGCTGATGGCCGGCTCGCTGCTGACCATCGTCGCCGGCGCGGCCCTGGCGCCGATGATGGGCTCGGGCTCGCTGGGACTGATCGGCGTCTTTCTATCGCTGGCCCTGGTGGTCATGGGCCTGGTCTACGGACCGCTGGGCGCCTGGCTGCCCAGCCTGTTCCCGGCACGGGTGCGCTACACCGGCTCCTCGATCGCCTTCAACGTCGGCGGCGTGATCGGCGGTGGCATGACCCCGGCCATCGCCCAGGCCCTGGCCACCCACGGCGGCCTGAAACTGGTGGGCGTCTACCTGGCCGCGGCCGGCGCGATCAGCCTGCTGGCGCTGTGGCCGCTGAAGAAGACCCCGGACACGCTGTAGGCCCAGGAGGGCGGCGCGGGGTCCGCCCTTTTAGACAAGACGAGCCCGGCCCCCCGCCGCTAAGCTCCGGCCGATGCACCGTCCGGAGTTGCCCATGATCGACCTCGTCATCGAAGCCCGCCGCAAGAACCTCGGCAATTTCGAGGTCGGACGGGTGCTGCCATTCCACGCCCATCGGATGGTCGGGCCGTTCACCTTCCTCGACCACATGGGTCCGGCGACCTTCCAGCCCGGCTTCGCCAAGGACGCCGACGTGCGTCCGCACCCGCACATCGGTCTCTCGACGCTCAGCTATCTCTTCCAAGGCGAGATCACCCACCGTGACAGCGTCGGCTCGCTGGCGGTGATCAAGCCGGGCGAGGTCAACTGGATGACCGCCGGCTCGGGCATCACCCACTCCGAACGCTTCGAAGGCCTGCGCGAACACGGCGGCCGCATGGACGGCATGCAGGCCTGGATCGCCCTGCCCAAGGAGTACGAGGAGATCGATCCCAGCTTCACCCACCACGAAGGTCCGGGCGACCTGCCCTACTACGAGAACGGCGGGCTGAAGGCGCGGCTGATCGCCGGCGAGGCCTTTGGCGCCAAGTCGAACGTGCCGGTCTATTCGCCGCTGTTCTACGTCCACTGGGAGCTGGAGCCGGGCACGACCGCCGCCCTCCCCGCCGAATATTCCGAGCGCGCCGCCTATGTCGCCGAGGGCCGGGTCGAGGTCGACGGCCGCGAGCTGACCACCGCCCAGATGGCCGTCTTCGCGCCGGGTGAGACCGTGGTCTTCAAGGCCATCGAGCGCTCGACCGTCATGCTGATGGGCGGCGAGCCGATCGGCCCTCGCTTCATCGAATGGAACTTCGTCTCCTCGTCCAAGGACCGCATCGAGCAGGCCAAGGCCGACTGGAAGGCCGGCCGCATGAAGCTGCCCGACCTCGACCACGACGAGTTCATCCCGCTGCCGGAGGGACCGCCGCCGCCGGCCCCACCGATGTCGTAGGGGGGCGGATTGTCGCCTTCCTGGGCGAGGTCCATCGATCGGAGCCCAATTGGATGGCTTTCGCGCCACGCGAGCGGGCGTCACGGATTCTTCTTTTGCGAGAATTTTTAGAGCACGCCACCCTTGGATGTTTCCCGGCGATCACCGCCGGGACGGACCGAGGATGCTCCGATGCCCAATTCGCTCGCGTTGAAGCTCACCGTGTACCAGCCCGCCATCATGGCCGGCCCCGACGAACAGGTCGGCTTCGAATATGACCTGACGATCGTTGTCCCGGATGGCTTTGCCTCCATCGCCAAGGGGGAGGCGGCCTCGGCCACCAGCGCCCAGTGCGACGTGATCCCGGTGACCGGGACCCTGGCCTTTCCCAACCCGGCCGCGCCGGTGATCTCTCCGTTCAAGGGCCTGGTGTTCGTCTACGACCAAGCGCCGATCATCGGCTTTCCGCTGACTCTGCTGGCGAGCGCCGATGGCATGCTGCCGTTCAACATGACCTTGGCCTTCCCGGCCTCTCCCGTTTACGCCTACAGCGGCGCGATCAAGTTCGGCCAATGGCCGGGGCCGTTCAGCGACATCACCGCGCCCTTCCTGAGCCCGCAAGCGACATAGGTTGGAAACAGTTTCCCTCTCCCCTTGCGGGAGAGGGGGCCGCCAGGGCCGGGTGAGGGGTCGAGCCGAAATCGCCCAGAAACCCCTCATCCGTCCGCCGCGCGGACACCTTCTCCCGCAAGGGGAGAAGGAGACGGTTGATTGGAGGGAAGGCCACGGCCCATAACTCCCCCATGACCGACACAGCCTTCGCCAATTTCGTTCGCGGCCTGCCCAAGGCCGAGCTGCACATGCACATCGAGGGCAGCCTCGAGCCCGAGCTGATGTTCGCCCTGGCGCAGCGCAACGGGATCACCCTGCCCTACAAGTCGGTCGAGGAGATCCGGGCGGCTTACGAGTTCTCGAACCTGCAGGACTTCCTGGACATCTATTACCAGGGCGCGGGCGTGCTGATCACGGAGGCCGACTTCAAGGACCTGGCCCTGGCCTATTTCCAGCGCCTGGCGGCCGATGGCGGCACGCACGCCGAGATCTTCTTCGATCCCCAGACCCACACCGATCGCGGCGTCGCCTTCGAGACGGTGATCAAGGGCCTGCTGGCCGGCATGGACGAGGCCGAGAAGACGCTGGGCGTCACCTCCAAGCTGATCCTGTGCTTCCTGCGGCACCTGTCTGAGGAGAGCGCCTTCGAGACGTTGGAGCAGGCCAAGCCGTGGCTCTCGTCGCTGGCGGGCGTGGGTCTCGACAGCTCCGAGGTCGGCCACCCGCCGGCCAAGTTCGCCCGCGTGATGCAGGCCGCCCGCGACCTCGGCCTCAAGGTCGTGGCCCACGCCGGCGAGGAAGGTCCGCCGGAATACGTCTGGGAAGCCATCGACCTCGTAAAGGTCGACCGCATCGACCACGGCAACCGCGCCTTGGAGGACGAGGCCCTGACCGCGCGTCTCGTGAAGGACGGGACCACCCTGACGGTCTGCCCGCTGTCGAACCTGAAGCTGTGCGGCGTGCCCAGCCTGGACGTCCACCCGCTGAAGAAGATGCTGGCCCTGGGCCTGAAGGCCACGGTCAATTCCGACGACCCGGCCTATTTCGGCGGCTACCTCCTGGAGAACTACTTGGCTACCGCCGACGCCGTCGGCCTGACCCGCGACGAGGTCGTCACCCTGGCCAAGAACAGCTTCGCCGGCTCGTTCCTTTCGGACGCCGAGAAGGCCGAGCGGGTGGCGAAGGTCGAGGCCTACGCGGCGGCGAATTGAGCGCCCGCCGATGAGCGTCGTCGCCGCCAGCGCCTACGTCCAGGGAAAGCTCGCCCGCGCGCTTAGCCTGGACGATCCCGCGAGCCTGAGGCCCGGCGAGGGCGAGTTCGTCTGGATCGGCCTCGTGGAGCCCGACGAAGCCGAGCTGCGCGTGCTGCGGGAGGCCTTCGACCTGCACCCGCTGGCGGTCGAGGACGCCCTGACCGCCCGCCAGACGCCCAAGGTCGACGTCTATGGCCAGCAATTGTTCGTCGTCGCCAAGACCGCGCACCTGGAGAACGACAACATCGTCTACGGCGAGACCGATTTCTTCGTCGGCCAGCGCTTCCTGATCACCGTCCGCCATGGCTCGGCCCGGGCCCATACCGAGCTGCGCGCCCAATTGGAGGCGGCCCCGGTCCTGCTGGCGCACGGCGTCGACTACGTGCTGCACGCGGTGCTGGACTTCATCGTCGACGGCTACATGCCGATCGTCGACACCATCGAGGACGATCTGCACGCCTTCGAGCGGCGGGCCCTGGACGCCTTCCTCAGCCGCGCCGAGATCGCCCGGATCTTCAACCTTCGCCGGGCGCTGATGAAGTTCAAGAAGCTGCTTGGGCCCATGACCCAGGTGGTCAGCGCCCTGGAGCACCACGACCTGCCGTGCATCGACACCGAGGTGCGGCCCTATTTCCGCGACGTGCGCGACCACATCCAGCGCACCGAGATCCTGGTCGACGGCCTGCGCGAAGTGCTGACCTCGGTCTTCGAAATCAGCAGCCTGCTCGAGCAGCAGCGCCAGGGCTTGATTACGCGGCAACTGGCCGCCTGGGCCGCCATCCTGGCCGTGCCGACGGCCGTCGCCGGCGTCTACGGCATGAACTTCGAACACATGCCCGAGCTGAAGTGGACTTATGGCTATCCCGCCGTGCTGGCCGGCATCGCCGTGATCTGCGGCCTGCTGTACCGGCGGTTCAAGCGGACGGGCTGGCTCTAGGCCAGGTCGAGCCCCAGCAGTTCGTGATGCCGCGCGGCGTCGACGCCGTCGCGCTGCTCCTGGGCCAGGCGGCTCTTGTCGCCTTCGGGCAGCATCAGGGTCGGGCGCTCGTCGGGGGTCTGGAACTGGACGAGCATCCGCGTGCCCAGCGAGGTCCCCGGATAGGGCTCCAGCCTGTTGGCCAGCTTGCAGGGGTGCGGCGGCTCGTCCCGGCCGTCTTCCTCGTAGAGGTCGAGATAGCGCTCGAACACCTCGGGCTCGACCTCGGCCCAGACACCCCAGCCGAAATAGTCGTCCTCGCCGATCAAGGGCACCGGCAGGATGCAGTGGATGAAGAAGCGATCGCCCCATTGGCAGAGGTCGTCGCTGAACCGCGCCTGGCTCTCGCGCTCGTCCTCGGGGAGGGCCCAGACCTCGTCGGGCAGGGTGAAGCCGTGGTCGCGCGACAGGTCTTCGTGGCGGCGGCCGCAGGTCGGGCAATCGAACGCTTTGGCCATCGGAACCTTCGGGCGTGAAAGACGCGCCGAGGATTAGGCCAAGTCGGGCGCGGACTCTAGGCCAGCGCTTCCCGCAAGGCGTCGCACAGGCGGTCCAGGCCCTCGATGTCGAGGCCGGGGTCCAGCGCGATCACCACGGTCGAGGCGGCGATGTGGTCGGCGGTCGGGGTGTCGTCGGCCTTCACGGTCAGGTCGCGGACGGCGCAACTGGCCGGCACGCCCGCCTGGCGCAGCTTCCAGGCCACGGTTCCGGCGTCGTCGCTGGGCAGGGTCAGGGCGCAGGTCGGCGAAATCCAGCTCATGCCCCAGCCCGGCTGGAAGCTGACGCCGCTGTCCAGCAGCAGCACGCGCAGCTGCTGGGCCGTGGCGCACAGGCGGTGGCGCAGGCGGGCCCAGGCGGCCACGCCATCGTCGCCGACGAAGGGCCGGGCCTCGATGGCGTTGACCGGCGTGGCGTCCTCGCAGGCCACGAACACGCCCTCGCCGCTGGGCAGGCCGATCAGCACGGGCACCGGGGCCTCGATCATCACGTCGAAGGCGCCGAAGGCGTCGACCAGCACCGGCAGGCCGGTCTCGTCGCGGAAGGCGGCCCAGGCGCGCATGTCGGGCGCGCGGCCGTGAGCGGCGGCGGGGACGATGGCCTCCAGGGGGCCCGGCGCGTGGGGCAGACGTTCGCGCAGGTGGCGCGGGTCGAACATGGCGCTGAACGGATCGACGTCGACCAGCCAGGGCTTGAGGCCCAGCGCGGAGATCCCCGCCAGGGTTTCGAGATCGGCCAGGGCCGAGACGACGCAGACGCCGCCGGGGCGCACGCCCAAGGCCTTGAGAGCCGCCGCCACGGTGGTCGTACGATCGGTGAAGGCGCGGGCGCGGACCGGGCGGGCGAAGCGGCTGGCCAGGCGCTCCTCCAGATCCGAGGCGTAACCGCGCGCGCCCAGGGCCTTGGCCACCGCGTCGAAATCCACCGGCTCGAGCCCCACGGAGGCGTGCTCGAAAACGGACGTGGACAGGGTCGAGGCGGTGAACGGCTGAGGCAGCATGGCTGAACTTGGATCCGCTAAGAACCAGGCGACCCAAGGGCCGCTTCACATGGTTAAGCAAACGTATCCAGCGATTCCGCCGCCCCTAATGCGGCGCGCCGTCGCGGCAAAATTGTCTAGGGAGTAGGCGATTTTTGCCAGGTTTCGCGCAGTTCGCGCTTCAGGACCTTGCCGATATGGCTGCGCGGCAGGGCGTCGACGAAACGAACCTCCGCCAGCCTCTGGGTCTTGCCGACCTTGTCGTTGACGAAGGTCCGGATGGCTTCGGGATCGGCCTGCCCGCGCGCCGCCACGAAGGCCACGGGCGTCTCGCCCCAGGCGTCGGAGGGCACGCCGACCACCGCCGCCTCGACCACCGGATGGGTGGCCAGCACCGCCTCCAGGTCGGAGGGGTAGATGTTGAACCCGCCGCTGATGATCATGTCCTTCTTGCGGTCCATCAGCGTCAGAAAGCCGTCCTCGTCGAAGCGGCCGACATCGCCGGTGCGGATGAAGGTCCAGCCCTCGGGAGAGATCCAGGTCGCCTCGGCGGTCTTGTCGGCGCGGCCGTGATAGCCGTTCATCATCGAGGCCGAGCGGCCGACGATCTCGCCGACCACGCCGGGACCAACCTGAACGCCGTCCTCGTCGATCAGGCGGATGTCGTGGCCGGGCGCCGGGCGGCCGACCGTGTGCAGCTTGTCCGGATGCTCGTGGGCCATCAGGATGCAGGTCCCGCCGCCCTCGGTCATGCCGAAGTACTCGACGAGCCCGCCGCGCCAGCGTTGCAGCACTTGCCCCTTCAGCTCGGCCGAGAACGGCGCGCTGGTGCAGAACTTCATCCGCGTCGAGGACAGATCGTAGCGGTCGAAGTCCGGATGCTCCATCAGCCGCCGGTACTGCACCGGCACCAGCATGGTGTGGGTGACGCGGTGCTGCTGCGCCAGCTCCAGGTATCGGACCACGTCGAACTTCTTCATCAGCACGACGGTCCCCCCGCCGGCCAGGGTCGGGAAGAAGCAGACCAGTGTCGTGTTCGAATAGAGCGGCGTCGACAGCAGGCTGACCGGCGCGTGGCCGTAGCCGATCGTGTCGCCGACGAAGATGTGCTTCCAGCGCATGCCGTGCGACTGGACGATGCCCTTGGGGGTGCCGGTCGTGCCGCTGGAATAGATGATGTTGAACGGGTGCTTGGGCCCGATCTCGACTGGCGCGGGCGCGGCGCCCTCGGGGGCCAGCCAGGCGTCGAAGGCCTCGCCCGCGGACGAGCCGTCCAGCGCGATCTGGCGGACGGGAACGGGCGCCGGCTTCTGGGCCTGCGCCACGCCCGCGTCGAGGAAGAACAGCCTGGCCCCGCAGTCGGCGACCATGCCGGCGATGGCTTCGGGCGTCGAGGACGGCGCGATCGGCGCGACCGCCACGCCGGCGCGCAGCGCGCCCAGGAACAGGGCGGCGTAGGGGATCGAGGACAGGGCGCAGACGGCGACGGCCTCGCCGGGCTGGACGCCATCGCGCTGGAGGGCGGCGGCGACGCGGTCGGCCAGGGCGTCGAACTGGGCGTAGGTGACGGCCTCGCCGGTTTCCATGACCACGGCGGGCCGCGCGGGGTTTTCCCGGGCGCGGATCCGCAGGATCTCGCCGATGGTCCCGTAGTCGGCGGCGATCATGGCGGCGAGGGTGGACATGCACAGTTCCTCAAAACGCACTCAACACGCAAAAACCCGTGTCATCCCGGAAGCCTCGCAGAGGCTATCCGGGACCCAGGGGGAGCGTGAGCGCCGTGCGAGCCGCCCCTGGGTCCCGGCTCTACCCCCGGCTTTCGCCGGGGTTCGGCCGGGATGACACGCTAATTGTGAAGCTCGAAGAACACCCTTACGCGTCCTTGAACCCCTTGCCCTCGGCGACCAGCCGTTCCAGCAGCGCCGACGGCTTGAAGTCGTCGCCCAGCTCGGCGTGGAACTGCTTCATCTTGGCCAGGATCTTGTCGAGACCCACGAGCTCGCCCCAGAACATCGGGCCGCCGCGATAGACCGGCCAGCCGTAGCCGTTGATCCAGACGATATCGATGTCGGACGCCCGGATGGCCTTGCCTTCCTCGAGGATCTTCGCGCCCTCGTTGACCATCGGATACAGGCACCGCTCCAGGATCTCCTGGTCGGTGATCGTGCGACGCTGGATCTGGCGCTTCTCGGCGAAGTCGCGGATCACCTGCTCGACGACCGGCGAGGGGCTGGCGTTGCGGTTCTCGTCGTAGTCGTAGAAGCCCTTGCCGTTCTTCTGGCCGCGACGGTCCATCTCGCACAGCACCTCGCGCACGGTCGAGGAGCTGGTCTTGGACGCATCCCAGCCGATGTCGAGGCCGGCCAGGTCGCTCATCGCGAACGGCCCCATCGGCAGGCCGAAGTCATAGAGCACCCGGTCGACGTCCCAGGGCATGGCGCCTTCCAGGATCAGCTTCTGGGCCTCGCGCTGGCGCTGGGCCAGCATGCGGTTGCCGACGAAGCCGTAGCAGACGCCCACCAGCACCGGCACCTTGCCGATGGCCTTGCTGAGCTTCATGCAGGTGGCGATCACCTCTTTCGACGTCTTGTCGCCGCGCACCAGTTCCAACAAGCGCATGACATTGGCCGGCGAGAAGAAGTGCGTGCCGATCACGCTCTCCGGACGGCTGGTCACCGCCGCGATCTCATTGACGTCGAGATAGGAGGTGTTGGTGGCCAGGATCGCGCCGGGCTTGGCGATCTTGTCCAGCTTGGCGAAGACCTCCTTCTTGATCTCCATCAGCTCGAACACGGCCTCGATGATCATGTCGCAGTCGGCCAGCGCCTCCATCTCCATGGAGGGCGTCAGAAGGCCAATGCGCTTTTCGACATCGTCCTGGGTCAGCCGGCCCTTCTTGGCGGTGTTCTCGTAGTTTTTGCGGATGACGCCGACGCCGCGCTCGAGGTTCTCTTGCTTGGCCTCGATGATCGTCACCGGAATGCCGGCGTTGAGGAAGTTCATGGCGATGCCGCCGCCCATGGTGCCCGCGCCGATGACCCCCACCTTCTTGACCGGGATCGTGGGCGTATCGTCCGGCACGTCCGGGATCTTGGCGGCCTGGCGCTCGGCGAAGAACACATAGCGCTGGGCGGCCGACTGGCTGCCGGTCATCAGCTCCATGAAAAGGCGCCGCTCTTCCTTCAGCCCCTCGTCGAAGGGCAGGTTCACCGCCGCCTCGATGCACTTGATGTTGTTCTCCGGGGCCATGAAGCCGCGGAACTTCTTGGCGTTGGCGGCGCGGAAGCTCGCGAAGATCTCCGGCTTGCCGCGGGCGGCCTCGACCTTGTCGTTGAGCTCGCGGACCTTCTTCAGCGGACGGTTCTCGGCGACGACCTTGCGGGCGAAGGCGATCGCGCCGGCGCGCAGGTTCCCCTCCTCGACCAGCTCGTCGAACAGGCCCATGGCGTGGGCGGCCTTGGCCGGCACGTGCTGGCCGCTGGTCACCATCTCCAGCGCCTTCTCGACGCCGACGATGCGCGGCAGGCGCTGGGTGCCGCCGGCCCCGGGCAGGAGGCCGATGTTCACCTCGGGCAGGCCGGCCTTGGCCGAGGGGACGGCGACGCGATAGTGCGCCACCAGCGCCACCTCCAGGCCGCCGCCGAGCGCGGTGCCATGGATCGCGGCGACCACGGGCTTGGGCGCGTTCTCGATGACGCCTTGCACGTCCTGCAGCGACGGACCGGTCATGGCCTTGCCGAACTCGGTGATGTCGGCGCCGGCGATGAAGGTCTTGCCGTCGCAGATCAGCACGATCGCCTTGACGGCCGGATCGGCGATGGCGGCCTCGAAGGCGCCCTTCAGTCCCTCGCGCACAACGGCCGACAGCGCGTTGACCGGCGGCGAGTTCAGCGTGACGACGCCGACGTCGCCTTCCACGGAGAAATCAGTGACGGCGTTGATCGCGGCCATGCGGCTTCCACCCTTGCTCTATTGATTTATCGGCTTGAACAACCGTTTGAGAGAGCGTGCACGCTCCGGCGAAGATGTCCAGACCGCCGTAACGGCGCCCAATTCGGAGGCGCCGACCGTTGACGGACCGCGCCTCCATACTGCAAGTTCTAACAACGGTTTCAGTCGTGATCCCGCGAGCGGCCGGAGCGCCGGCGGCCAGCACCCTAGCGTCTGTATTTCCGAGTAAATGATCGCGGCTGTTCAAGGCGTTCGCGGTGAGACACAGGCTTTGGACGCGCCTTGCACGCGTCCCGACGTTTCGAAGCCAGTGATCCGCGAGCGTGGCGCGCCTCCCCCCGGCGCGACCGACTTCGGTGTGTCACTCGGCGCGGGAGCCCCCCTCCCGCGCCGGATTTTTAGGGTGGAATAGCGCCCCCTCCGTCTCGCCGCTTCGCGTCGATCCACCTCCCCCGTTGGCACGGGGGAGGATGACAACCCTCCTCACCCGCGACGCGGGGGAGGTGGCGCGCGGCGAAGCCGCGTGACGGAGGGGGCGCTCCTCGCCCTACCCCGCCGCCTCGGTCAGGCTCGAATAGACCAGCGTCCGCAGTTCCCGCCGGATCGGGTACGCGCTGGACGGCATCAACTGGGTCATGAACACCACCGCCAGGTCCTCTACCGGGTCGATCCAGAAGGCGGTCGAGGCCATGCCGCCCCAGAAGTATTCGCCCAGCGAGCCCAGGTTCTTGGTCCGCGCCTGGTCGACGGTCATGGCGAAGCCGAGGCCAAAGCCCAGCCCCTCGAACACCGCCTCGCTGAACAGCGACTTTGACAGCTGGGTCAGCTCCTGGCCGCCGGGCAGGTGGTTCATGGTCATCAGCTTGATGGTCTTGGGGCTGATCAGCCGCGCGCCGTCCAGCTCGCCGCCGTTCAGCAGCATGCGGCAGAAGCGCATGTAGTCGTCGGCCGTGGAGACGAGGCCGCCGCCGCCGGACTTCAGCGACGGATCGGTCAGATACTTGCTCTTCTCCGGATCGTCCTGCAGCACGACCTTGCCCGAGGGCGTCAGGGCGTAGCAGGCGGTGAAGCGAGACCGCTGGCCTTCTGGCACGAAGAAGCCGGTGTCGACCATCTTCAGCGGGTCGAAGATCCGGGTCTTCAGGAAGACGTCGAACGGCTGGCCCGAGATCGCCTCGACCAGATAGCCCAGGACGTCGGTGGCCACGGAGTAGTTCCAGGACTCGCCGGGCGAGAACTCCAGCGGCACCGTCCCCAGAGCGTCGACGAAGGCCTGCAGGCCGCCCTCGCTGTCCACGCCGTCCAGCTTCAGCTTGCGATAGGCCGCGTCGACATTGGTGCGCTGCTGGAAGCCGTAGGTCAGGCCCGCGGTGTGCCGCAGCAGATCGATCATCCGCATCGGCTCGGTGGTCGGCTTGGTCAGGAAGGCGCCCGGCACGCCGCCGTTGAACACGCCCAGGGTCCGCCAGGCCGGGATGAAGCGGTGCACCGGGTCGTCCAGCGCCACCAGGCCATCCTCGACCAGCATCATGAAGGCGACGCTGGTGATCGGCTTGGTCATCGAATAGATGCGGAACAGACTGTCGGCCTTCAGCGGCTTGCTGCGCTCGACGTCCGCGTGTCCGAGCACCGACGTGTAGGCTAGCTGGCCTCGCCGCCAGACTTGGGTCAGGGCGCAGGGCAGTCTTCCACTGTCGATATATTTGGACTGGATGAAGCCATCGATGCGCTTCAAGCGCTCGGATGACATTCCCACGGCTTCAGGCGTGCTCAAGATTTTCTCTCCCCTGCGCGTTGTCTTTTTGGCGTCGCCCGAAAAAGCGAGCGCGACATTCCGTCGCAACCCAAACTTTACCCGGTTGGGCGCATCCTAATTGAAGACGAGGGAATCAGGATGAGCAAGCACCTGGACGCGGGAGCTGCCTCAAGGATCGAAGCGGCGGCCGCCGACTGGTTCTTCCAGAACAGCCTCGACATGTTCGTCGTGCTGCACGGACGGACGATCGCCCGCGTCAATCCGGCCTGGGCCCAGGTGACCGGCTGGAGCGCCGAGGACTCGCTCGGCCGGCACATGCACGACTTCTTCCACCTGCACGACAGCCCCATCATCGAGGACATCGGCCGCATCCTGGAGACGCGCGGCCAGGCGACGGGCGAGCACCGGCTGGCGCGCAAGGGCGGCGGCTGGCTGTGGGTGCGTTCGCAATCCAAGGTGCTGGAGGGCGGCGACCTCCTGATCGTGTTCCAGGACCGCACCGAGGAGCGGGCCCGCAACATCGCGCGCCAGCAGGCCGAGCGCTCCAACGAGCTGCTGCGCACCGCCACGGGCATCTTCGTGTGGCGGTTCAACCCCCGCAAGGGGATCTATGTCTTCGACCAGGACATCCCCACGCCCAGCCATCCCGAGGGCGGGGCGCGGACGATGAGCGTCTCGGAGATGACCCAGTCGATCCACCCCGACGATCGCGAGCGCGCCTGGGACGCCCTGTCTCGCACCCTGCGCACCGGCGAGCACGTCGACATCGACTACCGCTACCTGGATCCGCCGACCGAGCGCTGGGCCCACATCCACTCGTCCTGGCGCGGCGTGCGCGGCGCCAGCCACGAGGCCTGGGACGTGATCGGCATCAGCCAGGACGTCACCGAGCTGGTCGAGGCCCGCGACGCGGCCCTGGCCGCCGCCGACGCCAAGAGCCAGTTCCTGGCCAACATGAGCCACGAGATCCGCACGCCGATGAACGCGGTCCTGGGGCTGAACTCGCTGCTGGAGCGCGGCGAGCTGGCCCCGGCGC
>ERZ1034427.152-NODE-152-length-14849-cov-2.998445_pt1 | contig 14849 bp, 10 predicted proteins | sample MGYA00520607_ERZ1034427 | MGnify/ENA primary metagenome ERZ1034427 (study PRJEB33736, sample SAMEA104288489) | Azolla caroliniana | place: Brazil | collected 1987 | study: EMG produced TPA metagenomics assembly of the PRJEB19522 data set (Is there foul play in the... | reverse complement strand
GGTCCGCTGAACGCCTCGGGCACGCTGGCGGGCCGGCTGATCTACGCCAACGAGGACAGGGACAGCTACCTCGACCACTACAAGGTCAACCGCAACGTCTATGGCGCGTTGCTGTCCTGGGACGCCACGCCGAACCTGACGGCGACGGTCGGCTGGTCGATGCAGGACAACCGGGCGAAGGGCAACAACTGGGGCGCCCTGCCCCTGCTCTACAGCGACGGCTCCCGGATCGACTATCCGCGCTCGGCCTCGACCGCGGCTGACTGGACCCACTGGAACGTCCGCGACCAGACCGCCTTCGCCGAGCTTTCCTGGCGCTTCGACAACGGCTGGCAGGTCAAGACCATCGGCACCTACAAGCGCTTCGAGGAGAACGCGAAGCTGCTTTACGCCTATGGCGCGCCCGACAAGACGACCGGACTGGGCGTTCTGGGCATGGCGGGCGTCTATCCGTCCGTCTACGAGAACTACATCCTCGACGGCTACGCCTCTGGACCGTTCAAGCTGTTCGGCCGCGAGCACCAACTTGTCATCGGCGGACAGACCTCGCGCTCCCACGGCCACGAGTACGAGGACTTCTCCGCCGACACGATCGTCTACGGACCGGTCTGGGACTGGGATAGCGCCCAGCCGGCCGAACCCACCTTCCCCGGAGCCTATCTTGCGGCGGACCAGGTCGACCGCCTGAACCGCTTCTACGCGGCCGCCCACCTGAACGTGACGGATCAGCTGAAGATCGTCGGCGGCTTCAACGCCCTGTGGCTGAAATCCAAGGGCTTCTCGTACGGCGCCGATCAGGCGCGTGACGCCAGCAAGGTCAGCCCGTATCTCGGCGCGGTCTATGATCTGAACGAGAACGTCTCGCTGTACGCCAACTACACCGACATCTTCAATCCGCAGGCCGAGGTCGACGTGAACCACGTCAAGCTCGATCCGGCCCACGGCAAGAGCTACGAAGCCGGCTTCAAGAGCGAGTGGTTCAACAAGCGGCTCTATGTGACGGGCGCGGTCTTCACGTCGCGCCAAGCCAATCTGGCCGAGTACGCGGGGACCTTCGACGACGGCAAGAGCTACTACGCCGGGGTCGACACCAAGGCGACGGGCTACGAGCTGGAGGCGACCGGCGCCGTCAACGCCCAATGGCGCGTTAGCCTGGGCTGGACCGACATGTCGATCAAGGACGGCGATGGCGACGCCGCCCGCGTCTACCTGCCGCGCAAGACGCTCAAGGCCTCGACCACCTACACGATCCCAGCGCTGCGGAACCTGACCCTGGGCGCTCAATTCCGCTGGCAGGACGACATCCAGACCTCCGACCAGACGATCACCCAGAAGGCCTACGGCGTGCTGGACCTGATGGCGGGGGTGGACATCTCGGAAAAGGTGCGCGCGACGCTCAATATCAAGAACGCGACCGACAAGGGCTACCTGACCAGCTTGATGTGGGGCCAGTCGTACTACGCCGCGCCGCGCGGTGTCTCCATGCGCCTGGACTACGCCTTCTAGGCCCCCGACATGGACGCCCGCACGCCCCCCGCCCTCGCCGGAAAGACCGAGCGCCGATCGTTCCGGCGGCCGCCGCTTCGCCCGATCGTCGGCTTCTGGCACCGTTGGATCGGCTTGGTCATGGCCGGATTCCTGTTCATCTCGGGGGTCACCGGCGCGGTCATCTCGTGGGATCACGAGCTGGACGACGTGCTCAATCCCCATCTGATGCACGCTCGCGCCGAGGGGCCCGCCAAGGTGCCTCTGGAGCTGGCCGAGATGATCGAAGCCCGCGATCCGCGCGTGCAGGTCACCTTCGTGCCCTTGGCGCCGGAGCCCGGCGAGGCCTACGCGTTCGGCGTGAGCCCCAAACAGAATCCGGCCACCGGCAAGCTGTTCTCGCCTGGCTACAACCAGGTCTTCATCGACCCGGCGACGGGCGAGGAGCTGGGCCGGCGCGAGTGGGGCGCCGCCTGGCCGGTGACGCGGGAGAACTTCGTCTCGTTTCTGTATGTGCTGCACTACAGCCTGCACCTCCCGGCCCTCTGGGGCGTCGATCGTTGGGGCGTCTGGCTGATGGGGGTCATCGCCGTGCTCTGGACGATCGACTGCTTCGCCGGCGCCTACCTGACCCTGCCCTCCAGAGCGTCTGCCAAGAGCGGTAAGAGCTTCTGGAGCCGATGGAAGCCCGCTTGGCAGATTAAGACCAAGGCCAGCGCGTACCGGATCAATTTCGACGTCCACCGGGCGTTCAGCCTTTGGCTGTGGGGCGTCCTTTTCACCGTGGCCTTCACGGCCTTCTCGTTGAACCTTTACACCGAGGTCTTCTATCCGGCGCTGTCCAAGGTCTCAAAGACCACGCCGGGTCCGTTCGAGCTGCGGACGCCGGCGCCGCTGGATCAGCCAATCATCGCCAAGAAAACCTACGCCGAGGTCATCGAGACCGCCAAGGCCGAGGCCAGAAGACGGGGCTGGACCGATCCCGTGGGCGGCGCCTTCTATGCTCCAGGGTATGGGATCTATGGGGTGACCTTCCACCAGCCGGGCGGCGACCATGGCGCGGCCGGTGTCGGCACGCCCTACCTCTACTACGACGGCGCCACAGGCTTGCCCGCCGGAGAGCGCCTGCCATGGGTTGGGACCGCCGCCGACATCTTCGTCCAGGCGCAGTTCCCGTTGCACTCGGGACGCATTCTGGGCCTGCCTGGCCGGATCCTGATCTCTCTCACCGGCATCGTCGTCGCCGCGCTCAGCGTCACCGGCGTCGTGATCTGGTGGAAGAAGCGCAAGGCGCGGGTGGCTCGGACCGGGCGCGGAACTATCGCGCGACCGCCAAGCGCGCACCGCTGAGGAGATTTGACGTCGGACGGCCGCCCGGCGCGCCCTGGTCGCCGGCCGCCCAGCCGGTCGGACACGCGCCCAGTCGCTGGTAGCGCCGAGCCTGGACGATCTTGCCGCCAGGATCCTGCAGAGGCTGAAGCGCGAAGCGGACCGTGAAGTCGTCCGGCGTCCGGCGCGTCGTGGTGACGTAGAGACCATAGCGCGAACCGCCCGCCTCGCAGCGGGTGATCCGCTCTTGGGCGGTGTCCTCGGCTGGCTTGCCGACGGGCAAACATGGCAGGCCGTCGACCCGAGGCTCCACGCGCGTGAACGAGGCCGCCAGTTCGGGGTTGGCGCAGATGTCGATCACCGCCCCGCCCTTGCCGCCCGAGTCCTCGACGACCGACACGCGCCAGAGCGCCGGCGGGGCGAAGTTAACCTGCGTCCTGGCGACCTCTCGCTCGCAAGCCGTCAGGGTCAGGACCAGCGCCAGGGCCGCCAGCCGCCGCGTTGTTGTCGGAAGGGACATGGAGTTCTCTAGATTTACAATTGTAACCCAATTGAAGGCCGATCCGCGACGCCGTCAAGCGGATACGAAAAAGGGGACGCCCCGCGGCGTCCCCTTCATGTCTTCCGATCCTGATCGGATCAGCCGGCCAGCGCCGCCTTGACGGCCGCGAGGCCTTCGTCGGCCTTGCTGTCGTCCGGCGCGCCGCCCTGGGCGAAGTCGGCCTTGCCGCCGGCGCCCTGGCCGCCCATGGCGATCACGGCGGCCTTGGCGAGGTCGGCGGCGCTGAACTTGCCGGTCAGGTCGGCGGTAACCGCCACCGTCACGGCGGCCTTGCCGTCCGAGGTGCCAACCAGGGCGACAACGCCCGAGGTCAGCTGCTTCTTGAACTCTTCGGCGACACCGCGCAGCTCCTTGCCGCCGACGCCGTCCAGGACGCGAGCGATGAGAGCGGTTCCGTTGACGTCCTCGGGACCCGAGGCCGCGCCGCCGCCACCCAAAGCCAGCTGCTTCTTGGCCTCGGCCAGTTCCTTCTCGAGGCGCTTGCGGTCGGCGATCAGGGCGTCGACGCGCGAGGCGACCTCGGCGACGGGAGTCTTAAACTGGTCGGCCAGCGACTTGGCCACGCCCGCCTGGTCCAGCAGGAAGCGGCGGGCCGCCTCGCCGGTCAGCGCCTCGATGCGGCGCACGCCGGCGGCGACGCCTTGCTCGGAGACGATCTTGAACAGGGCGATATCACCGGTGCGGGCCACGTGGGTGCCGCCGCATAGCTCGACCGAATAGGCCCTGGCCTCGTCGGTCAGCGACTTGCCCAGCGTCAGCACGCGGACGCTGTCGCCGTACTTCTCGCCGAACAGCGCCACGGCGCCGGCCTCGATGGCCTCCTGCGGCGCCATTTCCTTGGTCTCGGCCGGGACGTTCTGACGAATGACCGCGTTGACCTCGGCCTCGATCTTGTCGAGCTCTTCCGGCGTCAGCGGACCGCCATGGCTGAAGTCAAAGCGCATGCGCTCGCCATCGACCATCTGGCCCTTCTGGGCGACGTGCGGGCCCAGCACGTGGTGCAGGGCCGCATGAACCAGGTGAGCGGCGGAGTGGTTCGAGCGGGTCGTCTGGCGGCGTTCGGCGTCGACCGAGACCACCACCTTGTCGCCGACCTTCAGCTCGCCCGACAGCTCGACGCGGTGGACGTGCAGGTCGCCGGCGTGCTTCTGGGTGTCGATCACGCGGTTCTCGCGGCCGTTAGCCTCGAGCACGCCCTGGTCGCCGGCCTGACCGCCGCTCTCGGCGTAGAAGCTGGTGCGGTCCAGCAGGACCTCGACGGTCGTGCCGCCCGTCGCGCTTCGCACCTCGGCGCCATCCACGACGATCGCCTGAACCACGCCCGTCGTCTCGGTGGTCTCGTAGCCGACGAAGTCCGTGGCGCCGTTCTTTTCCTTGATCGCGAACCAGGCCGCGGCGGCGCCCTGCTGGCCCGATCCGGCCCAGTTGGCGCGCGCCATCTCGCGCTGCTTTTGCATCGCCGCGTCGAAGCCGTCGGTGTCGACGGTCAGACCCTTGGCGCGGACGGCGTCCTGCGTCAGGTCCAGCGGGAAGCCGTAGGTGTCGTAGAGCTTGAAAGCGGTCTCGCCGTCCAGCACGCCGCCAGCCGACAGATTGGCGGTGGCCTCGTCCAGCAGGCCCATGCCGCGGCCGAGCGTCGTGCGGAAACGCTCCTCCTCCTGGCGCAGGGTCTCGACGATCGAGGCCTCGGCGCGGCGCAGTTCCGGATAGGCCTGGCCCATCTCGGCGACCAGGGTTGGGGCCAGGCGGTGCATCAGCGGCTCCTGCGCGCCCAGCAGATAGGCGTGGCGCATGGCGCGGCGCATGATCCGGCGCAGCACGTAGCCGCGACCTTCGTTCGAGGGCGACACGCCGTCGGCCAGCAGGAACGAGGACGAGCGCAGGTGGTCGGCGATGACGCGGTGCGACGGGGCCTGGTCGCCCTCGGCCTTGACGCCGGTCAGCTCTACACTGGCGGCGATCAGGCTCTTGAACAGGTCGACGTCGTAGTTGTTGTGCACGCCCTGCAGCACGGCCGCGACGCGTTCCAGGCCCATGCCGGTGTCGATCGAGGGCTTGGGCAGCGACACGCGCTCGCCGCCGGCCAGCTGCTCGAACTGCATGAACACGAGGTTCCAGATCTCGATGAAGCGGTCGCCGTCCTGCTCCGGCGAGCCCGGAGGGCCGCCCCAGATCTTGTCGCCGTGGTCGTAGAAGATCTCCGAGCACGGGCCGCAGGGGCCGGTGTCGCCCATGGACCAGAAGTTGTCGCTGGTCGGGATGCGGATGATCTTGTCGTCCGACAGGCCGGCGATCTTCTTCCACAGATCGGCCGCCTCGTCGTCGGTGTGGTAGACCGTGACCAGCAGCTTGTCCTTGGGCAGCTTGAACTCGCCGGTCAGCAGGCTCCAGGCGTGGTGGATCGCCTGTTCCTTGAAGTAGTCGCCGAACGAGAAGTTGCCCAGCATCTCGAAGAAGGTGTGGTGGCGGGCGGTGTAGCCGACATTGTCGAGGTCGTTGTGCTTGCCGCCAGCGCGGACGCACTTCTGCGAGCTGGCCGCGCGCGGATGGGCCGGCGTCTCGGCGCCGGTGAAGACGTTCTTGAACGGCACCATGCCGGCGTTGACGAACAGCAGGGTCGGATCGTTCTGCGGCACCAGCGGCGCGGACGGGACCACGGCGTGGTCGGCCTTGCCAAAGTAGTCGAGGAACGTACCGCGGATCTCGTTCAAGCTGGGCATGAGCGTCTCAAGTCTTAAGCGTCCGGCGAGCGGCCGGGAGTCGCGCGCTGCATAGCGCGGTTTTTAGCGAAGGGGAAACCGACTCGGGAGATGGGGCGCTCATCGCGAGCCACAAGACCTTGATCTTGGGCCCCTCGAGGAGGCTCAGCGACGCTGCTCGGACACGAGATCCGCCAGATCCGGGCGAGGCAGGATCGCGGGCGTGCTGTCGGGATAGGTCAGCCAGTCGCGCCACAGCGAGAAGGTCCGCCAGCGCGTGAGGCGGATGCGGCATTCCAGCTCGACGCTGGTCCGGATCGTCCCTTCGCGCCAATAGGTCTGGAGGGCGCCACATTCGGCGTCGCGGTAGGCCCGCCAAGCTTCCTCCGCGCGAACCAGACCGGAAAGAGCGTCATCGGCGGCTGGGCGCTGCTCGGCTCTTAGCCGCTTCACGGCCGCTTCGGAGTAGCGCTTCATTTCCCCGTCGAAGCCCTTGAGCGCCGCGCCCAGGCATTGGTTGACCTCGACCGTGGTCCCGGCGTTCGGACAGGAAGGCGCTGGCGCGCTCGCGAGCGCCAGGGCGAAAAGCAGAGCAGCCACGAAGGTCCCTCCAGGAAAGCGAACACGACCACCATCCAGTGGCTTGGCCCCTCACGCGTCAAGAAAACAGGCTCTTCTCGCGCGGAACGCGGCGCTCAGATCGCGTCGGTCGCCCACGCCATGGTCCAAACAGCCCCTTTGTTGGGAGGCGCCGCTTCTTAAGTCGCGCCCTCCAAAAGAGTAGGCCGCCTGGCATGGGGTCCAGGCGGCCTGATCGCGGCCGTCGCGGCGGTGGCGCCGCGGGCGTGTTGAAGGCGGGGACCGCCCGTGGCTGTTAGCGAGGGCCGCGAAACCCTTGAGCCTTTCGATCTCATCGGACCGAAACGCTCTGACCGGTTGCCTGAACGCGGCGAGGCTACTCCTCGTCGCCCTCCTCGGGACCGCCGACCAGGAGCTCTTCCTCGATCTTCTGCGACGACTTGCGAACCGCCGCCTCGATGCCGCTGGCGATATCCGGATTGTTCTTCAGGAACTCCCGGACATTGTCGCGGCCCTGGCCGATGCGCTGACTGCCGTACGAGAACCACGAACCGGCCTTCTCGATGATGCCAGCCTTGACGCCAAGGTCGATCACCTCGCCCAGCTTGGAGATGCCCTCGCCGTACATGATGTCGAACTCGACCTCGCGGAAAGGCGGAGCCACCTTATTCTTCACGACCTTCACGCGGACGTTGTTGCCGATGATCTCGTCACGGACCTTCACCGAACCGGTGCGGCGGATATCCAGACGCACCGAGGCGTAGAACTTCAGCGCGTTGCCGCCGGTGGTCGTCTCCGGGCTGCCGTACATCACCCCGATCTTGTGACGGATCTGGTTGATGAAGATGACGATCGTGTTGGCCTTGTTGATCGAGGCGGTCAGCTTGCGCAGCGCCTGGCTCATCAGGCGCGCCTGCAGGCCCGGCAGACTGTCGCCCATCTCGCCTTCGATTTCGGCCTTCGGCGTCAGAGCCGCCACCGAGTCGATCACGACGATGTCGACGGCGCCCGAGCGCACGAGGGTGTCGGTGATCTCCAGCGCCTGCTCGCCGTTGTCGGGTTGGGAGACCAGCAGGCTATCGAGATTGACGCCCAACTTGTGGGCGTAGGACGGGTCCAGCGCGTGCTCGGCGTCGACGAAGGCGGCGGTGCCGCCGGCCTTCTGGACCTCGGCCACCACGTGCAGGGCCAGGGTGGTCTTACCCGAGCTTTCCGGGCCATAGACCTCGATGATCCGCCCCTTGGGCAGGCCGCCAATGCCGAGCGCGATGTCGAGGCCGAGCGAGCCGGTGGAGACCGACTCCATCTCGACCTTGCCCTTTTCGCCCAGCTTCATCACCGAGCCCTTGCCGAACGCGCGGTCGATCTGGGCGAGAGCCGCCTCTAGCGCGCGTTGCTTATCGCCTTCTTCCTTGGCCACGAGTTTCAAAGCCGCCTGACTGGTCATTGTTGATCCGCCTTCTATCCCATGATTCCGGTGGGTCGCCCGGCGCTTCCAGCGCTCCGTCTCAACGACCTGTGGAACACCCTTAATGCGTACCGCCTTTGTTCCAGGTTCGCAAGATGTTCTCTTTATAAGAAACGTCCGTTTCTGACGTAGGCCTGCCATGGAGGAGAAAATGGGCCAGGGTTGAGCCGCTAAACCCTGGGTTTTCAACAGGTCCTTAAGCCAATTATGGAAGCTTCCCGGACAGTCCCGGAGAAGGCCGCCTTGTCGATCGATCCACGTCGCCTGTTGGGCCTCGCCTTCGCCAGCGCCGATCTCCTCGTGGAGCTGCGCGACGGTCAGGTGCGTCTGGCCTTGGGCGCGGCGCAGCGGATCATGGGCAAGAGCGAAGCCGCCCTGACCGGCGCGACCTGGACCAGCCTCTTTCATCCCGACGACCGCCCACTGATGGACGCGGTGCTGTCCTCGGCCAAAGACGGCCAGCGGCGCGGCCCGATCATCCTGCGCCTCGCCGATGACGAGACGCGCCACGTCGGCGTCATCCTGCGCGCCCTTCCCGAGAACGAAGGCCGGATTTCCTGCGCGGTGACCGTCGCGCAGGCGTCCGCGCCCGCCTTGAAGCCTGGAGAACTGCAGCCGCGCGAGTCGTTCGACGACATCGCCAAGGGCCTGTTCGAGGCAGCTCGCGCCACCGGCATGGAGCTGGAGCTGGCGATGGTCGAATTCGCCGGGCTCGGCGCGATGCGCGACGGCCTCTCGCCCAGCGAAGCCGCCGAACTCGACATTCGCGTGGCCGGGGCGGTTCGCGCGGAGTCGCATGGCGGTTCGGCCGCGACCCAGCTGTCCCAGGATCGTTTCGCGCTCGTGCGGTCTCGCGACGAGCAGTCCGAGACCATGCTCAAGCGCCTGAGCCAGATCGTGAACACCGAGGCCAAGGCGCATGTCGTGGCTCTGGAGAACGCCGCGCCGCCGTCCCGAGCCTTGCGGGCCCTGCGCTACGCGTTGGACGACTTCCTGCGCGCTGGCCTGAAGGATAGCGCGCCCGCCAGCCTGACCGAGGCGATGAACCGCTCGGTCAAGCGCACCCTGGCCCAGGCCGGGGCGCTGAGCGCGGTCATCACCCAGCGTCGCTTCAACCTCGCCTTCCAGCCGGTGGTCGCGCTGGCGAGCGGCCATGCGCACCATCACGAGGCGCTGGTGCGGTTCGAGGATGGCGCCAGCCCCTTCGCCATGATCCGCATGGCCGAGGAGTTCGACCTGATCGAGGAGCTCGACAAGGTCGTGGTGGAGCAGGTGATCAAGCGCCTGGCCAATGACCGCGAAGGCAAGCTGAAGCTGGCCGTGAACATCTCGGGCCGCACGATCGTCAGCGAGACCTTCGTCGACCATATCGATCGGCTGCTGGCCCGCTTCGACGAGGTCAAGGGCCGCCTGATCTTCGAGATCACCGAGACCTCGGCGATCGACGACCTGCCGTACGCCAACCAGAATATCCAGGCGCTGCGGTCGATGGGCTCGATGGTGTGCCTAGACGACTTCGGCGCGGGCTCGGCCTCGTTCGCCTATCTGCAGCAGCTGAACCTGGACATCGTGAAGATCGACGGCCGCTACGTGCGCGAGCTGGCCGACAACAGCCGTGACGGGGCCATGGTTCGCCACCTCGTTCAGATGTGCCGGGACCTGAAGATCCGCACCGTGGCCGAAATGGTCGAGACGCCGGAAGTCGAGGACATCGTCCGCGCCGCCGGCGTCGACTTCGCCCAGGGCTGGCTGTACGGCAAGGCCGCCGAAAAGCCCTCCCCCGCCCTACGGACCACCACGCCCGTCCGCGCCATGGCGCGACGCGCCGGCGCGTCGGAGAGCTGGGGGTAGGCTAGGCGCCCCTCCCCTTTGAGGAGGAGGAGCGCCGAACGGTTCTAGGCCTTGCCGCCCTTGGAGACGATGTAGTTGTCGACGACCTGCTCCAGCACGGTCAGCGGGGTCATGCCCGACAGCAGGCCCGCGTCGTGGAATTCGCGGATGTCGAACTTCTTTCCGAGCGCCTTCTGGGCCTTGGCGCGCGCGCGCAGCCAGACGATCTTGCCGATCATGTAGCTGCAGGCCTGGCCCGGCCACACGACATAGCGTTCGATCTCGGTGATCGAGCCGCTCTCCTCGTCGCCCATCGTCTCGGCCATGTACTTGACGGCCTGCTCGCGGGTCCACTTCTTGTGGTGCATGCCGGTGTCGACGACCAGGCGCACGGCGCGGAACAGGGCGTCGTGCAGCATGCCGATCTGGCCGCGCGGATCGTTCTTGTAGATGCCCATCTCGACGGCCAGCTGCTCGGAATAGAGCGCCCAGCCCTCGGCGTAGCCCGAGAAGCCGACGATCTTGCGGATCATCGGCAGGCCCTTGGCCTCGTTGGACAGAGACAGCTGCAGATGGTGGCCGGGAACGCCTTCGTGCACCGTCAGCGTGGTCAGGGTGTACTTGGCCTGCTCCTTGGTGTCGCGCAGGTTGATCCAGTAGATCCCCGGACGCTTCCCATCCAACGACGGCGAATTGTAATAGCCGCCCGGCGCGCCGGCCTCGATGGCCTTGGGCACGCGGCGGATCTCAAGCGGGGCCTTGGGCAGCTGGCCGAAATAAGCCGGGAGCTGCTTCTCGATCCACTTAGCCTTTTCGTTCAGGTCCTTGATCAGCTGTTCCTTGGCCTCGTCCGTGTTCGGATAGAAGTCCTCGCCCAGCTTGCGCATGCGGTCGCCGACCGTGCCCTGGGTCATGCCGATCTTCTTGAACAGCTTGTCGGCCTCGGCCTCGATCGACTTGACCATGTCGAGGCCCAGTTGGTGGATCTCGTCGGGCGTCAGCGTCGAGGTCGTGTAATTCTTGAGGGACAGGGCGTAGTAGTCGGCGCCGCCCTTCAGCCGCCACACACCCGCGTCATGATTGGCCTTGGGACGGATGCTCTCCATCAGCGCGATCTGGCGCTTCAGGGCCGGCAGGACGGAGTTCTCGTAGATCTTCGAGGCCTCGCCCGCCCAGTCGCCGGCGATGTTCTTTTCCTTGGTCCGGCGCGCGATCGACTTGACCAGCGGCGCTTCGGCGGTGGGCGTGTCCGCGAAGGCCTTCATCTGGATCAGGGTCTTGTCGATGATGAAGTCCGGCGGGATCACGCCATCGGCGATGTCGCGCTTGGCGAGCGCCGTCTCCTGATCCATCAGGCGCGCGAAACCCTCCATCCGCGACAGATAGGCGTCGGCGTCGGCCTTGGTTTCGATGCTGTGCTGGGTGTCGAGGAAGTCGGGCATGTACTGATAGCTGCCCGTCAGCTGGCTCAGCACGTAAGGCGCGCCAGAGCCGCCGCCCGCATAGGTGAACTTCTTGTTGCCCTCGTCCTGGACGGACAGCACGAACTCGACGGTGTCGTAGTTCACCGCGTCCATGCCCTTGAGGGCGCGGCGGTCGATGGCGCGCAGGGCGGCCAGCTGCTTGCTGGTCGAGGCCGCGCCGGCCTCGATGGCGGCGAACGAGCGATCGGACAGCAGGCCCTTGGTCCAGGCCAGATCGCCGGAGTCGAGCCCAAGGCCCGTGGCGGTCTCCGGGGACTGGCGCAGCTGCAGCGCCATGGCCTCGTCGAACAGGGCGTTCAACTTGGCGACCTCGCCCTCGCGGGCCAGGGCCAAGGACGGCAGGCCGCCGGTCGCGGCGAAACCCGCGGCGGCGGAGGCGAACATCATCTGACGGCGATTGAGCAAGGCTTTTCCTCCCCGGAACCCATTTGGAGGACGAAGGCGTAAGGCCACCGTCCGAAGGCGCGAAATTAATTCCGAGTCATCTAGCCACGTCCAGCCTCGCTGGTCACGCCAGCGTCACGAACAGCTCGTTCTCAATCACCCACTGGCCCGTCACCTTCTTCCAGGTCGCGAGATAGGTCCCGGACTGCTCCGGGGCATCCTTCCAGGAGCCGACCCAGCGTCCGCGCTCGGCGGCGCGCGTGCCGTCGGCGTTCAGCGCGATGTCCTCTGTCGTGCGCACATAGGCGACGAATCCCCTTTCGGCGAACTGTCCCGCGAAGGCCGCCAGCACATCCTCCGCCCCCAGCAGCAGCGAGCCGTCGCCCGCGATCAGCGTGACCCTGGAATCGAAGAAGGGCTTCAGGCGCCCGGCGTCCTTGGCGGCGATCAGCTTGTTGGTCAGCTTGCGGCGGGCGGCGATGGCGTCGGCGGGCGAGGTCATGGGGTCTTTCCTAGAGAGCTCGTCCGTGTAGCTTGCGGCGCATCCCGTCCGCAAACCCTGTCGCCGATGCCCGCTCCGACCCTGACCACGCCGCGCCTGACCCTCTCGCCGCCGACCCTGGCCGATTTCGAGGAGAGTCGCGCCATGTGGGCCGATCCCCTGGTGACGCGCCACGTCGGCGGCCGCCCGTTCACCGAGGAGGAAAGCTGGACCCGCCTGATGCGGGCCCGCGGCCTCTGGGAAGTGCTGGGCTACGGCTATTGGGCCGTGCGCGAGACCTCGACGGGACGCTATGTCGGCGACGTTGGCTTCGCGGACCTGCGACGAGAACTGGAGCCCAGCCTCTACGGCTTGCCCGAGATGGGCTGGGTGTTGGCGGCCTGGTCGCACGGCCAGGGCTTTGGGACCGAGGCCGTGCAAGCCGGCCTCGCCTGGATCGACGAGGCCCTAGCGCCGCCGGTCGTCCCTTGCATCATCAATGTGGAGAACGCGCCTTCGATCGCGCTGGCGACCAAGGTCGGTTTCCGCGCCAAGACCCACGCCAGCTACAGGGGATCGCCGATCCTCGTCATGGAGCGGCGAGGCCCGAACTTGGACTAGACCGCTGCGGCTTCGATGGCGGCGGCGAAGCGCTTGGCCTGGGCGATCCAGGCGTCGCGTTCCGCGCGGCCCTTCAGGCCCAGCTTCAGGTCGATATCGGCCAGTTCCTCGGGGGTCCACGCGGCGATCTGACCGAAGGTCGTGACGCCCAGTTCAGCCAGGGAGGCCGCGAGCTTGGGGCCCACGCCGACCAGTCGGGTCAGGTCGTCGGCGCCGGCGACGAGCGCCTCGGACACCGCCGAAACCTCGGCCAGGGTCGCGTCCGCCAAAGGTTCGGCGACGGGGAGTTCTGCGGCGAGAGCCCCGGGGGCCGGCGGCGCGACGTCCGCCTCGACGGCGACAACGGCTTCGACGGTCTCTTCGACGGCGTCCAGCGTCGCGTCGTTGGCGGCCTCGACCAGGGCGGTCGATGCTTCGGCCAGGGTTTCGACGGCCTCCTCGACCGCGTCGAGCATAACCTCCGCCGTCTCGACAGCCTCGGTCACCGCCTCGACCACGGGTTCGGGCGCGGCCGCCAGGATCGCCTCGGCCTCGGCGGCCGGAGCGACAGGCTCGGGGGCCAAGGCCAGGACCGCTTCCAGGTTGACCGCCTCGCGCCAGCGCGAAGCCCACCACCAGTAGGTCGCGCCGGCGACGGCGGCTCCGCCGAACATCAGCCATAGCGGCGAGGTCGCCCCGACCACGAAGCGGGGGGCGGTTTCGGGCTCGATCTTGTCGGCGTGGAATTCAGGAAAGAAGGAGGACGAGGAAACCATGGGGCGCTCCCGGCTACCGCGATTTTGTGCGTCGCAGCATAACACGGAATTCTCGTTCGCAAGCGCGAAAATAATAATGTTATATTAACTCAATCCGACCACCCGCAGCAGCACGCCGGCGATGATCATGACGCAGATCATCGCCAGCATCGGCACGCGGTTGGCCAGCATGAGGGCAAGCGCCGTCAGCCCCAGCGCGGCTTGGTCAAGGCTGCTCACGTCCGGCAGCAGCACCCGCAGCGGTCCAGCCTCCAGCGTATGACCCGACCGGAACAACAGGTGCAGGGTGAACCAGAGCGCCAGTTGACCGATCACGCCGACGGCGGCGGCGGAGATCAACGCCAGGGCCCGCGCGGGTCGTGGTCGCCGCCCCCACCGCTCGAACAGCGGTCCACCGGCGAAGATCCAGAGGAACGAGGGCGCGAAGGTGGTCCACGCCGCCATCAGCCCGCCCAGCGCCGCGAGAGGCCAGGCCCACTCCGGGGTGGCGGTCTGGAAGGCCCCGACAAAGCCGACGAAGACAAAGACCAGCACCAGCGGTCCCGGCGTGGTCTCGGCCAATCCCAACCCGTCCAGCATCTGGGTCGCCGTCAGCCATCCAAAGGACGAGGCCGCTTGCCCCAGATAGGCCAGGGCCGCGTAGGCCCCGCCGAAACTGATCGCCGCCAAGCCGCCAAACGTCAGGCCCATCCAGGCCAGGGGCGAGCCCGGCGCGAGCAGCCACGCCAGACCGATCGGCGCGAGCCACAGCGCCAGGCATGTCAGCGCCGTGCGCCCCTGCCCCCCCGCCGGCGTCACGGGCGCCTTGATCGGCTCGGCCTCGTCCCTGGCCGCGAGCCAGCCCAACGCGCCGGCGCCCAACACCACCAGCGGGAACGGAATGGTCGTGAAGGCCAGCAGCACGAAGGCCGCGCCACAAACGACGGCCGTCAGCCGGTCCTTCACAGCGCGCTTGCCGATCTTGAGCAGGGCTTGCAGCACCAGCGCGACCACCGCCGCCTTCAGCCCCAGCAGCACCGGCGCCGCCCAGCCCGAGCGGCCGTACGCGAGGTACAGGGCCGATAGGCCTAGCATCACCAGAAGTCCCGGCAGAATGAACAACAGTCCCGCCGCGACGCCGCCGCGGATCCCGTGCAGCCGCCAGCCCAGCCAGGTCGCCAACTGCTGGGCCT
>ERZ1034427.151-NODE-151-length-14868-cov-42.179977_pt1 | contig 14868 bp, 15 predicted proteins | sample MGYA00520607_ERZ1034427 | MGnify/ENA primary metagenome ERZ1034427 (study PRJEB33736, sample SAMEA104288489) | Azolla caroliniana | place: Brazil | collected 1987 | study: EMG produced TPA metagenomics assembly of the PRJEB19522 data set (Is there foul play in... | reverse complement strand
TAATTATGCTACTTCCTCTTCTCTCCTCAACATTTACTTTATAAATCATCTCTCACAGGCGATTGTTTTAAAATATTGGGGAAACATATATAAGGGTTTTTATACAAATCCTAACCCGTTGATTATCATGGCTTTTACTACATGACCCGGACTTACTTTCTCTCCAATTTCAAGGATTATTTCTACTACTCCTATGGGGTCTATTATTCCTGCTACCATGCCTAAATGGTCTAGGTTTTGAATTTCCATTTTTTGAAGCTTTGATTTCACAACAGAATTATCCACAACTCCTGTTGTGATTCAATCATTTCTTCTTCTGTTCTAATTTAATTTTTCAATCATTAAATTTTCTTTTCTTTTATCTTCTTTACAAAACTTTATTCTCTCACTCTATTGCCATTTTTATGATACTTGTTCTTATTAAGCCTTTTCTTCCTTGCAGGAGCTTTAGTTCTTGTGTACTACTATCTGTGACAGCTAGGGTCCGGAAGGTGGGTTGTATTTAATTTACCAACGATAGCAGATTTGGAAGTTTGGCTAAAACAACAAGAATGATCTTCGGTATGTGCGATCGATCGCTTTGCTCTTCCCAGGTATCGCTCTCATGTAACTAAAAAAGGCAGAAGTTAAGAAAGAATGAAGCACAAAGGAGCGTATCGCTAAAGCGAAAGCTCCGCTAACGCGTAGCGTCCCGAAGGGATGGGACAGGAAAGAAAGAGAACTTCAGAGAGATTTTGCGTAAGTCTTAAGAATATAAATCTACAAAAAGAGTGAGCGCTGTGATCGCACTGTATTACTTACGGGCTGGCATACTTTTCAATGTTTTGGAGATAGTATTCAGTATTACTCACAATTTTTTTTTTAACTTTTGAAATATATGGGGTAAATTGCTCCATTGAAATAGTATTATCACCATACTTATGATACAGCTTCAAGTAATTGATAATTTCAGTTTTCGTCTGACTATCTACTAAATTAGAAAAAGGATCATTACGATGATAAGAGTGATACTTAGAAAGATGAGTTCCAAAATATCTACATCAGCTGCTGTATTAGGGAGTAAATCTATCTGTACAGCGCAAAATGTCATATCCCTTCAATGTTAATGCTGCAACTGTTAGAGGGGAAATATGCACATCAGCAATAAAGCGAAGGTTATTCATGCTGAAGGAATACCTACAGTTTTGTCAGAAACTGTCCAAGCAGCATAGTTGAGAGCCTGTCGGATATCTTCATCCTCTAATTCTGGATAAGCTTCTAAAATTTCCTGAAGGGAAAGGTTACTGGCCATTTCAGCACAAAGCCCACAGTAATAGGCATTCCCCGGATGGTTCGTTATCCCAGGCAAACGTTAGGATTAACAGTAATACGATCTAATTGAGCAAGCACTGTAGGACTCCTTAACTAGAAAGATTCTTTCCCCATCATCACATACAGCAGACCAATATAGAAAAAAGTCAATTAGTCTTAATTTTGGTTACAGTTAGATTACAAATAAATCGTGAGGGGTGATACTATGCGTGTTTTGCTAGTTTATCCAATATTTCCCAAAACCTTTTGGTCCTATGAAAAAGTCCTAGCACTGGTAGACAGAAAGGTTTTGTTACCACCATTGGGTTTAGTCACAGTAGCGGCAATTTTGCCCCAAGAATGGGAATTTAAACTTGTAGATCGTAACATCCGCGCTGCCACCGAAGAAGAATGGGCATGGGCAGATATAGTCATATTCTCGGCTATGATTGTCCAAAAACAAGACTTACTAGATCAAATTCGGGAAGCAAAAAGACGTGGTAAGTTAGTGGCTTTGGGTGGACCCTATCCCACATCTACAGCCGATGAAGTAGAAGCAGCAGGGGCAGATTTCCTAATCTTGGATGAAGGAGAAATCACTTTACCCATGTTTGTGGAAGCTGTACAAAAAGGTGAAAAATCTGGAGTTTTCCGCGCTACAGAAAAACCTGATGTCACAGGTACACCCATTCCCCGCTTTGATTTATTAGAATCTGATGCCTATGATATGATGTCGGTGCAGTTTTCGCGTGGTTGTCCCTTCCAGTGCGAATTTTGCGACATCATTGTATTATATGGACGCAAACCCAGAACCAAAACACCCGCACAACTGTTAGCAGAATTAGATTATCTGTATGAGTTGGGTTGGAGAGGTGGTGTATTCATGGTAGATGATAACTTTATTGGCAACAAACGCAATGTGAAATTGTTGCTGAAAGAGTTAAAAGTTTGGATGGCTGAACATCAATATCCCTTCAATTTTGACACAGAAGCTTCCATTGACTTGGCACAAGATGCAGAGATGATGGAGTTGATGGTTGATTGCGGATTTAAAGCAGTATTTTTGGGTATTGAAACACCAGATGAAGATAGTTTACAACTAACTAAGAAATTCCAAAATACTCGCAGTTCTTTAACTGAGTCTGTAGAAACTATCATTAAAGCTGGACTGCGGCCAATGGCTGGGTTTATTATTGGTTTTGATGGTGAAAAAGCCGGTGCAGGCGATCGCATCGTCAGATTTGCAGAACAAGCAGCCATCCCTTCTACCACCTTTGCTATGTTACAAGCATTACCCAACACTGCATTGTGGCATCGCCTAAAAAAAGAAGGTAGACTGCGGGAAAATAAAGACGGAAACATCAATCAAACCACATTGATGAATTTTATTCCCACCCGTCCCCTAGAAGAACTTGCTAGGGAATATGTGGAAGCCTTCTGTGCTTTATATGACCCAGTGGCATATTTAGATCGCACCTATCGCTGTTTCTTAATGTTGGGTTCTCCCGAATGGACAGCACCAGCTAAAACACCAGAATGGGTAGTTATCAAAGCACTGCTAATTGTAATTTGGAGACAAGGTTTTAAACGGGAAACCCGCTGGAAATTCTGGCATCACTTCTTGAGCATTCTCAAGCATAACCCCAAAGTAATTGAACAGTACGTTTCTACTTGCGCCCACATCGAACATTTTATGGAATATCGGCAAATTGTGCGCGATGAAATTGAAAGTCAATTAGCCGCTTATTTAGCCCAAGGTGCAGAAAAACCTTATATTCCAGAAAAGGAAAAAGTAGAAGTGGTAGTTTAGGATATTCTAGAATTAGACGCAAAGGCAAAAAGAGTAATATATGTATACTTTGCGTCATTATTAATAATGACAGCTTTCATCAAAGGAGGGCTTATGACTCAAGTTATGGAAAGTTCTTTGGGTTTAGTAACAGAAGAACAACACTTCTTATGTTTGGGAATAAATTAGGAACGATTTATAGATAAATAAAACAACTTCTATCAGCAATCAGCAATCACCAATCACCAGCTATAGCTGCAAAACGAAAACTTCCTCACCAGAATAAACCAAAGTTTTACGCACAGGTAAGACAGCCAAAGCATTTGTTTGCGCTAAATTAATTAAATTACCCGAACTATCATTACCCTCGGCTTTGTGAAATTGATAACCACCATTTACCAGATGTAACTTACCCCAAACATAAGTTTCCATCTTACCATTTGATTGTAATTCTGAATGCGATCGCACTTTCAAAAATTTTCCTTCCCAACCTTTAGAAAGTCCCGCCAGTTTTTTAATTGTTGGTTGTACAAACCGCCAGCAAGTAACCAAAGCAGAAACAGGATTTCCAGGTAAACCAAAGTATAATGAATTGGGGAAAGTTGCAAAAGTCAGAGGTTTTCCCGGACGCATTTGCACAGAGCTAAAGTGAACTTTTGCCCCCAGAGACACTAAAATCTTATCTATGTAGTCATAATCGCCCACAGATACACCACCAGTAGAAAGAACTATATCAGCGTTGGCGATCGCATAATCTATAATTTCTTTTAAAGCCGTAGGATCATCCTTAACAATTCCTAACAGTAACACTTCTGCACCCAGTTCCCTTACCAAAGTAGCCAAAGCATACTGATTAGAATCAACAATTTGCCCAGGTTTAAGCATTTCTTCCGGCATCACCAACTCATTACCACTGGAAAGAATCGCCACACGGGGACGACGGAAAACACAGACTTGCTCACGTCCTGCCCCAGCTAAAACCCCAATTTCAGAAGCAGTTAAACTAATACCTGCGGGTAATAGTTGCTTTCCAGCTTGGTAAAAATCACCCTTGCGTCTAACAAACTCTTCTAGTTGAGGTGCAGCAAAGATAAAAATGCGGTTTTCTTCCTGGTGAGTCTTTTCCTGCATAACAACAGTATCCGCACCTGTTGGCATCACCGCACCTGTAAAAATTCGCGCCGCTTCTCCTGGTTTAATAGTCACTTGGGGTTGATATCCGGCGGGAATTTCTTCCACAACTGTCAAAATAATGGGTTTATCAGCCCTTGCTTGCTCCACATCTGCATAACGCACAGCATAACCATCCATTGCCGAATTATCCCAATGGGGAAAATCGAAGGAACTGGTAACAGGAGTGGCTAAAATACGATTATTTGCCATCAACAAATCGACAAATTCTATATCCTGCTGGTTATCCAGCGGTTGTATAGCATTGAAAATAGTAGCTTCTGCATCTCTGACTGACAGCATATTTAATTATGATAGTTTTGGATATTTTAATCTAGTGTTGTGCAACTTCTATAGGTCTTACCCAAGTGTCACAATTAAGTTTCTTATAGGATGGTCAGATGAAGTCACTGGTTTAACCAGAACTTTGGGAATTAATAATTAATTTTGTCACCGTTTAAACCTAATCCTGTGATGTGATTTGCGGCTTTCATCCCTTGCGTGAAGGCTAAGGTATACACACAAGTCCTACCTGTCTTCGTTTCAGCTTATGTTCCTATAAAATGCGCTAATTTGTACTATTTTGTGCTTCTTCTTTAACTAAGTTCTGAAAGCTGCTATATCGCTTTAATTTAATATTAAAGATACGGGCAACAATTCTTTTCATACACCTATAGATAAATACCTATTCTACATGACCATAGTTCAAACAGCCCAAAAACACTATCCCAAGGCAGAAATTACCCGTCGAGGCAGGCATGGCACTGGGAATAGATTTTGTTGGTGCATGGTTGGTTGGTCAGTTCTCTCTTGGGAAGCAGTGATCTAGGTATTCAATTTGCCCAAATCTTTGTTTTTATTCTCACTTGGATGATTTTGCGGGTTTTAATCGTCTATAACAATCAGGGACAGAGTTTAGGAAGATGGGCGTTTAATTTAAAACTTATAGAAGTTGACCATGGGCAAATAGTCAGCAGAATACCTGAAGTACAGGCATTATTGCAGTGTGAGGGGATTATTTGCTTTGGTTGCTTCTTAGGCTCAATTTTTTTGAGGAATATAATAGCGAATCCCACTGCTATACTGCTAGTGCTTCCCCTAGGGATTGACTGTGGTGCAGCCTTCTCAGAGACTCAGATGCGACAGGCTTTCCATGACCGCTATGCTAAAACTATGATCGTTTCGTCACAGCGCGGCTATTCGCTGGATTGAAAATTTAAGCGACTAGTTGAAAAAGTGCGGCGAAATGTGAGAAGATAGTCATTTGTGTTAAATCTCTCCCGGCTTTACTGTTTGTAAGATTATGGCTTTGTAAGATTATGGCTAAGAGTAAAGGTGCCCGCATAATAGTGACACTAGAATGCACCGAGTGTCGTACTAACCCAGACAAGCGTTCTCCAGGCGTTTCTCGCTATACCAGCACCAAGAACCGTCGGAACACCACTGGCCGCTTAGAACTGAAAAAGTTCTGTACCCACTGTAATAAACATACTGTTCACAAGGAAATCAAGTAAAGATGAGCTATTACCGTCGTCGCCTGTCGCCAATTAAGCCAGGAGAGCCAATAGATTATAAAGATGTTGATTTATTGCGTAAATTTATCACTGAGCGTGGTAAAATATTGCCCCGGCGGATTACTGGGTTGACATCTCAGCAACAGCGTGAATTAACATTAGCAATTAAACGCGCCCGGATTGTGGCATTGTTGCCATTCATCAACGCAGAAGGCTAAGAAAATTTTGGATTTTGGATTTTGGATTGGAGATAATGATCCAAATAAGTAACGTTGGCATTATGATTAAAAGTTTACTTTCAGTCCAAAATCTAAAATTCGATTCAGGTTAAGGGAGTGTATAATAACATTCCAGATTTCAAATCCTTGGATTTGGGTGATAGGGAACAGGGAATAGGTAATAGGGAATAGGTAAGAACTTTACCAATTACCAAACTAAACCAGACCATAGGTAACTTAAGTTACTAGTCACTCAATCTAAAATCTAAAATCTAAAATTACTAAATAAGTGCGAGAGTTGTGGAGAAGGGGACGCTAGTTGAATTTAGGGTTCAAGGCGATCGCCGTCTGGGAGTGGTAGATCGTCCAGACGGAAAGACCCGTTGGTTTGTAGTAGATGAACGAGGTCAATCCCACAGCCTCGCGCCTCGACAACTAACCTATACAGTAAACGGGGAAACTTACAAACCCTCAGATATTGCCCAATTTTTAGAACAAGTCAAACCGTACCTAGATCCATCTAGCTTAGAAGTGGCTTGGGAATTATTGGTGGAAGATGGAGAAACAGTCACCCCTAGCCAAATGGCTAATTTGCTGTTTTCACAATCTGAACCGCCATACTGTTACGCTGCTCATTGCGTGTTATCAGAAGACAAACTCTATTTCAAGCAAAAAGGTGAAGCTTATGAACCCCGCAGCGCAGCACAAGTAGCAGAACGTAAGCATCAAATAGAAGTAGAAGCGCAAAAAGCTAAGGGACAGCAGGAATTTTTAGCGCGTGTAGAACAGGCACTCAAGGGTGAAGCAGTAGAATGGCAACGGCAAGACCGTCAGCGTTTGGAAGCATTAGAAAAGTATGCATCCTTAGTGGCGGATATTGTGCGGACGGGGGTAAACTCCGATTCTTTAGCCCGCGCTTACCCACCTCCAGCCCCAGTCTTAGAAACCATGAATATGCTGGGACGTTCTGGTACACCTATAGCAGCCTTTCAACTGTTGATCGACTTGGGTTGGTGGGGTCCGCATGAGAACCTGTTCCTGCGTCGTTCTTCAATTCCCGTCCAGTTTCCCAACAAGGTATTAGAAGTGGCGCAACAACGCTTGGATTTTCCACCAACTGACTTAGATACAAATCGACTGGATCTAACTCATCTCAAGGTATACACAATTGATGATGAAAGTACCACGGAAATAGATGATGGTCTAAGTTGGGAAGTATTACTAGATGGACAGGAACGGCTATGGGTGCATATTGCTGACCCTACGCGGTGGTTAATGCCAGAAGATGAATTAGATTTAGAAGCCAGAAAGCGGGGAAGCACTGTTTATTTACCGACGGGGATGATTCCCATGTTCCCGGAGGTACTAGCAACTGGTCCGATGAGTTTGGTACAGGGGAAAATTTGTTACTCCCTCAGCTTTGGCATAGTTTTGGACGAAACTGGGGCTGTAGAAGATTACTGTATTCATCCCAGCTTGATGAAGCCTACCTATCGTCTCACCTATGAAGATGTAGATGAGATGCTGGAATTAGGGGTAGAAGCAGAACCAGAAATTGCTGCGATCGCAAATTGGGCAAAAAAGCGTAAAACCTGGCGATATAACCAAGGAGCCATCAGCATCAATATGCCAGAGGCAATGATTAAAGTCAAAGGCGATGATGTCACCATAGATATTTTAGATGATTCCTCCTCCCGGCAATTAGTTGCCGAAATGATGATTCTTGCGGGAGAAGTAGCCGCACGTTACGGTCAAACCCATAACATTCCCCTACCCTTCCGTGGTCAACCCCAACCAGAACTACCACCAGAAGAAGAATTACTCCTACTTCCCGCAGGCTTTGTTCGTGCCTGTGCCATGCGTCGGTGTATGCCCAAGAGCGAAATGAGTATTACTCCTGTGCGCCATGCTGGTTTGGGACTAGATACCTACACCCAAGCAACTTCACCAATTCGTCGTTACAGCGACCTATTAACCCACTTCCAACTCAAGGCACACCTGCGGGGTGAAGATTTGCCCTTCTCAGCCGAACAACTCAAAGAAGTGATGATGACCGTCACCACTACCACCCAAGAAGTGACAATGGTGGAACGACAAACTAACAGATATTATGCTCTAGAATATTTGCGTCGTCATCCTGAACAGATATGGCAAATCACAGTTTTGATGTGGTTACGAGAAGATAGCAATTTAGCATTAATTCTGTTAGAAGATTTAGGTTTACAATTGCCAATGGCCTTTAGAAGGACGGTCAATTTAGGAGAACAATTATTAGTGAAAGTGAGCCTTGCTGATCCACAGAAAGATATGATTCAGTTTCAAGAAATAATTTATCAAGAAGCTGCTCTTTAATATGGTGATTGGTAATTGGGGATTAGTAATTGGTAATTGGGGATTTGTTCCCCATCACCCCATCAATTCTACTGTAATTTCTTCAACACCTCATCAGTAAAGGGATTTTTCCCGGCTTCCAATTCCCTCACCCAACCTTGTCGTTGTGCTTTGGTATCTTTATCACCAGCCCACTTAATATAAGCCTCAAAATCCTCAATAGGCGCTGGATAGTTACTTGTCAACACCCTTGCTATACCACGACTATAGCTTATTGTTTTGAGCGTACATAAGTTATCACTATAAAAAATGATGAATTTATGAAACTCAGTCTGTGCATGATTGTCAAAAACGAGGAAACCAACCTACCAAAATGCTTGCAAAGTGTCGAAGATGTGGTAGATGAAATTGTATTCCTCGATACAGGTTCAAGTGATCAAACAATCCAAATCGCTGAATAGTTCGGCGCTAAGGTGCATTATTTTGAATGGTGTAATAATTTTAGTACGGCTCGTAATGAAGCTTTAAAATATGTTACACGAGACTTGATCTTAGTGTTAGATGCTGATGAAAGTCTAACACCAGAAATAGCGCCCTATTTACAAGAAGCAATTAATATACAAGATTATTTATTAATCAATCTGGTCCGTCAGGAAATTGGTGCGACTCAATCACCGTATTCTCTGGTTTCTCGACTATTTCGCAACCATGCCAAGATTAAATTTGATCGTCCATATCATGCGTTGGTTGATAATAGTATTGCACCAATTTCAACTAAAGAGACTTATTGGCAAATTGGCTATTTACCAGAGGTAGCTATTCTTCATGCTGGATATCAAAAAGCTATAATTAATCAGCAGCAGAAATATGGTAAAGCCGCAGCCGCAATGGAGGAATTTTTTGCTGCAAATCCTGATGATGTTTATGTTTGCAGTTAAGTTGGGTGCTTTGTATGTAGAAATGGGGAAAATTAATGAGGGAATGGAATTATTAAATCAGGGATTAAGTCAGATGATTGGTAATCAATTAAACCAGTCAAATAATCAGGTTCACAAAGATAAAATCCGTTTAAGGGGGTTTCAAAATTCTCAATCAAGAAAAGTTGGAAATTCTCTTAGTCAAGATATTAAGGAAACCAATTATGATATTTTGTATGAATTACATTATCAATTAGGAATTGCTCATACACATTTTAAAAATTTCAACCAGGCAATTTCCCATTATCAAGCTGCTGTAAAGTTACCGATTTATCCTCTTTTAAAGTTGGGAGGATATAATAATTTAGGTAATTTGTTGAAGGCATCAGCTGATTTTATAGGGGCAAAAAATGCTTATGAAACGGCTATCAAAATTGATCCTAGTTTTGTGACTGGTTATTATAATTTGGGGATGGTATGTAAAGCTATGGGTTCGTTGGTTGAAGCCATTGATTGTTATGACAAGGCTATTCAATTAAATCCTGATTATGCAGAAGCTTATCAAAATTTGGGAGTAGTGCTACTGAAAGTCGGTGATGTGGAAACTAGTTTAGCAGCGTTTGAATATGCGATCGCACTCCATGAACAAAATAATCCCCAGGAAGCACAACGTCTCCGTCAAGGGTTGCAAGACATGGGATTGAAATAATTCGTAATTCATAATTACTTATTTTCTCCTCTACTCCTCTTCTTCCCTGTAACCTTGAACCTGTAACCTGTTCCCTTTTACCCGTGGAGAAATTAATTAGAGAAGGTTATAGGTGATTGGTGATTGGTGATTGGTGACAGAAGGTAAATTTATTCTGCCCCATCTGCCCCATCTGCCCCATCTGCCCCATCTGCCCCATCTGCCCCATCTGCCCCAGTCCCCAGTCCCCAGTCCCTAAATTCGAGAACGTACAAACTTGTCTAACCTATCCATTCCCTTTTCAAGGGTCGCCATATCAGTAGCATAGGAAAGGCGAATGTTGTTATCAGCACCGAAAGCTACTCCGGGAATAACTGCAACTTGATGTGCTTCCAACAAAGCGTTGCAAAATTCCAGAGATTTTAAACCAGTTTTGCTGATATCAGGGAATAGGTAAAAAGCACCGTCTGGTTTAGGACAAGTCAAACCAGGAATGGCGTTAAGTCTTTCAAACATTACCTGACGACGTTTAGCGAAAGCTTGACGCATTTCTTCTAGACAGTTTTGAGAACTTTCTAAAGCTGTGAGCGCTCCATATTGAGCAAAGGTACACACATTTGATGTACTATGCCCTTGTATGGTACTAGCAGCTTTAATAATTTCTACAGGCCCTGCTAAATAACCAAGTCGCCACCCAGTCATTGAGTAACCTTTAGCAAAACCGTTACTAATTAAGGTGCGGGAAAAAATTTCTTTCCCCAGAGAACCGATGCTGATATGTTCTGCACCGTCATAGAGAATCTTTTCATAAATCTCATCAGACACAACTAAGATATCTGCATCAACTATCACCTTCGCTAAGGCTTTAATTTCCTCTGGTGTGTACACCATCCCCGTGGGGTTAGATGGAGAGTTGAGTATAAATAACTTAGTTTTTGGGGTAATGGCTTTTTTTAGCTGTTCTGGGGTAATTTTGTAGCCTGTGGAAGCATCGGTTTCGACGATTATCGACTTACCACCTACCAAAGTTACCATTTCCGGGTAACTTAACCAATAAGGTGCAGGGATAATTACCTCATCACCGGGGTCAATGAGTACAACAATCAAATTGTAGAGAGAATGCTTACCGCCATTGGTAACAATCACATTCTCTGCTTTATAATCCAGACCATTATCGGTTTTTAGTTTGTGAGCGATCGCTTCCCTTAACTTTGGTTCACCAGCCGCGGGTCCATACTTGGTTTTACCTTCATCCAAAGCCTTCGCAGCTGCGGCTTTGATATGTGCTGGGGTATCAAAATCTGGTTCTCCAGCACTAAAACTACAAACATCTATACCCTCTGCTTTCATGGCGTTAGCTTTAGCTGCGATCGCTAAGGTTATGGAGGGTGTCACCTGACTTACTCTTGCTGCCAGCTTCATTCTACTTCTTTGGGCGAATCTCTATTATAAGGATATCCCAGAATCCCAGTCGAGATTTGCTTTTTCTAAATTCCTGCAAATGGTTAGTACCACCATTAATTAAAAATTAAAAATTAAAAATGAATACAGCATAAGCTTTTCAGAAATTTGGAATGGGTGGTTTACAGCAAATAGCAGATCAATGAGCTACAGAATCTAAATTGAAACCTAGACAGCAAGAGAGTTTTACTCCTGACTCGTGCTGTATTTACGCCATAGTGTATTAATTACTAAACACCATGACAAGTTGCGATTATCTATGGACAGGAAAAATTTACATATCAGGAATTTGCAGATCGTGTCAATTGTTTAGCCTCAGCCTTGTGTTATGCGGGAATTCAAAAAGGCGATCGCATCGCTCTTTTTGTATTCAACACTCCCCAAATGCTAGAAGCCCATTTTGCTGTACCTTTAGCTGGGGGAATTTTAGTCCCTATCAACACCCGTTTAGCACCTCAATAAGTTGCCTATATTCTTAACGATAGCGGGGCAAAATTTTTCTTTATTGATACAGAATTAGCAGATATTATTCGCCCAGTCCAGAATCAGTTAAACACCGTTAAGCATATTATTAATATTTATTATATGGAAGATTTTACACCATTACAAGGAGAAGAGTATAAACACTTTCTTCAAACTGGTAATCCTGAGAATACACCTTGGTTAATAACAAATGAAATAGAGACAATTACCATTAATTATACCGGTGGTACATGAAGATGTGCAAGTTACAGAACAAGAATTAATTCAATTTTGTCGCAGTCAAATAGCCAGTTCCAAATGTCCTATAGCCATTGGATTTACGAATTTACCAAAAACTAGCACCGATAAAGTCCAAAAATATCTCCTGCGAAATCAAGAATGGGCTGGACATGAAAGAAAAATTTCAGGGGCTTGACACTCTCCTGCCTCAAGGCGAGGAGATTATTGATTTACTTCAATGCCCAATGCCCTAATTATTGGATTTCCTGTAATACCTGCCTAATAATATCTGTGGGTACTTCGTCTGTGACTTTCACTTCACCTATTTGCGTGGGTAACACAAACCGCACTTTACCTGATTTGACTTTTTTATCTAATTGCAAAGCATCAATAATGGCTTGAATATCCAAACCTGCTGGTAATTGTGTCGGTAAACCAGATTTCTTAATCAGCGCGTTTTGACGTTCTGTGTCGGCTTTTTGCCAAAGTCCTAATTTCACAGCAATTTCTCCTGCTGCTATCATGCCAGTACCCACAGCTTCACCGTGTTTAAACAGACGATAATTTGTCAAGCTTTCCACCGCATGACCGATAGTGTGACCATAATTCAAAATTGCACGGAGTCCAGATTCTTTTTCATCTTTGCTGACAAAATCTGCTTTTGCTTGACAAGAATGAGTTAATATGTAATTTATCAGGTCGGATTTTACATAGCGGAGTTGGTCAAGGTGTTTACTCGCTTCCAATTGGGTAAATAATTCAGCGTCCCAAATTACGCCATACTTGATTACCTCCGCCATTCCCGCCCGAAATTCACGCGCTGGCAGGGTTTTTAAGACTTTTGGATCAATCAAGACAAAGCTAGGTTGATGGAAAGCGCCAACTAAGTTTTTACCGTGCGGATGATTTACCCCAGTTTTACCACCAATAGCCGAATCTACCATTGCTAAGAGGCTGGTAGGAATTTGGACAACGTTAATTCCTCTCAACCATGTAGCGGCTGCAAACCCAGTCATATCGCCAACTACACCACCCCCCAAAGCCACCATTGTGGAGGAACGTTCTAGGCGGTTGTCGAGGGCAATATCATAGATTTTTTGGATGGAGTTTAGGGTTTTGTAGCGTTCCCCTGGTGGGAGGTTATAGCTTGTGACCTCAAAGCCGGCATTTTGTAAAGATGCGATTGCTCTTTCGCCATAATGTTTAAATATCATCGGGTTGGAAACCAGCAATACCTTCTTACCCAGTTTCAAACTCGCCATCTGTTCACCCAGGTTATCCAAACTCCCAGGTGCGATCACAATTTCATAAGATTTTCCTGGTATATCTACTTTAATTACAGAACTCATTTAAAAACCCTAATATAATTACTCGTCCGCGTATTTTACCGCAGTTTGGGGACTGGGGAGGATGAGGGTGATGGGGAGGACGAGGAGAATAAATTTACCTCCCGTCATCTGTCATCTGTCACCTGTTACCGATTCCCTTCTTTGCGAATTACGAATTACGAATTATGAATTATGAATTAGTTTAGTGATTCAATAGATTTAGTGAACTAAATTGTGGAGAAACTGAAATGGCTGTAGTTGAATATATTGTATTTTTAGGCGTGTTTATGGGTATAGCTGTAGGTTTGCTATTTGGTCTGCGTTCTGCCAAGATCATTTAATAGCTAGTAAGTTCAGCTTAAAATCCTTGTAATACAGATATCTTCCCTAGGACTATAGCCCCCATCAAAAAGGGGCTAGGGGAATATAAACATTTATAGTAGAGTATAAGCAGAAACTAACGGCATTTTCTGTTTGTTTGGTCTAATTTACAGCCAAATCAAATATTCTGCGGAGAGTGACAAAGCCTTGCAACAACGATGACTCAAAAGCGCTGACTCACTAATCAACCGGAATCCCTTTTTTACTACGCTTTAAGTACTTCCAAAGTCAATGAATTTGTTTGTAAGCTTCCTCTGGAGGAATTTTACCACCACTGTGCAAATTGCAAATGTACTTTAGTCGTTGAGAAAACTCTTGAAGATGTCCATTAAATAATAAATATCCTGCCGTTAATTGACCATTATAGGGATGACAAGGATACAGAAAATCACATAATTCACAGAGAAAATCAGATTGAGTATTCATAGTAACTTACTAAGGATAAGGTGAGAGATTACAATATTTATATGGTATATCCTGAGTTATCAGGATGAAAATTTTAATCATACTGTAAATTACTTTTTCATATTTCCCAGATACGACCTTTTTGACAAACATTACAAGCAGCAGTTTTAGGCGCAAAATCAACACAGCCAATAGCGTGTTCACAACAAGCTTTTTTAGGATTTACCGTACATTTGAGACGATAGTCATTAGTAAAATATTCACAGTTATGACAAGGAATTTAATGTATATCATGTAAATAACTTATCCATTTTGTGACAGTTATCTAAATACTGCAAAGTAGTAAAATCATCATTATCCAAGTACATAAGGCGCAAAAAATTGTAGCCATAAATATTTATTACTCCAATTACTCCAATTACTCCAATTAGTTCGCAGAATAAAATTTAAGAAATCCCCCATAGTCAAGTGCTATTAACGGGACTTAAACAAAAGTTAACAGTAAAAAGGAGTATAGTGCGGTTTCGGTGTAGCTTTCACGTTAAAAGAGGCTGATGAAAAAAACCACCGCCCCAGCAATGGCACCATGGTTTGAAAGATGGTGTTAAAGGTTTGATGGTGTATTTACTCATCAAGGGGAAAAAAGAGAGTTTAGACATTATTTAGGGGGATGA
>ERZ1034427.150-NODE-150-length-14884-cov-33.435565_pt1 | contig 14884 bp, 14 predicted proteins | sample MGYA00520607_ERZ1034427 | MGnify/ENA primary metagenome ERZ1034427 (study PRJEB33736, sample SAMEA104288489) | Azolla caroliniana | place: Brazil | collected 1987 | study: EMG produced TPA metagenomics assembly of the PRJEB19522 data set (Is there foul play in... | reverse complement strand
TCGTCCGGCAGAGTTAGCTGCCGGACGATGGTGCAGCGACGTAATATTAGTTATGTCACTCAAACTCTAGAAGGTACTCAGGCGTGGGAGACTTTTATGTCTCTTGTTCCTACTACTCGTAAGTTAGGTGTCGGCTTTTTTGAGTATGTCCATGACCGCATTTCTCACACTAGGAAAATCCCAATTTTAGCAACTATTCTTCGTGAGCAGTCTTCTCTTAATTCCTTTGGTTGTTCATCGATGTCCCAATAACTCCTTCCCCGAAATATTCAGGATATACATTACATTGTTCCTAATAGTAATTTCCCAGCTTTTAGAACGCTTCTCAGCTTTATATTGCCATTTGAGCAAGTGCATGACAATTAATTTCAGATAGCTCCGGAAAGCTTTCTTTTCACTTCGTCCCAAAGTTTCAAGTTCCTCAATTGAGTTTTCAATATCCACAGATTGAAACTCATACTCCCGTAATTTTCCTATCGTAGTTTCAAGCCACAGAGAACAATCCAAAGTTTCAAGTTCCTCAATTGAGTTTTCAATATCCACAGATTGAAACTCATACTCTCGTAATTTTCCTATCGTAGTTTCAAGCCACAGAGAACAATCTTGATTGTATAATGTTTCTTCAGTTTGAAGTTTCATGGCTTTTTATACTGTAAAATACAGCCTTTCTCCAGCCTTGATCCTATTCTACAATCATCATATCATCTTTTAAATCTCGGTATGTCATTCCGTTAGTTTATGTGTAATAGATATCATTGGTTATAACTGAAGAAGAAGAGCCAATGACCAATGGCTGTAGATTGGTAATTTCTGCTAAATTTTTTTCACATGAATCCATACTCAGCTTTGACAATCTGAAGAGAAAACGTTTTTTCTCATACTTATGAATTTGTTGATACTGCCAATTTCTAATAAAGCAGAGCGCCAATCCCAAAAATCAGGAGCGCGATAGATAAAATAGCTAATTAAAAATGGACGCGCTAAAAAAACAAAACTAATAGGAATATTATCTCTAAACAGTTCTCTCTTTTGGTTTAAGTGATTTAAGATGTGTGGTACTTTGGTTAAATTACTAAATTTATCTTCTGTAATTTGTCCAAAATTTTCTTGTTCATACTGGTAGAGTGAATGTTCTAAACCTGTAATTAATAAAACATCAAATTGTTGATTATTATAAAGCTCAAGCACTCTTTCATATAAAGTATCAATTGGCTCAATTAAACGCAAAACTCCGACTTTCTTATTTGGCAAATCATAGATTATTTTGGTAATTATTTTTTCATCGTCTAACGGTGTAGACTGCACGAAATATAAGCCAAATTTTCTGTTGCGTGTCAGATGGCTAATTAAGTCTTGATATTCTTCTTTTTCATCAGGGAGTAAGTCTTCATCCAAATGGCTATAATTTTTCATCATGGAAGTTTTTCTATAGCTTCTTTAAATTCCTGAATGCCTTGAATAAGTGGGTGAATATCGTACCAGCGTTGCATTTCCCCTTCTTCATCCAAGTAGCGATACTCTAACAAACAGCGATTAAACATCAAACTCCGATACTGATCATCGTTAATGATCCGCTTAGAACGGGATACTTCTGCTAACAAACTCCATTGATGGTTTTCTACAGCACGGCGATAAGTGTCTCTAGCTTGCGTAATGGCGCGTCGAACTGCTCTTTCGGAAATTGGTAAATCTTGAGTGCGTCCAATCGCATCCTGAGTTAACAATAGCAAATTTCTGACATGACCTCCACTCATTAAACAAAGTCGTTCTAGGGTTTCTAGACTGTCAAATATTGCAGTTTCTATAGGTTTATTGGGCGAAAACTGTTTAATCCGCCGAGAAATTACTTCTTTAACCTTATTTATTCCGGGTTGATAAATTTCACCTTTGGGAGTACGAACCATCACCATTGGTAAAATTTGAGGATCACCGTATATATCACGTAAGTCTGTTGCTCTTGTGGAATAGACCATTGCAATGGGTACAGTATAAATTAGGTGGCAATCTAAAGATTTTAGTTGTTCGCACCGATCTAAAAAAACTTCTTCATAATTTGTACGTTCACCATCTTTAACTAAAACCATTCGGTCTAAGTTATCAACAATTACCGCTAGTTGATTACAGTTGGCGGGTAGACGCTTTTTTACATCCGTAAGAAATTCATTTAAAACTTTAATTAAAGTGACAGTATGAGGATTTACTCTTTCTCGAATTTCTTGACGTAGTTCGGGAACGGCTCTTAAATTTGCTGTTAATTTGGCAAACTGACAAATTTGTAGTTCTACATTCATGTCCTCAATCTGAATTTCAGTTAGTGCCAAATCTTTTAAGTCTTGCCAACGATCTTTAAGCCAGTTTAGCACTGGTTTAGGATTACCCATGGTCCGCAATTCTTGCAGTAACCGCCGAGTACAAGCAAGCAGAATGTCTGTATATTGGGCATCTTCTGAATCAATATCTTCTTCATCAGCAGCAAAATAAACTACATAACATTGTCTTGCTTCTAAATATTCTTTTAGTCTCAGTAATTCTGTAGATTTACCCGCACCTCTATGACCAGAATATAGTTGACAAGTATTTTGACTTGCTAATTGAATACGATTTCCTAGCTCTTCTAGAATATCTGCATCTCCTCGCACAGCTTGACAGTCTACATAATTAGGATCACCTGCGGGTAGGGGCTGAAAAGGGTTAAAAGCATTGTAGAGGTTTTTGAGTAATTCAGAATTATTGGTCATAGGTAAACAACTTAGGTTCTTGGGTATTAATGAGACTAAAAAAACAGTAAAAACAGGCAGAGGTAAACAAGAAATCCAATTTAAATCGAAGAAAGTGAAAATGTCATATAGGAGATTTTGTTTCTGAAATCACTCGGAAGGGCAGGGAATAGGTAAGAATGGAACTCCTTTTGTACGGAGTTCTTTCAAAAATCAAATAAGTAGGTGGGCGGAAAGAATTTATAACTATGTCATGGCGAATGCAGCAAAGGGGAATCAAGCAGTTGCAAGGGTTTTAAGTAATTTACATTTTGTTACATAGTTATATTTATTTGTGTTTATCTACTTAGGAGACAGATAGGAGTCCTATATTTCTAATTGCATTAAAGCTTGAAATCTTCTATCTTCTCGAATACAATCAAAATCAAGATCGGTTTTTGCCCTTGTTAAAACTTCTGTTGGGTGGAGACTAATTGCTTGTTGCAAGTTTTCTAATGCTTGCTCAATGTCACCATGAAGAGCATAACAGCAAGCTTTATTATACCAACCATAATTGTCATCAGGTTTTATTTTTAGGGCTTGGTCATAAGAAAAAATTGCTTCTTCAGTACGTCCTAAATCATCAAGTGCATTGCCACGATTATTCCAAGCATAATGGTCATAAGGGTTGAGTTTCAGGGCTTGGTCATAAGAAAAAATCGCTTCTTCATTCCGTCCTAAACTTCGTAGTGCGATACCACGATTATACCAAGCGTAGTAATCATCAGGTTGAATTTTTAAAGCTTCGTCATAGGAGAAAACTGCCTCTTCATTGTGTCTTAAATTCCGCAATGCTATACCCCGGTTATTCCAAACATAATGATCACTAGGTTTATATTTTAAAGCTTCATTATAGGATAAAATCGCTTCTTCATTACGTCCTAAGTTCCGCAGTGTATTGCCAAGTTCGTACCAAGAATAGTGGTCATGAGAATTATAATCTATAGCTTCATTATAAGATAAAATTGCTTCCTCATTACGTCCTAAGTTCCGCAGTGCATTTCCACGATTTTTCCAAGCATAGTGGTCATAAGGTTTAATTCTTATGGCTTGGTTATAAGATAAAATTGCTTCTTCATTGTCTCCTAAATTCAATAGTGCATTTCCACGATTGTACCAAGCATAATGGTCATCTGGTTGAAATTTTAGTTCTTGTTCATAGAATGTAATTGCGGTTTCGTACTCATGTGCAGAATAAAGTAGATTTCCTAGTTCAAAGAGTAAACTTGCTCTATTACTATCTGTTTGATGTTTTTCTGTAAGCAGTTCTTGGATTTCTAGAACTTTTTCAATTTTTTCTTCTGGAGTAAGTTGCAGATATTTTTCATAATCTCCTTCTAATAGAAGACGACGAGATTCTTCTTCAACTAATTCTGGTGTCGTTGGTAATTCATATACTCCAGATCGCCAATCAAAAAAATCAGGAGCGCGATGAATTAAATAGTTAAGGGAAAATGAACGCAATAAAAATACGAAGCAAAATGGAAAGTCATCTCTAAATCTTTCCCGTTGTTGGTTGAGATGATTTAGTATTGGCGGGACTTTGCTTAAATTTATAAATTGACCTTCAGTGATTTCACCAAAGTTTCTTTTTTCATATTTATATAAAGAATATTCCAGACCTTTAATTAATAAGATATCAATTTGTTGGTCTTGAATGCAATTAGTGATTTGTTGATATAATTTATCAACTGGTTCAAATAAGCGTAATACGGCAATTTTTTTATGCGGAATATCCTGGGGAATTTTATTAATAAACCGATCGGATCCCACAGGATTACATTGTACAAAGTATAAACCAAATCCTGATTTCCTTTCCACGGCGCAAAGTAAATCTTGATAAATTTCTTCAGGATCTGGAGGGAAATCATCATCCCAGGTACTGTAATTAAGTGTCATATAGATTTCATAGTAGATGCTGTCGTAAAAAATGACGAATGGGCAGAAATTCTACACTATTAACACTAATAATCTTGTTTCGTATGTGAAAGTCATTTTTAGCAATCAGAATCTTGTTCATAAGATTAGGTAAAATCAAGAGTAAAAATTTAGATAATTTTGTGAGTTAATCTTGCTTACTTCATTATGGCTAATCTCATACTGTTAATGCTTCGTGAGAAATAATGAATATTAGCAATAGCATAATTTAGCTAATATCACGGGTAACTAAGCAAGAATATCGCCGTAGTCATACTTAGGTAACTGTAAATATACTTGATTGCAAATAGTCTTCTTTTATTTAGTTAGCCTTCTCTCTGGTGAAAATACTTATCTCCTTCTAATACTTACATACATTCGTTGACAGTATCTGTGTGAATATTTTTATGGGGATAAGGAAGGAGGTAAAAAAGATAGGGTTTATATATTGTCAGTTTTTATTTACCAGAAAATACTGGACTTTTGAAGGCTCTCCAATAGCACACAGAAAATCCAAAACATTTTCTGGGTACTACATTTTTTAGGGAATAAATGAAAGTTTTCCGCAGATAGAAAATGCTTAACTCAGTGACAGACAATTTTGAAATTGGGAAACTTAAATTCACTGGAACTTATGAATTACTTGTCTACCAAATTAAGCTCATAAGAAGTATTAGTTATTATGCTGAATTTTTTTGCATTGGGGTAGACTGAGAAATTGAAACACAAGCAACCAAAAATGCAGTTGGACTAGATGTTAGTTTAGGCAACTACTGAGTTTCTATCCCATGATCCTAAAGTTAAATTATGGGAAAATAGTGGACAAATCATAGAATTTTTCTGTGATGTTTGATATTGAGCGATTTCGATGGGGTGTTCAGCTATGCAAAAAATTGTGTCTCTCAGCGAGCTAAGAAACCTGCAAATTTTTTCCGTTGATAGCGGAATTAATAATCTTAAAACCTTGCCTAGAGGGTGTTTTATTAAACGAGGTTTTTAGGAATTTTGTGTACGCTGTAGCTAAATCTGAGGTAGTGTCAAGATGTTGAATTGTTCAATTCAACATCCAAACTTTAAAATCTCAAATTCTGTCAGTCTTCTTCCTCCTCTGTCATTCCAGGGTTGATCAGTGTAATATCATACTCACTTGCATCTGTTTGTCCTGAACGTTGACTATTTTTGAGCAAATAATAAATTGCTCGTACTTGGGGTCCAAAAACAATTTCGTCTTCGTTTTTTAGATCATGGGCTAGCATTTTGCGTCCATTAATCATCAAACCATTAGAACTGGGTTTGCCTTTGGGATCACCATCAACAATACGGTAGTAATAGCTGTTGCTATTATTCATGCGCCGTAATCTGACTAATGTAGCATGGTGTCGAGAAACAAACTGTGATATCAATCGGATATTACAATTACGATCTCTACCGATAGAATAGACGGGATTTTCCAGAGGGAATTCTTTGCGTCCTTGATCGTCTTCTATGATCAGTAGATGGTTTTCATTAGGTTGTGCGGCCATTGACAGATGGTTGCTACAATTTGTTGAACTTTGATACGCAAGAATTTGCTGTGTATCTTTTTCCTGCATTTTTCCAGACAATTTATTTAATATGAAATCTAATAAGATTTGAAACTACATATCTTGCTAGGTAGATAAGAGTAGATTTTATACTCTTCTAAGAGTATTCTCTCTGGGAGGAGTGAGTACAAACTTTATGAATGGGCTGAATACCCCACTAAAATAGTTTAACAGCTATCAGTTTTATCTAGATAGTTGAATGAATGGTATCTACACTTTATAAATTTAGTGCTAATAAATTTAGTGTTAGAGATTGGTGTCGGGGTGAAATTTCCGACTTCAAGCTGGATAACTGTTATGACTATGGCGAGATTATTAGCCATCTGAGTTATTCGTTTTGAGATACTACCTCCCAGTTATAAGTTTACAGTTAATGAGCAAAGCGTCTTAATAAAACTGAGTTAGTGACAACACTAAGTGAACTGAAAGCCATGAGTGCAGCTGCGCTGGATGGACTTAGAATAAAACCCAAGCTAGGTAATAAAGTACCTGCTGCTAAAGGAATACCAATTGTATTATATGCAAAAGCCCAGAATAAATTTTGACGTATTTTATTGAAAGTTGCACGACTGAGCAAAATTGATTCTATGACATCGTTCAGATTGTCACGCATAAGTATGATTGCGGCTGTTTCCATAGCCACGTCTGTGCCAGAGTGTAAAGCGATCCCGACATCTGCTTGAGATAAAGCGGGAGCGTCATTAATCCCATCTCCTATCATTGCTACGATGGATTGATGTTGTCCTGTTTGAAGAGATTGTATTGCTTCTGCTTTTTTTGCCGGGGGGATACCTGCCATTATATTGGTGTTGTTTATTCCCAGTTGCTCTGCGAGCGCACTGACTGCTTCTAATCTATCACCGCTGAGGAGCATGACTCGTAAACCCATCTGACGCAATTTTTCTACTGTTGCTTTTGCGTCTGGTCTGAGGGTATCGCTGACAGCAATTAATCCTGCTAAAGTGCCATCAATGGCAATGTTAATTACTGTTTTACCAGATGTTGCCATTTTTTGGGCTTGTTCTTGTGCTGTTTCACTGAGATTAATTCCATGGCAGTTCAACCATTCCCAGTTACCCAATAAAACTGTTTTGCCTTCTACGATAGCAGAAACGCCCATTCCTGGCTCGGTATGAAAGTCTACAGCATGGGGAATGGACAAATTTTGCTGTTTTGCTGCTTGGTGAATGGCTGTGGCGAGGGGATGGTAAGTACCGCTTTCTACTGCTGCGGCGAGTTGGAGAAGTGATGGAGAAAACTTTTCCGAAGTTGCTGATTCTGCAAGCACTAAACAGTCTGTAACTATGGGCTTACCTGTCGTCAGAGTGCCTGTTTTATCAAAAACAACTGTATCTAGCTGGTGAACTCGTTCTAAAACGTCGCCACCTTTGATTAATAAACCCTGTTCTGCACCCATACCAGTACCGACGAGAATGGCTGTAGGGGTTGCTAGTCCTAAAGCACAGGGACAGGCGACTACCATGACTGCGATCGCTAATTTTAAACTAATTAATAGTGAAGAGTATTCTGTATTTGGGGTTGGGTGATGTGCTGAATGATTCACCATTTCCATACTACTGGAGATAGTGATATCTGGCCAAATGTGAGTACCAAAAAAGTACCAAAAGAGAAATGTGAATAAAGAAGCAGTTAAAACCCCATAGGTAAAGTAACCAGAGACCGTATCTGCTAATTTTTGGACTGGTGCTTTGCGAGTTTGGGCAGCTTCTACCAAAGCTACGATTTGCGCCAAAGTGGTATCATTGCCTGTACGAGTCGCTTGAATTGCGATCGCACCAGACTGGTTAATAGTTCCCGCAGCCACCCCATCTCCTAACTGCTTAATAACTGGTACGGCTTCCCCAGTTAACATTGACTCATCCACCGTCGTTTGTCCAAAGCGCACCTCACCATCAACAGGAATTTTATCTCCTGGCAGCACCTGTAACCATTCACCAACCCGCACCTGTTCAACAGGTATTTCCACAATATTAGCCCCTGCCACTAATTTCTCTGAATCAGGGTTAGCAATCAATCGCGCTGTTTGGGGTTGGAGTGCCAGTAACTGCCTAAATGCTGATGCAGCACGGCCTCTAGCTTGTTTCTCTAAAGTTCTGCCCAGCAGGATAAAACCCAGCATCATCACTGGTTCATCAAAAAAGCATTCCCAACTCATTTGGGGAAACAAGAGAGCTATCAAACTAGCAGTATAAGCCGTCATAGTTCCCAAACTAACTAAAGTATTCATATTTGGCGCACCCCGTCGCCAACCTAACCACCCATCTATTAAAATTGGGCGACCAGGAATTAATAGCGCCACTGTTGCTAGTCCACAGTGAAACCAGATGTTATTCAATATCGGGATGATGGTGTCAGTAAAGTGTCCAATACCTGAAAACACCAACAATACTCCAGCAATCACTAACTGTCTGATTACTGCTTGCATTTCCCGGTGTTGTCTTGTAGCCGAATCTTCAAGAGCCGATTTTTGACCTGCTAGTGTAGCATTAGCCTTGCGGGTTTGCGTAGGAAATCCTGTTGCTGTTAATGCCTTTGCCAGTGCATCTGCATCTAGTGTACCAACTTCCGCTTCCACAACAGCTACTTCCGTGGCCAGGTTGACGCAGACGTTCTTCACTTCTGGATGTTGGATTAGCTGTTTTTCTACTGCTATCACACACCCAGCGCACTTCATACCCCCAACATCTAAAATAATCTTTTCTGTAACTGGGGTAGATTCTGGGGTAAGTTGAGTTTCTTTGAGAAGTTGCATGGCAAGTTTTGAGATTTGCTACCAAAATTCAACGCCTGACAAAAGGATTGTCTACTTTGAGCGTAGGCTAAATCTGGAACTATGGACAACTATGAGATAAAAAAGCATAAGTTTAGGAGTGTGGCCTTCTCCGTGCTATGCGTACAGGATACTACATTAGGCTACGCTATCAGGAGTTCAGTTTCCTCTACACCCCTACACCTAGACCGATGTGTCATATAAATCACTGATGCTATCTGCATGGGCAACATGAAAATTAGGCTTTTATAGAATTAGTGGATTTCCAAACTAGGCATGGTGCTGAAATCAACCATACCTAAAAGTAATAATATTACCGAAGTCCACCGAAGTCCTCTGCTTAGATTTTAAAATTACCATACCCATAAATGTGATATTTGAGATCGGTAATGGTTGTTATGCGCCGAAAATATATAGGTGATAATACAAATTTCTAAAACCAGCCCTGCTTTTTGACAAAGTAGGTATTAACAAAATCTTCATGGTTTTTATTTAAGTAAATCATGCCTTCAATTAAACCTACAAGTTGCATAATTAGCAATGTAAATCCGTAGGTGAGAGAACCACCAACTACCGAGATTACTAACATGATAAAACCTTCTGGTGCGTAACCAAGAATAAACTTATGTAGTCCAAATCCACCACAAATAATGCCACAGTAAGCAGCTAAAATTTGTTTAGTCGCATGAGATGGGTTGAGATTAGCCATATTCACTTCATCTCCTTTGTGTGTTGACTTCTCACTTTTGTGCAGAGGTACTAAGTACCTACAGGTTAATAGTAATTATGTCAGGATATTTTTTGACTTTGCTGTAATCATGAGAATACATTCATTTTCTGAAGTTGTCAGTCTATATGCACACAAAAAAGTTTAATAAGTCAGCGTAATTAAACATAAAATACTCAAAATATATATCCCCGATTTCTTCATGAAGAAATCGGGGATATTTTTAGGTAAAACTACATCTGAACTATTAGGGATTCTGTAGGATTAATCTGTGTCTTTACCCTATTAGAATTGTGAATTAGTATTAACTATTGCCACTTCCTAAAAGAAATAAACTCAGTAATGTGCCACTATTCCAGAGACTGTGAAGGAGCATAGGGGCGAGAAGATTGCGCGAGCGCGTGTATATTATTCCTAATACAATTCCTAATGCTGTTAGTGGGAGGATTTCTGACAAGCTCAGATGAGCCGCAGCAAATAACAAACTACTAGCACCAATTGCGCCCCAAACAGGGACATAACGAGTCAAGGATGGTAACAAAAAACCGCGAAATAGAAATTCTTCAAAAAATGGCGCAGCTATACCCGCAGTAAAGAAAAATATCCCTAATGCTATATTATCTCTACTTTCCAACGCCAGTTGCAATAGTGGATTACTCCCACCTTGTCCTTGCCATAATTGTTGATTAATCAACGATACTATCACCACAATTGGTAAAGCAGTGCAGTAACCACCCAGTCCCCACAAAAACCAATTACTTTGAAATCGGAAACGAAACCAGCCTTGTGGCAAAGGAAAATAACGCTTAATAGAGTAATACAACACTGACAACGCACCCAACGCAACCAGTAAATAACTAACTAATACAGAGAAAGCCTGAACCCGCACATTACTGGAAGAACGGGAAATAGGGATAAGGCTGAAGAATACAGGTATAAATAATTGTCCCATGAGGAAAAATCCCAGAACAAAAACCTGTAAAATTGTTTCCACATCCCAAGGTGTTGACCAACGGTTGTCAGCATTTGCACCTAATATAGACTCTTTTCCCTTGAGTAAGAGTTGAATAATCAGAGCTACCAGCAATATGACACCAATAAAGGCAGTTAAGCTGGGAATAGTGGCAATTATCGCTAATTTACACATAGCATCACTAGCAGCCGCTTGTTGTCCAGCTTTAACATCAGCTAATATATATTCACGTTGTTGGAGTTTGTACAGTTGAATTAAAGCTGTGAAGCGAAACCAACCTTCTAAGTTTTTCTGAACAAGTTGTTGAGCATTTGGTAGCAACTGAGGAGATTTGCTCCATAACCCGCTTAAGACTTGAGCGGTTTGCTTTAATTCGGAACTAACCTCGGAGGTTTCCTGTACTTGACTCCAAGTTTTTAAGGCCTTATCTATTTCACCTTGCTGTACTTGTAAAATTCCCAGACGCAAGTCCAACTCATCCCGTAATTTTTGTAGTTCGTTAACAGACTTCCGTAATTGTTGCTGCTGTTCTTGGGAAGAGAGTTCTGGTAGAGGTTTAGGAGGTGTGTCTTGGCCAAGTTTTGCCAATTGAATTTCGGCTTTGTCTAAATTGGTTTCGACAGATTCCCGCGCTTGTTGATATTGCTTGGTAGCACTTTCTAGGGGTTTATCACCCAGTATAGTTTCCCGAATAACCAAAAAATTCTCATCGCTGCTGCCTTCTGGTTGCCATGCTTGGGCTTGCAAGACAATATTTGTTTGGTATAGTTCCAGACGACTTTGGAGCTGAGGTTTTTGCCAACTACCAAATAAAGACAAGCCTGATGTCATGATGGCTAACAGTGTTAGCACAATTAACAGCAACCGTTTGAATGTCATCTATCCCCCTTTAACTTACCAGTTGAGAGCGTGCGCCTCTTGGAAATTATAAGCCAGTCATCCTCTAACAGAATTTTGGATTTTGAATTCACCCTACAGATAAATCTGGGGGCTTGAGGATTTTGGATGTTCTTATTGACATATTCACCGACCTGAAGGTGCGGAGATTCTTGAGAGTTTACAGTAACTTGCTCTCTTTGTACTCTGACAGTCACTCCCTGTCCCTTTAAGGTCGTGGCGATGCTCCATCCCGAGCATTTCTATATTTTTAGATGGGTTCTCATCTCTGTCTTGCTCACTACCACAACTTAAGCAGAGTATTGAGGGAACAGAGAGGTCAATTTTGCCCCAACAAAAACCGCAGTATGAGCATATTTGGCTTGTTGCTTGCCATCTATCTATATATGCGAAAATCACGGTGGAATTTTTCGGATTTAGCCTCACCAAGATTTCTAAATTCTCACCATCCTTGCAAACTGATTACCCTAGATAGTTTACGATTTTTCACCGTTCCTGATACCTTCAAGTCTTCTAGCGAAATTACTTGGTTATTGCTAATTATCTTTGTTGATAGTTTGTGCAGAAAGTCTTTTCTCTTATCAGCAGTTTGGTTGTGTAGTGTAGCAAACTTGACGCAAGTTTTATTTCTTGTCTTTGAGTCTTTCTGAAACCGTGCTAATTTTCGCCGTAACTTGCGAATTTTCCGCTCTAACTTTGAGTAGTCAGGACTTTGAACTTTTTCACTATTGCTCATGACAGTAAAAGTTTTAATTCCCAAGTCAATACCAATGCTTTGGCTTTTGGCACTGGTTAGACTTGGCTCAACTTCTACAACAAAACTCAAGAAGTAACGGTTAGCACAATCTTTAATTACTGTTAATGAACTAGGTTCTGATGGTAACTCCCTAGACCAAATGGGTTTGATGATCCCAATTTTAGCAAGGTAAACATCTCCATCTTTAATAGAAAATCCTGCCTTAATATTGGTACACCCACTCTGCCACCTTTTCTCTTCCCATTACGTGAATTGAAAAAGTTTTTGTAAGCAACATCCAAATGTCTAAGAGACTGCTGTAATGGTACTGAAGAAATATCTGACAACCACTTTCTAGCTTCAGTCTTTTTAGCTTGGGTAAGCATTACAGATAGTTTGTTGTATCCTGGCAATTTTGCGGACTGCTTGCAGAAAGCTAAGGCATCGTTCTAAGCTACGCGAACACCACCAAACAATTGGGTTAAACAATTTTACTGTTGATCTGTTAGGTAGAACCTATACTGATACCTTGCTTTCATCACCTATGCTAGAATGAATTGGTCTGTTAGGTTATTGTATATTACTTAGGCTGACATGACAAGTGGGTGAAGAGGAGAAAGGCATAGTGTTTCAGACTGAAAAATACATTTGATCTGCGTGACTAATGATCTGCGTGACTAAATATAGGGAAAAAGTATTTACCTATGAAAGCCTTGAACTAATTCACAAGTCATTTGTAAAAGTCTCTCAAAAAATGGATTTTAATGTACTTAAATTTAATGGCGAGTCAGACCATATTTATGTTTTGTTGGACTATCCTCCGAAGCTTTCAATATCCCAAATAGTTAATTCTCTTAAAGGGGTGTCTAGCCGTCGGTATGCTCAAGCTGGATATCCAAAACCTGACGGCAAAGATGTTCTTTGGAGTCCTAGCTACTTTGTATCTTTGGTAGGGGGTGCCAATTGAGGTTCTCACAAAATACACCCAAAATCAAGAAAATCCGTCCTTATAGGACGGGGTTTAAAACCTCACCTTTCGATAAATTAAATAAATATCCCTTGCTTAAATCCTATATATTAACAAATATGATGATACACGAAAAATAATATCGCCTACTTCTTTCAGAAATTGGGGATATATGTTGATGATTACCTTTTAAATTTCCGTCCTAAGACAGCGATAATTTGCTCCCAAGCTGAAGTAGCCGCAACAGCATCATAACGACAACCATCATCTCTCATAAAAGTATGTTCCGCTTCATAAGCAAAAAAGTGATGATGGACTTTGGCATTTTCTAAAGCATTAATTATAGTATGTCTGTCATGTTCAGAAATATGCGGGTCTTGAGTTCCAAAAATTAACAACACTTCACGCTTAATTTCTTGAAATCTATGATGAGGTGTACCAGCTACACCTTTAGCTAGTTTTCCGCTAGAAATACCAGTAGGATAACAAGAAATACAAGCCTAAACTTCATTTTCGAAAGGACTGCGAAAAGGCAAATATCCACCCATACAAAAACCCAAAGTTCCAATTTTATCGGCAATCACTGAACTATCATCTTTGAGAAAATCAACTACACCGAGAGTATCAGCATCATATCCAGGAATTAACGTTCTTTGTGCATCATCATTACCGGCCATTCTACCAATATGATTAGGTTCAATTACAGAACCCACAGGTTCAATGCGGTGAAAAATATCGGGTGCAGCGACAACATAACCAAAACCTGCTAAATAGAGAGGTCATAAAATTTACAAAGGAGTATGTGTCTGGCTTTCCATAGTGTTAAGATGAGGAAAGAGCCAAGGAAAGAATCAGGGTTGGGAATAGTTACGGATAGTTCCTATCCATGAAGATGTTGATCACAAATTCATAACTGACCTCATATCTATAACATTTATGAAATGGCCAAAACTAATGAACCAGTTCCTAATGTGACTCAACCACCAATAGTTAGTAAGAATTACTTGTGAGTAAATTGGGGAAATCTTTGTTGAGGTACCCGGAATATTTTTACAAGTCTAATGACCTGTTTGACAAAAATACTCTTGCTGGGACACTCTTTGTTTCCTGCCGTTTGTTCTGAGGTTAATTCTCCTTTACATGGTTTCTTATAAGGTGTGCTAATATTCTTTCCTCCTTGATATACTTTATCTCCTTCAAACATTTGGTTATTATGGGACTTTTCTTGTTTCTCTCGAAATAAGCTAATATCACTCACTGGTTGGGCCTTTTATCCTACAATATCTTTTCCTTCTGCTACGCTGACAAAATGTGTGCTGATTCTTCTTACCTGAAAAATACTTTTTTTGCTCCTGATTATCTGAAGGCCTTCCTCGTGGCTGTTCCATGCTGTCGACTATTAAGTGAAACTCCGTCAATAGTTCTATCACCATCACATAATCGCTATCATGTTTCTCTACCTATTCAAGGAGACTAGCAGGCAAAACATTTCCTAATATCTCTAGCCAGTAATGAAATGTGTCCTTTGCTTCCGTTT
>ERZ1034427.149-NODE-149-length-14888-cov-2.848379_pt1 | contig 14888 bp, 14 predicted proteins | sample MGYA00520607_ERZ1034427 | MGnify/ENA primary metagenome ERZ1034427 (study PRJEB33736, sample SAMEA104288489) | Azolla caroliniana | place: Brazil | collected 1987 | study: EMG produced TPA metagenomics assembly of the PRJEB19522 data set (Is there foul play in the... | reverse complement strand
CGCGGCGTTTCTTCAGCGATTAAGCGCCGCGGCTTCCTCGAGGCTGTAGCCGATCAGCGCCAGGTTCTGGATCGCCGCCAAACTCCACTGCGCGGCGGCGTTGGTCGAGATGACGGGGTCCTCGTCGATCGGACGCAGCACGGCCGCGCCGCCGATCCGTCGGGTTTGGCTGACCATGAGATCGCCCCCTTCCCGTCCCGCCTTGCCAAAAAACTCCGCCCAGGCGCGCAGCGCCAAGGCGTGATCGTTCTCGTGCTTGGCGGCGTAGGCCGTCAGGCGCGAATGGGCGTCGCCCAGATTATGCCCGCCCGGAGCCCGCCCCAGCAGAGCTTTCAGTTCCTCGGGCGAGGCGTTGTAGTAGCGGCAGTACTCAAGCCACGCCGTGCGATAGGCGGGCGCGTCCAGCAGGTCGAGCAGCTCGGACGTCATCTCGACAACGCCGAACACCGCGTTCAGGTGAGAGACGCTGACATAGTCGCCATCGCCCAGGAACTTGCCGGTCTTGAGGTCGTAGGGAGCCTCGCCCGCGAACCAGCGCTTCTTCATGCCGGCGATGCTGTTCATGCCGTTGAGGATCCGGTCACGCCAGCGCGGATCGCGCGTGCGTTCCCACTCCGTCAGCCAGGCGCCGAGGAACGCCCCCCAGGATGTGCCGAAGCCAGACGCCACGACGCCCTTGGGCCGCTGGCGGCCAGGCGAAGGCGGCAGCTTGCGTGAGATGTCGACGGCCTCCAGAGCCGAGTCGGACCTGACTAGATCCCGCATCAGGTCGCCGACGCGCTCGTCCGCGGTCAGGTAGTAGTAGATGCGGCGATAGGCGACGTTCGAGACACGCGGCTGCTTGGACGAGTCGGACCAGTGCTGCACGCCGTGCCGCGTGCCGAACCCCTTGAACCGGCCCAGGTGATAAACATCGACCTCGCCCGTGTGGCGGGTCATCGCCTCGGCGAACTTGAAGACATCCGCCCGGCCGGTCCTCAGATAGGCGTACCAAAGCCAAAGGTCCGTCGAGAGTTCGGAGTTGTCCCAGGCATAACCGCCGACATCGTAGCGCCACATGTGGCGGTCCGGATCATAGGTGTGCATCACGTCGCCATAGGACCAGAAGCCGTACCAGCGGCGCTGATCGACCTCCTTCATGTAGTAGTCGATCAGGTAGGCGAGACGGTCCTCGATCCGCTTGCGGGTCGGAGTCGAGGTGTCGACGACGTTCCAGTCGCCAAACACGCCGGCCGCTTTCAGGCGCTGGGGCGCGACCGTCAGGCGCGGCGGATCGGCGACGCGGCCCGCCATCGCCGAGAAGATGTCATGCGACGGCGTCGCGCCCAGGACCCACAGCGTGAGCTCCGACGTTCGAGCGATACCCCGCGCCTCATCCCAGCCGGCCTCGTAGTCCTCGTAGGTGATATCAAGACCCTCGAGTTCCTCGGCATGGGTGTCCATGCCGTTGGCGCTACGATAGGGCCGTACGTCCATGGCCGGCGCTTCCGGCGACCACATCCAGGCGGTCAATTCCGCCAGATCCGTATGGGCGTTACGGATATCGAGGCCCGTCGGCGCCCGCTGCCAGAAGTCCTTCAGCCCCAACGCGACCCCGCCGGACGCGCCGCCGACATAGGCGAGCCCTCGCGCGCGCTTGCCGGCGTTGGAGTCGACCCAGGCGTGGCCCACGCTCGTCCGCTTGCGCAGGATGAAGCCATCCGGCGTCAGCTGCGACAACGAGAAGTCGCCCCACTCGGGAATCCACTTCAAGCCCGCCTGCAGCTTAGGCGGCAGGGTCTTTGTCCGCACCGCCCGACCCGCGATCTGGTCTTGGCGCGCGACGGGCCCCGGATCGCCCCGCGAGCGAAGGCCGGTCAGGGTTCGCACGGCCTCGCCGAACACGCCTGCCTCCTCGCCCGATATGCGGACATGGCGGTTATGGGTTTCGTCGCTCATGGGCACGCGGGCGGTGACGCCTAGGCCGCGGATGAAGTCCTTCGCCGGATCGGCGTCGAGAATGAAGCTATGGACGATGCGCACGGCCTCGGAGCCAGCGTGGAAATAAAGGCGCACGGTCACTGGCAGCCACTCACGGTCGCCGCCCCGGTGGACGCCGTCGAAGCGCACCACGGCCCGGACGGGACCCGATTGCTCCACGGTCACCGTCGAGAACCTCGACTCGTAGCGCGAGGAACGGACCACGCCGTCCGGCTCCAAAGTCGGTTGATCCTGGGCGATGGCGACCAGCCGCAGGTCTCGAAGCGTCACGCGTCCGCCGCGCGAAGCCTCGGACACCAAATCGGCCCCTGCCTTGGGAAGACGCCAGATCAGATCACCGGACGTCACGGTGATCACCTCGGCGGTCTGGGTCACCGTCACGGGCGCGGCGGGGGCCTTGGCCTTGCCTGGGATGATCGATAGGCCCTCGCGCCCTTCGCCGCCGCCAACCGCGTGGGCGGACCACTTCAGCGAACCGTCGGGCCAGTAGGCGATGGGCCAGGATTGGGTCGGAAGCTCCTCCCCCGCCCTGCCGACGATCTTGAGCGCCTGGCTAGGCTTGAGCGCCCCACGGGGCCAGGGGACGCCGAACGTCGCGCCGTCGTGGAAGGCCGGAGACTCTCCGTCCAACCAGCGGAGATCCGTTGTCGGCGCCAATGTCGAGGCCGCGGCGGCGGCCCCGCCGCCAAGGCCCAGAGCGGTCGCGGCCGCCGAGAGGACGAGAAGATCGCGGCGCGACAGAGCCGTGGCGTGGGCGTGCTTCAAAGTGTCCTCCCAGACCTTTTCGCCGCGCCCATGCCGATCGCACAAGCCGGCCAGTCCTAGAGAACAAGGAGTATTGTTTCACATTATGGGAGGTCAAGCCACATTTTGAGAACTGACTGGTGACTGAAGCGCCCGTCGCTCTAGACGCCTTGGAGCGCCATTTTCAGCGCCTCGGCGCTTACCTGCCTCAAGACGTTATTCGGATTCTCGAACACCGCGGCGTTGGCGCCGTGCTCGCGACACTCGACCGAAGCCACCCAGCAGCGGCCCTTGGTCGCCGCGTCGACCAGAGCCTGAGCGTGGTCGAACACATGGGCCGCCAGCGCCTCCGCGCTAACGCCTGGCACGACCCGCACCTGCGCCAAGCCCAGCCTCTGAAGCCGCTCGAACTCGAGGCGGGATGGATCGTCGGCCGCCACCAGCAGGGTGTGGTCGAACATGTGGTGCAGCCATTCGCGGATCGCGCCGAAGCCCGCCTTGCCGAAATCCACCACCCACCCGCGCGCGTCCAGCTGCTCGGCCGCGAAATCGAAGACGAAGCCCAGCGAATAGCCGTGCAGCAGCTGGCAATGGCTATCGGCGGCCCACTGACGATAGGCGCACGACAGGCCGCGCTCGGCGCCGTAGGTCTTCACCGATCTGTAGGCCATCAGGCATGGCCCTCGACGTGAGCGGCGCGTTCCCGCCCGGCCTGCCCCATCAACGCGCCCGCGACGGGCAGAGGATTGTCGATTAGCGGATCGGGTCTGGCCAGACGCGCCAGCATGGCCGGGCGGGCGATCGTGACCAGCGGTCCATCGACCTTGACGCCATATTCCGCCAACGCGGCGAACGAACGCGACAGGTTCTCGGGGGTCATGCCCAGCAACGACGCGAGCATCCGCTTCTGCAACGGCAGACGCAGGACGCTTCCGCCGCCCTGGCGCTGCTGCTGCACCAGAAGATAGTTGGCCAGCCGGACAAGCGGCGCGCGCAGCTTGTGGCTCTTGATGGTGCGCACCAAGCCGCTGTAGCAGCCGGACAGCTCCTCGATGACCGCTATCGATACGCCCTGGTCTTCACGGGCCACGCGCCGGAAAAGCTCGCCAGGGATCATCAGCAGCTGACTGCGCGAGAGCGTGCGCGCCGTCATCAGCGCTGGCGCCTCGAGAACAACCGAGGCCAGCACGAAGCTCGAGAGCGGACGGAGGACCGCCAAGGTCGTGTCGCGATCGCCCCAAGTGCCCTCGAGCTCCACCGCCCCGTCCAGCAGGATGTAGAGGAAGTCGTTGACCTCGCCCTCGGCCACCAGCTCGGCCCCCTTGGGGGTCCATTGCAAGAAACCGCCCTGCCCGATCAAGGACAGCGACTCCTCGCTGGCGGAGGCAAGCAGCGGCAGGTCGCGGACACGGCTTAGGTCAACGGGCTTGATCGACATGGACCATCTCGAACGCTGGGTGGAGCATTCGGCTTTATGGTCGAAGATCCCGCCTGGCGTTGCGGTTGATCAATCTTAGCCGTGATTTGCGTCGCCAAAGGACCACGCGGTCGTATGGCGGCCCTAGGTCGAAGCCAGGATGTATTCGGCCGCGGCCAGACTTGAGGGCACGCCGATGTCGACGAACGCCCCATCGAAAGCTTCGCCGCCCAGCTTGCCCGTCGCGCACAGGGCGGGAAGAAGCTCGACCTCAAGGGAGAAGGCGCGGTCGGTCTTCGGAATGGCGGCTCTCTCCAAGCGACAGACGCCCCCGTTGATCAGACCCGTCGGTAAGGTGGCGTCCCTGGGACGGATTTCCACGACCCGATCGCCCTGCAAGGCCACGGTCTCGTAGCGGTCCGCCGGCTGGACCATGCGCAGCGCCATCATGCCGGCATATCCGTCGCGATTGGCCAAGGCGCGCCAGTCGAAGTCGAACCAGGTGTCGCCGTTCAGCAGAAGGAAGGCTTCGTCCAGAAGGTCCCAAGCGTGGCCGAGAGCGCCACCTGTTCCCATGGGCCTCGGCTCAACGGACACCACGATCTCCATGCCCAGTCGATCGCCAAGGTCGGCGCCCTCGATATACCGCGTGATCACCTCGGCGCTGTGTCCAGCCAACAGCAACGCGCGGTCAAAGCCATTTCGCGCCGCCTTGATCAGCAGGTGCTCGATGAACGGACGTCCCGCCACGGGCAGCATGGGCTTGGGCGTATCGCGAGCGATGTCGCCCAGGCGCGTGCCCAGCCCCCCGACGAGAAACACGCACTGGCTGACGCTCACCGAGGCACGCTCCAGGCTTCGGCGCCCTCGAAAGTGACCTTGACCGAGCTCGCCTGCCCGCCCGACGCATTGAGGGAGGAGATCAGGCGGTGGCGGTTCTCGGGATCGGTGAAGAACATCAGGAAGCCGCCGCCGCCAGCGCCGGAGACCTTGCCGCCCCAGGCGCCCTCCGCGATCGCGAGATCGAACAGGCGGTCAACCGTGTCCGTCGCCACGCCGCTGGCGGTGCGTTTCTTGGCGGTCCAGGACCGCATCAGAATGGCGGCCATGTCGCGCATGTCGCCACGCAGCAGGGCCTCGCGCATCAGTGCCGCGTCGGCCTTGAGCTGATGCATGCTCTCGATCGTCTCGGCGTTCATGCCCACGAGACCGTCGATCTGCTCCTTGATGATCGTCTCGGAGCGGCGCGACTGGCCGGTAAAGCAGATCACCAAGGAGGATTCGAACTCGTTCAGATAGGCGCGCGGCACCCGCAGCGGACTGACCAGGACCTTGTCCTCGGGCAGAAACTCGATGAAGTTCACCCCGCCAAAGGCCGCCGCGTATTGGTCCTGACGACCACCGGCGAGGCCGAGCTTGCGGCGCTCGATCAGGAAAGCCAGCCGCGCCACGTCGGCGGGCCCGAGCGGCAGATCCAGCGCGAGCCGGAACGCCTCCACCAGCGCCACCACCAGCGCCGAGGACGACCCCAGACCCGATCCGGCCGGCGCGTCGATATTGGTCGAAACGTTGAGCGCGGGCGCATCGCCGTCCAGATAGGTCTCGACGACGTGATCATAGACGGCGCGATGAAGACTCAAGCCCTCGCCGATAGGCGGCCGCGCGCCAAGTTCGTGACGCTCCTGGACACCAAGGTCGTTGGCGCGGAAGCACACCGCGCCGTCCCCGCTGGGCGTGATGTGGGCGAAGGCGAAGCGGTCGATGGTGACGTTCAAGACCGCGCCGCCGAACTGGTCGCAGTATGGAGACAAGTCCGTGCCGCCGCCCGCCAGGCCCAGGCGCAGGGGCGCGCGAGCCCGAACGTCGAATCCCGTGGTCGCCCGCCCTCGCCGGACAGCCCCAAGAGCCTCCGTGCGCCACGCGTTCATGCGGCCTGACTCAAAAGGACTTGGGTCCCGCCCCGATCGATGCCGTAACGCAGACGCGGCATGTTTTGCGACGCCATGTAGTCTTCCAACGCCTGGCCGTCGCCCGGCGTGAACAGCATCAGGAAACCGCCGCCGCCGGCGCCGATGACCTTGCCGCCCGTGACGCCCAGATTGGCGCGGACGTGGTCGTACAGCTGGTCGATATGCGGCCAACTGATCTTGGAGGAAAGCTGCTTCTTGCTGACCCAGTGCTCGTGCAGCATCTGGCCCCAGCTATCCAGGTCGCCCGCGATCCAGGCGTCGCGAATGCGATAGCCGAGCTCCTTGATGGCCCCCAGGCTCTGGGCGGCCTGGCGCTGACGGTCGCCGTCGCCGTCGCCGAGCATGGCGCTGTTCTGGTCGTCCAGGATCACCGCCGCGTCGCGCCGCAGGCCGGTGTAATAGATGTGGGTGTGGGCGATGAAGGCCGCCTCGACCTCGGAGTCCAACGCGACCGAGCTGACCTGGACCTCGCCGTTCGGCGCGATGTCCAGGGTCGTCAGCCCCCCGAACGCGGCCATGTACTGGTCCTGCTTGCCGATGCCCTTGGCCAGGACGTTGATCTCCAAATCGCACGCCTCTTCCGCCAGAGCCCGCCGGTCCGGCTCGGCGCCCTTCAAGCCGTGCAGGGCGCGCAGGAAGCCAACAAGGAAGCAGCTGGACGATCCAAGCCCGGTGCCCCCGACGATGTCGCCGATCGAGGACGCCTCGAAGCCCGTATCGATCCCATGACGCAGAAGCGCCGCGCGGACCAGTTCATGCTTGAGGTCCGTGGCGCGCGCGACGTTCTCGGGGTCCGGCCCCATCAGGGCCACGTGGTCATGGAAGGCGGGGCGGTGCGCGCTGACATGGATGTACTTGTCCAGCGCCATGGCGAAGATGAAGCCGCCATCGCGTCGGTAATAGCTCTCCAGATCCGTGCCCCCGCCTCCGAGGGTCACGCGCAAGGGCGTACGAGTGGAGATCATCGGCTATTCGGCGGCGACCGCGACGGCGGGCGCGGGCGCGATCTGCTCCCAGTGCCCCTTGGACCGCGAAAGCGCGGGGTGCGACACCAGCAGGTGCCACACGACAGCGGCGAGCCCCTCGACGATTGGCGTGATCAGCTGCGGATCGACCGTGGGCACCACCACGCAGGCGTCGGCGATCTTGGCGGTGAACCCGCCGTCGCGACCGACGATGCCAGTGACCGCCGCGCCCTTCTCCTTGGCGTACTGCATGGCGCGAACCAGGTTGGCGCTGACGGGCGGCTCGAGACTGCCGCCCCCCACCGAGAAGATCAGCAAACCGTCCTTCGCCGTCAGGCGGCTGCTTTCCAGCCAGGTCGAGAAGACGCCTTCCCAGCCCTCGTCATTGATGCGGGCGGTCAGCTCGGAGACGTTGTCGGTCGGGCAATAGGCCTCGAAACCGCAGATCTTGCGGAAATCGTTGGTCGCGTGGCTGGCGTGACCGGCGCTGCCGCCGACGCCCAGCAGGAACAAGCGGCCGCCGCCATCCCGAACTCCCGCCAGGGTCTTCGCCATGGCCTCTATGGAGTCGCGGTCGATCGCGGCGGCGGCGCGCATCGCCGCGTCGAGGAAGTGATCAGAAAACATAGTAAACCCCCAAGCAACGCTATTATATCGCCTTCAAAATATAGGCAAGCGATTGCGAGAGTCTTTCCACGACTTGACTAGCCCCAGTATCGGTACCCGAATTGTAATCGCGCTCTAGTAGTATGGTGTTGCAGCCAGCGGCCGCGCCACAGGCTACGTCGCGCTCCTGATCGCCAATGAGCCAAGATCGGCCAAGGTCCACGCCATGACGTTCGGCCAGATCCAAAACCAAGCCCGGCTTGGGCTTGCGGCAAGCGCAAGCGTCGACGTTGTCATGCAGACACGCCGCGATCTCATCCAGCGGAAGCGACTCGGCCAAACGGGCATGCAGCGCGTCGAGCGTCTCAACGCTCATCAACCCGCGGCGGACGTCGGGTTGATTGGTTACAACAAACAGCAGATATCCGGCCGCCTTCAGCGCCGCGAGGGTCGCCGGGGCGTCAGGCTCGATCTGAAGCTCTTCGACGGAGCGCGGCGACGCCGCCTTGCCGTCGCGCATTACGACGCGATTCAGCACGCCGTCGCGATCCAGGAAGACCGCGGGGCGCGGCCGCTCTGTATCGTTCAAAGCTTGAAGCCGGCCGCGCTGGCGTCGTCATAGAACATGGCGACCGTCTCTTGCGACAGATCCGCCAAGTCCTTTCCGGCCATGGCGAGCTTCTTCAGCACGTCGGACGTCGAGGTCACGATGTGACAACCGCAATCCCGCGCCTGGTAGACATTCAGCACCTCACGTACGCTGGCCCACAGCACCTCGGCCCTGGGCTTTCGCGCGGCCATCGCCACGGCGGCGCGCATCACCGGCATCGGATCGACGCCCGTGTCGGCGATCCGACCGGCGAAGACCGAGACCACCGCGGGAACGTCGGCGTCCAGAGCATCGACCGTCTCGGCGACCTGTTCCAGCGTCAGGATGGCGGTGACGTTCACCTTCACGCCCTCGCTGGCCAGCAGGCGCACCATCGGCAGGCTGCTCTCCCGCTTGGTGTTGGTGATCGGCACCTTGACGTAGACGTTGGAACCCCAGGCCGCGATCTTGCGCGCCTGCCGGGTCATGTCGTCGAACTCGTCCGAGAAGATCTCGAAGGAAACCGGCGCGTCGGGAATGCGCTCCAGCAACGCCTTGGCGAAACCCTCGTAGTCGGCGACGCCGGCCTTGCGCATCAGGGTCGGGTTGGTCGTGAAGCCCGCGACCTGACCACTTTGGTGCAGGCGCGTGAAGTCCTCGAGACTGGCGCCGTCGGCGAAAAGCTTGATCTGCGTCGTGAGGTCCGCGGACAAGGCGTCGTGGGTGGAAAGACGATGCAGCATGCTTTTCTGGTGCCCCCAGTTTCAAGACAGCGACAGCGCGCGCCCGGCGCCGTCGCGATTAGCGGAATTGCGGTGAAGTTGGTTGAGATCAGGTTGCCCCGCCGAGCGAAGGCTCGGCGATGTAGCCGACCGCGCGCTTCCATAGGAGCTTACCCAGGCCGTGCTCCATCATCGCGCGACCACGTAGGCGCCGGGGCGACCCAAACTCGAAAGTCGCGGCCGATAGGACAAAGCCGACAATGACTTGCGCTACTCCCTTCGCCATCAGAGACGCCCAGATGAGACGCGGGCGCGGGGTGACGTCGAGATAGATCGACACGTAATGCTGGGCCTCGCGGCGCGCGCGGATGAGGCGATATGCCACGGCCGTCCGGTGGGGCGCGACGGTCTCGGTGACCACCGCGCTGGCCGCCCAGACAATGCGACGCCCTTGGCGATAAAGGCGAATAAAGAGCTCGGCGTCCTCGCCTCCTGCGTCGCCAAAGGCTTCGCGCATGGCTGGCTCGCCGTTCGGAAAACAGCGCGACAGATCGAAGAGCGAATTGCCCGTGCCCATTCCGTAGCGGGGCTTTCCTGAGGGATCCGTCAGCGGGATGATCGCGCCGTCGGGCAGATCGAAAATCCTGACGAACTGAGAGCCCGCTGGATCATACGGCGGTGGCTCGCCGGCGAAGACCGCCCTCCTCGGCCCCACCGCCATGTCGGCGTCGGCGGCTCGCAACGCCCCCACGAGCTGGTCCAGCCAATCGGGTTCGGCGATCTCGTCATCATCAATCAGCGCGGCCAGACGTCCCCGCGCCTCCGAGAAGCCGCGGTTTCGCAGCGTCGACATGTTGCGCGTGAGTTCGGCCACGTACCGCAGCGGCCATCGAGCCCGTGCCGCCAGCCCGTCGACAACCTCGCGCGCGCTGCCGCTCGGGTGGTTGTCGACGACCACGATCTCGATCGAAAGGCCAAGCGCGTTGGTCTGAGCAAGGCACGACTCTAGCGTCGCCGCCAGGGAAGCCGGACGGTCGTAGGTGCAGATGACGATCGACAGGTCCGTCATGCGGCCTTCTCGTCGATGAAACCGATTGGCGCGCGATAGGTGAGCTTGCCCAGGCCCTTGGCCATGCCAATGCGATTGTCGAAGCGGCCGCCGCCCAGCCACTCGCCGGAGACCAGGTAGAGACCGGCATGGACAACGATCTGCGCCAAGCCCAGAAACGTCACCTTGATCCGCGTGAAGCCAGGACGGTCGCTGGTGGCGATCCGCGAGGCCGCGTAGTGCTGCGATCCGCGCTTCATGCGGGTGATCATGTAGCTGGGCTTGGTCCGGTCGGTCTCGATGAACTCACGGACCACCGCCGTTGGGCACCAGACGAAGCGCTTGCCCGCGAGCGCGAGGCGAAACAGCAGATGCGTATCCTCGCCGTTGGCGTCGCCGAAGGCGACGGCGAAAGGCTCGGGCGTGTCGAAGCATGTCGCGACCCGGAACGCGGCGTTACCGCTGCCCAGGCCCTTCCCTTTCTTGCGAAGGCGACCAAATAGGTGGATCGGCGTATCGGCCGGTTCACGATAGTCAAGCGTATAGCGCCAGCCCTCCGGGTCCCAGCCCGGCGGATCTCCGGCCTCGAACACTGGATACTTGGGCCCGAACACGGCGTCGGCGCCCGTGCGCTCCAAGCAGGCATGAAGTTCGGAAAGCCAGTTAGAGTCCGGCGCCTCGTCGTCGTCGATGAAGGCGACATAGCGCCCGACAGCCGCCTTGATGCCGACATTGCGCACGATCGAGACGTTTCGGCGGGCGTCGGCGAAGTAACGGACGGGCGCGCCGCCAGCGGCCAGACGGACGACCAGCGCTTCGGCCAGCCGGTCGGGGTGATTGTCGACGACGACGATCTCGAACGGAACACCATTCGAAACCTCGGCTCCAAGGCACGTCACGAGCGTGCGCTCGAGCAGATGGACCCTGTCGTAGCTTAGCACCACCACGCTGATGGCGATCGATGCGCCGGCCATCAGACGCCCGTTCCGCGGAACACGACCACGGCCGTCCGCGCCAAGATCTGAATGTCCAGCCACAAGGACCAGCGACGGATATAGTCGAGGTCGCGCTCGACCCAGTCGTCGTAGTCGTTGATGCGATGGCGGCCCTCGACCTGCCAGAGGCAGGTGATGCCGGGCTTCACCGCCAGCTTTTGCTTCTGGAACTCCGTGAACCGGGCGTATTCGTGCGCGCGCGGCGGACGGGGCCCGACTAGGCTGAGATCCCCGATCAGCACGCTCCAGAGCTGGGGCAGTTCGTCCAGGCTGTACTTACGCAGCACCTTGCCCGCTGACGTCACGCGAGGATCATTGGTCAGCTTGAAGGCCGGACCGCGCATCTCGTTTCGGTCCTGGAGCTCGGCTTCCATGGCTTCGGCATTGGAGACCATGGTGCGAAACTTGTAGCCCGTGAACGGCCGCGCGCCCCGCCCCACCCAGTGACAGGCGTAGAGCACGGGGCCCTTGGAGGTCAGCTTTACGACCAGCGCGATCAACAGCAGCAACGGGGCCAGAAAGGCCAGCAGCGCGGCGGAGACGCCAATGTCCATCAATCGCTTTATGGTTTGCGCGGATTTCAAGACTGCCTCGAAACGGGAACCGAACGTAAAGGTGGAGCCCGTACACTCAAGTATGGCGCCAATCGGCGTCGTTCTCTAACGCCCCTCTGCGGCAGGCTCTCTTAATGTCCGGTTCCCAAAGCGCTACTTCGGCCTCCAACGCACCTGAACGTTGGCCCGAGGTCCGCTTCGCGGGCCTTCGCTTCACGCCGATGACGGTCGAGCAGACCGTTGACGCGCTCGCCGCGCGCCCTATCCGAGCCCCGTTCACGACGTTCGTTACGCCAAACGCCGAACACGCCTATCTGCGTCGGCGCGACCCGCGGTTCCAGGCGATCAGCGACGCCGCCTGGATCAGCACCAACGACAGCCGCGTCGTCGGACGGACGGCGGTGCTTGGCGGCCTCCGCCTTCGGTTCGCCCCGGGCGCCTATGTGGTCAGGGAGCTGTTCGAGCGGGTCATAGGCCCGGACACACCGCTTTCCGTCATTGGCGGCACGCCCGCGCTCGCCGACAAGCTGCGCGACCGGTACGGCCTTCGAAACCTCGTTCAGCACGTGCCTCCGATGGGCATGATCAATGATCCGGTCGCGGTCGCCGACGCGGTCGCCTTCGTGACGGCGAACCCTGCCCGTTTTGTCTTCGTCGCCATGGGCCCGCCCCAGTCCGAGCTGTTGTGCGGCCACATCATCGCGGATGGACGGAGCACCGGCATTGGCCTTTGCATTGGCAGCTCGCTGCAGGTCCTGACGGGCGACTCCGATCCCGCGCCAGCCGTTCTGGAGCGTTCTGGGTTCGTCTGGCTGTACCGACTGGTGAAGGAGCCTCGCAGGCTGTGGCGGCGCTACATGCGAGGCTTCTACGGCCTTGGCCTCGGGCTGCGCGACGTCCTCGCCCGCTGGCTAGGCTCGCGGAGAGCGAGCGCCGGTGGCTGAGACGATCCATCCCAACGGCCCCACGCTCGAGGCTTGGCGCGCGACGCGCCGCGAGAACCGCGCGGCCGCCTCGGCGCGCCTCGACAACCGCCTGGGAACCTGGTCGAGCTTCGTGCTCGTCCTGATGCTGCTCTACATGATGATCGGCACCGCGCCCTATACCCACGAAGTGACGGTGGACGCGCTTTCCGGGGCCTCGCCAACCTCGCCACTCAATCGCGCGATCTGGCTGGCCATCCTGGGACTGACGCTTCCGATCATGTGGTTTCGGCGAAGCGAGGTCCTGGCGCTCGGCTTGAAGGTTTGGCCGTTGCTGTTGCTGCTCCTCTGGTTTGGCGCCACGACGCGCTGGGCGATCGACCCCGGTGTCTCGAACCGCCGCTTCATCCTCTACTTGATCAATGTGGTCGTGAGCGTCGCGCTGGTGGCGGGGCTGGGCGATCCGCGCCGGATGCACGCGGCGCTGGCGACGGCGTGCGCCATCATGATCGTGATCGATCTCGTGTCATGGGTCGTCCTTCCCGGCCTCTCCATGACAGACATCGGTCTCGCGGCGATCCACAATCACAAGAACACCCTAGGGTCGGTGATGCTGCTGAGCTCGCTGGTGATCACGCCCTACCTGCTTTTCAGCGAGACTTGGAAGGCTCGACTGTTCTGGACCGCGATGTTCGCGGGATGCCTCGCGCTGCTCGTCGCCAGCAAGTCCAAGACCAGCCTCGCGATCGCCTTGACCGCCCTGGCGGCGACGCCCTTGCTGCTGGCATGCCTGCGCCTGCGCGCCGGCGCCATTTGGGCGGCGGCCGCGTTCGGAGTGGCGACGCTCTTCGCGTTTTGCTTTGCTTGGCTCGCCTGGAACTACGCGCTAGGCCAAGACCCCATGGCTCCGCTACGTGGCGTGAACTTCACGCGTCGGACGGAAGTTTGGATTTTCGCCCTGAACCAGTTCGCGCAGCATCCGGTGCGAGGCTTGGGCTTCGGCTCCTTCTGGGACGTGGATCCCGCCGTGCAGCCTAGCCTGCAAACGGATCTGTGGTTCGCGGCCGAGACCCACACCAATCAGTCCCACAACGGCTACATTGACCTTCTGGTCACGGTCGGCGCCCCTGGGCTGGTCGGCGCGCTGCTTGTGCTGCTGCGTTGGATGTCTCGCGGACTTGGACTTGTTCGCGACAGCCTAAGGAACCCGACCATCGAGAACCGCGACGCCCTGCCTCACGCGGTGTTCCTAGGCGTCTTCCCGCTGATCTTCTTCGTGCACAATTTCATGGAGAGCAGCTACTTCTCGGCCAACGCCATGCTTGGCATCCTGATCCTGCTTTTTGGCGTCGACATCGACATGCGCCACGCGCCGCCTCGCGTCCAACGAGCCGTTAGGCCTCGGCCTCGCGCGGCGCCGCTCGCCGTCTCGCCGCGGTGATCGACAGCAGAATGGCGGTCATCGCCGCGAGCTCCAGCAGCTGCCCGGCCGCCGTGCCAATGATAGCCCCGGCCGGCCCTAGACCGCGCATGGCCAACAGAACGCCGCCCGCGGCGACGAGCGAAGCCGCGCCGTTCGCCAGCGCCAGCGGCTTGAAGACGCGCAGAACCTGCAGACCGGTGCTAACCACGGTCTGACCCAGCGTGACGGCGGCGCCGAGCCCCCAAAGGGCAACCATCCAGCCGTCGGCCAGATACTTGCCGCCAAAGAGGTGCGTGGCGATCGTCGGCCAAGCCAGATGGAGAGTCAGTGTCCAGGCCACGGCGACCAGAATACCGGCGCCCACAGCGAGGGCCAAAACGCGCCGAAAGTCGCTCCAGGCCTCCCGATCTCGCTGCCGCGCCAAGTCGTTGCGAGCCACCATGCTCCAGGAGATCGCGAGAAGGGGCACGGGCCGCAATAGTTGCTGGGTGGCCGACAGGGACGCCAACATCGCCGCGCCGAACCACCCCGCGACCACGAACACATAGAAGCGCGTCAGCAACTCGGTGCTGGAGACGCCGAGAAATACCCAGCCCGATTGCCGGAGGTACTCGCTGTAAGCCTTCATCTCGTGTCGGCGAAGCCAGCCGCCCTGCCCTCGCCGGGCCCAGACCGCGCCGAACACCGCGGTCACGCCGTGCGGGCGGTGGCGCAGCGCCTGCACCATGGCGCCGCTCTGCGTCTGGCTGCTGCCGGTGCGGGCGTGGTAGGCCCGCACCGAGATATCGACCTTGGCCGCCATCGAGGCCACTTCGGTGCGCGTTTCCCACAGTGGCTTGCCGGTTTCGCGGCCGATGATCCGAGCCAGGCGGTCCTTGTGCTGCTCCAGCAGCGCGGCGAAGGCGCGGACGATGCGCTCGCGCTCGGCGAACGGCAGGTCGGCCCAGGCCGG
>ERZ1034427.148-NODE-148-length-14922-cov-32.545033_pt1 | contig 14922 bp, 17 predicted proteins | sample MGYA00520607_ERZ1034427 | MGnify/ENA primary metagenome ERZ1034427 (study PRJEB33736, sample SAMEA104288489) | Azolla caroliniana | place: Brazil | collected 1987 | study: EMG produced TPA metagenomics assembly of the PRJEB19522 data set (Is there foul play in... | reverse complement strand
TCTTTCTCTGGAGCTATTCCAACATCCTGCCAATTTATTGACGGTTATACAAACTCGTCGTCCTCAAGCACTTTCTCTAACTAAGTTTTCTGACCAACCTATGAAAGCCATGGTTCACTATGCTTTCCATACACCTTCTTTAATCCCTCTTCCTTAGACCTGAATCCTTACGCTTCTGCTAATACCAAAGATTTGTAACCTGTTCCACACCCAGCGTCTAATATGACTTTGTCTTTGTTATCTACAACTTTTTGATTCCGCAAATAATATCCAGTTACTAAATTATGAAAATATAGTATACTAGCATCATTTTGGGATTTTTATAAAGTGGTGTGTTCGGGTAGGGTGCGCTATCAAATTGTTGGCGAATTTTATCCCATAAACAAATCAGAGTTGGAATCATTCATGATAATTAATGTTACTCCTAAGAGGTTGGATACTTAAAACCAATAAATTAGATTACATAACATTACTTAACTTGGCAACAGTAACCAACCAGTAGGACCAGCACGTGGTGAAACTGTCTGAGTAGTACCTATACCAGCAGTAGAAATTTCACATGAAAAAATAGTTAGAGTCACTGATTCAGTAGTACCTGCTGGTGTCATAAATGAATTTAAATAGGTAACTCCTGCATAAGAATTTAAACTGACTTCCCTGGAAACACTGTTGTTTGTAGCTACTGTATTATTTAAAGTGATTTTATATATTTAAAGTGATTATATATTGGTAATTCTCTGTTTGTTGTTGAATACCAACTCCTAATTCGTCAATAGAAGTAGTAAATGCAGTATTTTCTAGGTAATAAGCTTGTGGAGCGCGGTTCATTGAGCCAGTATATAGTTGTCTGCTTAATTTTATTAGCTCTACTCAACAAAGAAGGTAGGGCGCTCGCAGACAGTATACCAATCATTACTGTAACTATAATTAATTCTGTCAGTATAAACCCTGCATTTCTTGCTTTTTTGCGATAAAATGCCGTAACAATCCCGCTCGATAATTAGTGTTCATGGTGTTTTTAGAGGTTAACTTATTTTCTTTAGGGGTTAACTTAGCAGATATTTTTAGCAGATATTTAAAGATGCGCTTTGACATAAATGTCAAAAATATCCAGAAATATACCCTGAACTCAGTATTCCCAATAGCTCTCAAATTTCTATCACCAAGGAGCATCGTAAATTCGCTTTCTTTTGCGAGTCATGTATAAACTTACTATGGAAAGTCCTTATACAGAAGGAAAGAACGGCTTTTTACTTTTATGGAAATGCTCCTATCACCAAACTTCAGTTATGCTATATTAAATAAAACGTAGTGGTTATGAGTTTGTATAAAAAAATGACTAACTCCACAGCAGAAAACTTAGTAATTATCGGTTCTGGACCCGCAGGGTATACAGCAGCTATCTATGGGGGACGTGCTAATTTAAAACCTGTCGTTTTTGAAGGATTCCAAGCAGGAGGTTTACCTGGTGGACAACTCATGACAACGACGGAAGTTGAGAACTTTCCAGGTTTTCCCCAGGGTATAACGGGACCAGAACTGATGGATAATATGAAGGCACAGGCAGAACGCTGGGGGGCTGAGTTATATACTGAAGATGTGATATCAGTGGATTTAAGTCAACGTCCATTTACTATCCGTTCCCAAGAAAGGGAAGTGAAGGCACATAGTTTAATTATCGCTACTGGTGCAACAGCGAAACGTTTAGGTTTACCTAGTGAAAATGAATTTTGGAGTCGGGGAATTTCCGCTTGTGCGATTTGTGATGGTGCTACTCCCATTTTTCGCGGTGCGGAGTTAGCAGTTATTGGTGCGGGGGACTCGGCCGCTGAGGAAGCTATTTATTTAACGAAATATGGTTCTCAGGTGCATTTGTTGGTGCGTTCTGAGAAAATGCGGGCTTCCAAAGCGATGCAAGATAGAGTTTTTAGTAACCCGAAAATAAAGGTACATTGGCATACAGAAGCAGTCGATGTGGTTGGTAAAGGTAATATGACGGGTGTGCAGGTCCGTAATAATCAAACTGGGGAAGAAAGCACAATTAATGCCAAAGGTTTATTTTACGCTGTTGGCCATACGCCCAATACAGGATTGTTTCAGGGACAATTAGAATTGGATGAGGTGGCGTACATTATCACTAAACACGGTGGCGTCGAAACCAGTATAGATGGTGTATTTGCGGCAGGTGATGTGCAGGATCATGAGTTTCGGCAAGCTATTACTGCTGCGGGTACTGGTTGTATGGCGGCCATGTTGGCGGAAAGATGGTTATCATCAAGGAATTTAATTCATGAGTTTCATCATCAGTCAGAAACCGCTGCTAATGAATTAGCAGCACAACCAGCAGCAGAGAAAACAGAAACAGAGTTTAATTTGCAAGCGACACGCCATGAAGGTGGTTATGCTTTAAGAAAATTATTCCATGAGAGCGATCGCTTGATCTTAGTTAAATATGTCTCTCCTGGTTGTGGTCCCTGTCATACCTTGAAACCAATATTAAATAAAGTAGTGGATGAATTCGATGGTAAAATCTACCTTGTCGAAATAGACATTGACAAAGATAGAGACATTGCCGAAAACGCTGGAGTGATTGGAACACCTACGGTACAGTTATTTAAAGATAAGGAACTAGTCAAGGAAGTTAGAGGTGTAAAGCAGAAAAGTGAATATCGGCAGTTAATTGAAAGTAATCTGTAGGATTGGGGACTGGGGACTAGGGACTGAGGAAATTTCACTAAAGTAAATTATGATTCAAGCTTTACCTGAAACTAAATTAGTCTCTTTTAAAGAGTTTGTAGAGTGGTATGGAAATACAAGAAAACGTTCCCAGAGTTAAACTTAACTGCTAACCAAATCTTTCAAGCTGGTTTTTAGCAGTATTGAATATTGATTTTTACTCAATTTTACTCAATGTGAAATAAAATAATTATAAATAAATTTCTATCAAAAACTATTTTGAATTTTGAATTGTTTAACCCCACTCTCCAATCTTCCATGACCAATAATTTCTTGATGGTACAAGCCACCAGATTTATCCGTCGAGTCAATCCAAAATCCAAAATCTAAAATCGGATGACCATTACAACACGTCAACTACCAAGTTTCCTCAAATTTACTAAAAATCCTACCCTATCTCAGGGTTTGATGCTAATAGGGTTATGTATGACGCTATTTTTTATCTTTCTAGCCTTTTTCGCACCTGTTTTTCAAAGTTGGGGATGGTTACAAAACCCCAAAGAATTTCTCTCTAACCCTATTCATAATGCACCTTCAGCTAAACATTGGTTTGGTACAAGTAGGTTGGGTTATGATGTCTTCTCGCGGACTATATTTAGCGCACAAGCTGCACTGCAAGTAGTGATCTTAGCTACTGCACTTAGTATGATAGTGGGTGTGCCTTTAGGGATGGTGAGTGGCTATTTGGGGGGAAGATTGGATAAAGTGCTGCTGTTTCTGATGGACAGTATTTATACTTTACCGGGATTACTGCTTTCCGTGACACTGGCTTTTGTGGTAGGTAGAGGAATTTTAAATGCTGCGATCGCAATCAGTATAGCCTACATCCCCCAATATTATCGCGTAGTTCGTAACAACACAGTCAGCGTCAAAACAGAAGTCTACATCGAGGCCGCACAAGCAATGGGTGCTTCTACCTGGATTGTACTTTCACGCTATCTATTTTTCAATGTCATTCAAAGCGTTCCCGTCCTCTTTACCCTCAACGCCGCAGATGCCATATTAGTTTTAGGCGGTTTAGGCTTTTTGGGTTTAGGACTGCCAGAAGACGTACCCGAATGGGGCTATGATTTAAAACAAGCTCTAGAAGCACTACCTACAGGCATTTGGTGGACTACCCTCTTTCCCGGTTTAGGGATGACAATTATGGTGGTAGGGTTATCACTACTTGGTGAAGGCTTGAATGAATTTGTCAATCCCCGTCTGAGAAGAGAAAATAGGTGATTGGTGATTGGTGATTCGTGATTGGGAAAAATAACTTAATGACTAATGACTAATAACTAATGACAACTGACAAACTGAGAGACTCGTGTGAAAGATAACATTACTGTAATTGCAGCTGCCACAGGTGGCTTCATGCTTTCTGTAGTTTTATCCGGTATTTTAAAAGGCGCACCCGTGACAACTTGGGAACAAGCACGTATTAGTTCCTACCCTGTGGCTAATGTACGAATTATTAGCAACAACAAATGAACTAAAACTATCTATCACTAAAACCTAATATTTATAGTGTTTTTAGTGGCTAAAATCCATCGAAAATAGTGTGATTTATAATAATCTATTTCCGAAGTTTCTGGAAAAACTGCGGATTTATTTATATATTTCCTAATTCGATATTTTTATAAATATCATTGATATTAATTAAAATATCTTCAGAAAAGTCTTGAGGATAAATAAGATGATGCAAATACTAACCAGGAAGAGTTTCACCGATTAAATAATAATAATCTAAACCAACTAAATTACTAATCCACCAATAGCAATGATAAACGTAATTGGGGGAAAATAACTCGATCAGTTTAGTACCGGGTTGACAAAAAACTAAATTTGTTAATCCACTTCACTTCCATGAGAAGAAATAAAAATTTCAGCTTGAGAAAATAATACCGCTTGTTCTTCTACTGACATTAACTCTAAAATTACTGATTCAAAACTATAAAGCTGAAGGAAATTTAATATTTCCTCTTCATTTAAAAGTCTGCGACTTTTAGCTAATTTAAGAGTAAAATAAATCCTTTTCTTAGAAGAAGTAATCTTTAGATATTGTGTATTTAAAAACTGTTGCTTTAAAAATTCGCAAGTCCAAATAGGCATCCATGCTACACAACCAGGAAAAGAAGGAACAATTAACTCAGTAGCCTGTAAATGTTGAATTTGACTAATATTAATCTGTTTATCTTCTGGTATTTCTGGTTTCCTTAAAGTTTCTAGTTGAAATGGTAGTCAATTATCTAGCACAAAATAATCAATCTCCGAAAAAGAAAAATTATAATTTATGATTATAAATAATTCCCATATTGCTAAAACATCCAACATCCAATGAAAATATATATGATTTGTTAATCCCGCTAAAACAGCTACTTTTCGCTCAACAAAGTTAATCAACAAACTTAATAGGAGGTAATTTTTGAATTGATAAAATAGGATGTTGGTTAGGATGTTTATCAGGATGATGAGGAATTAATATAGGAAAATGTGGAGAAACATCAGCTAAAAAATATGATTCATCTGTCATAATCGCAGACAGAGTTTCATCATAACTCAACCAAAATCTACCTGGGGTAATTTTGACTACATAAGAAGCTGGTAACTTAACTAAGTTACCAAATCTAAAACTAAAGTGTATATCTTTATGGAGAGATTTAAGATAAGTTAATTTAACATCATTCTCTGGATAATTCTGTACATAATTATCTCTACATAATCAATTATTTTCTGCCCATTCTCAGCTTGATCCATGAAAATGTCTGGGAGGAGATACAAGTTGAATTTCCGAGAAATTAAATCTTTGATTTAACTTTACTGTTTGCACAATATTAGATAGTTACTCATCTATAAATGGCGTAACATAAGAGTTAATTTTTATAGCTTTTTGAAAATAAAAAAATAGCATCTTCAAACTGGTAATTATGTGCCAAAGTAAAACCTAAATAAGCTAAATTCAAGGAGGAATTAGATTTTAAGTTTAATTGCTTTGCTGCTTTAAAAAAATAATTGCTTCATCAAAGTTACCAATTTTAAATAATGCAATCCCTAATCAATAATATGCTTCTGTTAAATCAGGATTAATACCCGTAGATTTTCGTAAATAAACAATTGCTTGCTGCTCATATTCAAATTTCATCCAGTACTTACCAACAGTAAAATAAACTTCTTCATAGTTGTAAATATCAATAATCCCGCCTAGAATAGCAAGTGCTTCTGGGTATTTATTTTTGTTTAAAAATAAAGTGCTTAATTCCACAGATGTCAGTAAATTCTGTGGTTCATTTTCTAATATTCTTGGAAGTAAATTTAAAGATATTTCAGGATAGATATTAAAAATGATTTTATGGAGAACTAAATATGACTCACTAGTTTCGTGTCAGATTTGAAAGATTTGATTTAAGGAATTGAACTCCATCATTAATAGTATTTTTTAAATATGAAATTAATGCTTGAGAAATATTTATTAGGGCTTGGGATAATTCCGGTTTAACTTTAATAGCTTTTCGTAAATAATTAATACCTTGATCAAAACCGCCTTGCTGAAAAAGAACAAAAGCTAAATCACTATAAGCAGGTGCATAATCAGATAGTATTTGAATCTTATTGGAAAACTATCTTTAGATAATTACCACTGTTTATTGTAACAGTAAATCAACCCTAACTGATAATAAGTTAAATAAGGTTTTTCTAAAGGAAAATAATTCTGATAATTTCCGATTCCTAAATCCAAATGTCCTAATTTTTGCCATATATAAGCTTGGTGAAGATGTACATCAACCCAATCTAATCTGGTTGGATTTGAAGAACCGTTTTCCAATAGGAAATTGCTACTTCTAAATTACCCTCTATTGCTATTGCATGACCCAAGTTATAATATCAGCTTGCTTGTCATCCCACTCTAAAATAGCCTTATAAATTTCCTGAGCTATGTCAGCTCTCTGCACAGATAAATATTCTTGAGCTCGATTTTTGGGAAATCAATAAATTCCGTTAATACTGCATCTTTATGTTCTAATTCTGTCGTTGCACAACTTGATAGCCAAGTCATTTGACATTTTTCTTCATCTCCTTGCAAAAGCCAAGATAAACCCAAATACCAATATAAAGAAATGACATGAGGTTCTAAGTCAAGACACTATTCGTAAATACTAATAGCTGTGGCAAAATTCTCTTGTTATAAACACATATTTGCCTGATTGTTAAGTTGGTGAATATCCATAATAGTAAAATTGGATAATTTCTGTAAATTTGTGGTTTGATATAAAATCAAGAATTAGGAATTAATCTGTGCGGCAAGTAATCGGTATTGATTTAGGTGGAACAGCGATTAAGCTAGGACGGTTTACAAAAGATGGAAGTTGTCTACAATCTATAAGTGTGGATACTCCCCAACCTGCAACACCAGAGGCTGTATTATTTGCAATGGTGGATGCCATAGCTACGTTGACCAAAGGTAACGCTCAAATAGACCCAGATAATCAAACTATAGCTATAGGTGTAGGAACTCCTGGCCCTACTGATGCTGCTGGTAGAGTTGCCAAAGTTCCTATAAATTTAGCAGGATGGCATGATATACCTTTAGCAGATTGGTTAGAAGCAAAAACCAGTAAACCTACTATCCTCGCTAATGATGCTAACTGTGCAGCTTTAGGAGAAGCCTGGTTAGGTGCTGGACGTAATTTTCAAAATTTGATTTTGTTGACTTTAGGAACTGGGGTTGGTGGTGCAATTATTCTTGATGGTAAATTATTCGTCGGTCATCAAGGTGCAGCTGGAGAATTAGGTTTAATTACCTTAAACCCCGATGGTCCAACGTGCAATAGTGGTAATCACGGTTCTTTAGAACAGCATACTTGTATTTCCGCTATTCGTCGTCGCACAGGCAAAGAACCAGCAGAATTAGGCGAACTTGCCCAAAATGGTAATCCTGAAGCATTGACTTTTTGGCAGAATTATGGTAAGGACTTAGGAATTGGTTTAACGAGTTTAATTTATGTTCTCACACCCCAAGCAGTAATTATTGGTGGTGGTATCAGTGCGAGTTTTGAATTTTTCTTTCCAGCAATGCAAGCAGAAATTGAAAAGCGGGTTTTACCAACATCGCGTGTACGGTTACAAATATTACCAGCAGAACTGGGTAACTCAGCCGGAATGGTAGGTGCTGCTAAGTTAGCATTGGGAATAGGTGACAGGTGACAGGGAGAAAATAACAACTGACAAATCACGAATTATCAAGATAAACTCCTGTGTATTTTTCCAGGTAGTGTATGACCTTTTGATAGGATTCGGGATTGCTTATGGGGTTAATAATTATGGGAAAATTAAGATCAGGTAGCCAAAAAGTTAACTTGCCATTATGTTCATGACAGAAAGAATTAATGCAGTTGAGATTAATTATATATTCTTTTCTCTCGTATATTATTTTTACCCAATAGGCATGATTGATATCTAATCCTTGGGCGTACTCTACATAATCACAAATTTTCTGATAGTCTTCCCAATTACTCTGGGGGTTAATGACTATGGGTATGGAACTATTGGGCAACCAGAAGGTGACTCTAGCATTTTTTTCATAGCAAAAAGTGTTTACACAGTCAAGATTGATTACATATTCCTTCCTTTGGTCTTGTATTTTTACCCAATAAGCCACAAAATTGCCTCAACACTGACTAAATAATCATGTATTTTCTATAGCAATTTTACCCAAATTTTGATGTTTACCACAAATAGGAAATAGGGAATAGGGAATAGGGCATTGGGAAAATTACTTCCCCATCTCCCTCATCTCCCCCAGTTCCCACTACCCAAAATGATTAAGAAACTTGAACTGGTTTTGGTGCTGTGGGAGTGGGTTGAGTACGAGGAATGGCTGCTTCCATGAATCCTTTAAATAAAGGATGGGGGTTGCTAGGACGAGATCGAAATTCTGGGTGAAATTGGCAAGCTATAAAGAATGGATGTTTGGGATATTCGACAATTTCCACTAAACGTCCATCGGGAGAAGTCCCACTCACAACATAACCAGAGTCTAACAAGGTATTGCGGTAGAGGTTGTTAAACTCATAGCGATGACGATGGCGTTCATAAATTACTTCTTGTTGATAAAGGTCAAATGCTCGTGTACCTGGTTGAATGCGACAAGGATAGAGTCCTAACCGCATTGTTCCACCTAAATCAACTACATCTTGTTGTTCGGGCAAGAGGTTAATAACTGGATCATTAGTGTAGGGGTCAAATTCAGCACTGTTGGCATCAATTAAGCCTTCTACGTTTCTAGCCCATTCAATTACGGAACACTGCATTCCTAAGCATAAACCTAAGAAGGGAATTTGGCGATCACGTGCGTATTTAATTGCTGCAATTTTTCCATCTATACCCCGGCTACCAAAACCACCGGGAACAATGATACCATCAACACCTGCAAGATAGTTTTCTGCTGGTTCATTTTCTAAGGCTTCTGAGTTTACCCACCGCAAACGCAAATCGCTGTGAGTAGCAATAGCTGCATGACGTAAGGATTCGACTACAGATAGATAAGCATCACTTAAACGCACATATTTACCAACAATGGCAATTTCGACGCTGTATTTGGGACTATACATCCGTTCTACCATTATTTCCCACTGTGTTAAGTTGGGTTGGCCTTGTTCCATTTGCAGGAGGTCTAACGTTTGTTGTGCCAGTCCTTCCCGTTCTAAAATCAGGGGTACTTCATAGATACTACTGGCATCTTGGCAAGTGATGACACATTCTACTGGGACATCGCAAAATTCTGATAATTTCTGTTTTAAGCCGACAGGGATTGTGCGATCGCACCGACAGACTAAAATATCTGGTTGAATCCCAATTGATCTCAATTCCTTAACAGAATGTTGTGTTGGCTTAGTTTTCATCTCTCCAGCTGAAGCAATCCAAGGCAAAAGTGTAACGTGCATATATAAGACATTTTGCCGTCCTACTTCTTTACGTAACTGGCGAATTGCTTCTAAAAAAGGCAGCGATTCAATATCACCTACAGTCCCACCAATTTCAGTAATTACGGTGGAAGGATTAGTTTCTTTAGCAACTCTAAGAATTCTGTCTTTAATTTCATTAGTAATATGGGGAATTACTTGTACCGTTCCACCATTATAGTCTCCTCGGCGTTCCTTATTAATTACTGACTGATAAATCAAGCCAGTAGTAACGCTGTTTAATCGAGACATAGAAGTATCTGTAAAACGTTCATAATGTCCCAAATCCAAATCTGTTTCTGCACCATCTTGGGTAACGAAAACCTCCCCATGTTGAAAGGGACTCATCGTACCTGGATCAACATTAATATAAGGATCGAGTTTGAGAATGGATACCGAATAATCCCGTGATTTGAGTAACCTCCCCAGACTAGCTGCTACAATGCCTTTACCAATACTGGAAACAACGCCTCCAGTTACAAAGATAAACTTAGTCATAGTATTTTCAATTTCTAGCAACTTCTAAAAATACATACCATCTCTTGAAGGATAAAACCTGCGTCCCAATACTGAATATGAAGGATGGAATGTAATCCCCGGATGAATAGGCGTGTTTTCATCAGATTTATTAACCAATAATTCCTTGATGGTACAAGTCCCCGATTTCTCCGTAGAATCAATCCAAAATCCAAAATCCTGTTAGAGGATGACCTCTTATTTCATGCTTCATTTTCGCTCTTGATAATACTCATTGTCTCACAGTCACTATCCTGAAATATTCTCTGTTTTGCCGTGAAAAAAGTCTTAGGATTAGTAGTGTTTAACTGTCTGTTTACCTCCTCCGTTGCTTTAGCACAAACATCACTCCTAGTAGTTTTTCCCCCAACAAACTACCAAACCAGTGCAGAAAAAATATTTTTTATCGGTACAGCGCCAACGGATGGACAAGTCCTTATCAATAGTAGACCAATTACCTGCAGTAAAGCTGGTCATTTTTCTCCCAGTTTCCCCTTACAGTTAGGGGAGAATGTATTTAAGGTACGTTACCAGAATCAGGAACTAGAGATTAAGGTAACAAGGTTGTCTACTCAAGCAGAATTACCCCAAGGTTTAGGCTTTGCTAAAGATTCTCTGACTCCTGCTGCTGATATTGCTAGACTGCCGGGAGAATTGATTTGTTTTGGTGCTGTTCCACCTCCTCAAGCTACTGTCTCTGTCAAGCTGGCTAATCAAACCATTCCCTTGTCACCACAACCACCACAGGCGCAATTACCTGCTAATTCAAGTGTACTAACGGGAATAAATAAGCCTAGTACTAGTACTACTAGTCCTAAAAAATATCAAGGCTGTACAACAGTGGCCAATGTTGCTGATTTGGGACAACCTCAATTTAGTTTGACATTGAATGGTCAGACCATCACTCAAACTGGTAAGGGCAGAATTCAAATTCTTGATGCTGCACAGTTAACAGTTGTTGAAGTAACAGGAACTTCAGGGGTGACTCGTACAGGAGCAAGCACAGATTATTCTCGACTCACGCCACTACCAAAAGGTACAAGGGCAACAGTGACAGGTAAAGAGGGTGATTGGTTACGCTTAGACTATGGGGCTTGGATCAATAGCAAAGAAACCAAAATTATACCAGATGCACTAGCACCACAGACGGTAATTAGTAGTGTCGGATATCGTCAGCTTCCAGGTGCGACAGAGATGATTTTTCCATTACAAATGGCTGTACCTGTGAGTGTGGAACAGAGCGATCGCACTTTCACACTCACCCTTTACAATACCACTGCCCAAACAGACACTATTCGTTTGGATGATAACCCCCTAATTTCTCGGCTAGATTGGCAACAGGTGACTCCACAACAGGTTAAATACACCTTTAACCTCAAAAATCTTCAGCAGTGGGGCTATAACCTGAGATACGACAATACAACTATGGTGTTAACTTTACGTCATGCACCGCATCTTGAACAAAGAAAACGCCTGCCTCTATCTGGCATCAAGATTGTACTTGATCCGGGACACGGTGGTAAAGAATCTGGTGCAAGTGGTCCAACGGGGTATTTAGAAAAAGATGTAAATTTGATAGTTTCTAAGTTACTGCGAGATGAGTTAGTGCAGCGTGGTGCAACAGTAATGATGACAAGGGAAGATGATCAGGATGTTTCTTTAGTAGAACGTCAGGAGATAATTAGTAAAGAAGAACCTGCGATCGCACTTTCTATCCATTACAATTCTTTACCTGATGATGGAGATGCCGAAAAAACCAAAGGCTTCGGGGCTTTTTGGTATCATCCCCAATCACATAGCCCAGCAGTATTCTTACATAATTACGTAGTCGAAAAACTCCGAAAACCTTCCTATGGCGTCTTTTGGAAGAATTTAGCCCTGACTCGTCCCTCTATTGCACCTTCCGTACTATTGGAATTGGGTTTTATGAGTAATCCCTATGAGTTTGAAGAAGTAGTGAACCCAGAGGAACAGAAGAAAATGGCCAAGACTCTGGCTGATGGGGTGACAGAGTGGTTTAAAGCGGTCAAGTAAGAAAGGGTTTCGCACAAAGACGCAGAGGACCAAAGGCACAAAAAATAGTTAATTCATGTGTAAAATTCTGAAATAGGATATTTGACGATGACTAATGGTTTCTATCCATCTCCAGAAACAACGATTTAATTCTTCTGGGTTGATCAACTCAAATACTCGTGGGAAGGTGTCATCGGAAGGGATTCCGTTTGATAATCCTAAAAACTCTTCTAAGCACTTTTGCTTACTGATGCCATACTTCTGGATATCTTCCCACCCTTGGGCTCAGGCTATCACTGCCAGAATTGCAATTACCAGGATATCTGTGAGTTGATGTTTCTTTGTTCGCTCTACTCTTGGGTCTTTGATGTCTCCAAAATTCTCCACTAAAGTCTTTTGAATGGCTTCAATGGATGCCACCTGTCCTGGCTATTGCTTTTCTTCGCTTGACCAGATTTAGTTTCAAACTGCTCAGACATAAAGCTTAATTCCCTTTTTATGTTGAGGTTAATTAAGATTAACAAGATCCAATGATTTTTACGTTCAAATAAATTTCATAATCTCAATGAACGAATAATATCAAATATATCACCAACATTCATCAAAAGATAACATCCTGGGAATCCTTAAATCCTGATTCAGATAAGAATGTCCCATGAAGATTAATAATAAATCCTTCATACCTTTTTCATTACAGCAACTAAGATAGGTGGGCGGAAAATTTATAACTATGTCATGACGAATGCAGCAAAGGGGAATCAAGCAATCCCAAGGGTTTCAAGTAATTTACATCTTGTTACATAGTTATGTTTATTTGTGTCCACCTACTTAATACCTTCATTAAAGTTAATACTCTCATTAAAGTGTCTAAATCAGTGGGTACACGATAAAGAGTTCAATCTTGAGTAATTTGTTTTGATTGACGATGCAAAATCACAAACTGCCAAATATTGCTAATTGACACTGCTCCATTCCATAAAGTATAGGATCATCAATAGGCGACCAATTATCAAAAGCGATTAATTCTACAGCTAGTTAGACAACTCCTCTTTCTAAATCTGCATTCTTAGCTTCAATCACTAATAATTGGTTTTCAGGTTTGAGATAATAATCAATAACTCCTTTCAATTGGTTATTGATATTTAACGCATATTCTACTCTAACCTTAGCATGGGTATAGTGAATTAGTTCCATAATTAGAGGATCAATTAAAAACTCCCATCTTGCTGTTTCACTTGTTAAACTAACCTAACATAAGGAGAGCTTTCTTCAATTCGAGATTTTAGGTCTGTTAATATTTATAGATTTTCTTGAGTTATTGGTAAAGTAACAGATTCAGATTGAAATTTCTAGCCAAAATCTTCTAAAATTTCTTCTCGCTCAGAATTTAATTTGAAGTAATCTGCATAAGTATAGGATTCATTAGGATCAATTACTTTTATTTTTGCCATAATCCAAACCTCAATAAAAATTATAATATCTTACGAAAATGCAGAATTGGCATGGTAAATAAACCCCAAGCCAAACCTGTAATTAAACCAAAAGGCGTAACAATGTAATTGTTAAAATCCCACAAACCAAAAACTTGCGCTGCTAACTCCAACGGATAAGCCATCATTAACACACTAGCAAAAGCCACACCATCCCAACCATATTGACCTAACCAAAAAATACCCTTACGACCAGTCAGTTCATACAAAATCCGAGTAATTAATAGTCCAGTTACCGTCCCATAACAGCGCATACATACCGCCATAATAAAAGGTGGAGATAACTCCAAACCAAGTGTAGGCTGAGGACATACATGATCACCCATAAAGTAAATCATGTCCGCAATACCCGGAAGCAAAAACACACCAGAAGCAGCCAGAAAAGGAGCAATCGGGGGACCAAAAACCATTCCAGCTAACAGGAAATCAGCAAAAAGACTCACCCAATTAACCTGTAATAACCTTGATAAAACCACCATTTGCATCTTCTCTTCCTTTGTGTAAAACCTTTATTGATCTAATATTATATCAGGAATGAAAGCAGAATTACCCATCTATCTAGCTAGTACCGCCGTGAATTCAAAATGCTTCTTTCAGAAGAGCTAAGCTAACAAAATATTGCTTCCAGCAGGCTGTGCCAACAAAATTCAAAGTGAATACAGTGAAATCTTTTCAGGGGTTTGGAATGGGTGATTTATTTCCCCCGTACTCTACTAGTATAATCATAGTTTTTATATCTATTTTAATAGCCTTTCATAACTTCGTGAGTTTTGACAATCTTTGTAAATTATTAGCTGAAAAATATCCCCTTGATTTTGCCCGTTGGTTACTAACTGAAGAACCTCAAACTGTCAAAGTCTTAAAAACCCAATTAAGTATAGAACCAATTCGCGCTGGTTTTGTCACTTTCTTACAAGGAGAAAACCGAATTTTACATCTAGAAGTTCAGACATAAGCAACTTCTAACCCTCCTATTCCTTTACGGATGTTAGATTATTCAGTCAGACTAATGCGTAAATATCAACTTCCTATCACTCAAGTAGCGGGACTTAAACAAAAGTTAAGAGTAAAAAGGAGTCTAATGCAATTTCGGTGTAGCTTTCACGTTAAAAGAAGCTGATGGAAGAAAGCACTCCCGCAGCATTTGATGATGTATTTACTCATAAAGCGGAAAAAAGAGAGTTTAGACATGATTTAGGGGGATGATTGGGTGAAAGTGAGAGAAA
>ERZ1034427.145-NODE-145-length-15233-cov-2.933522_pt1 | contig 15233 bp, 14 predicted proteins | sample MGYA00520607_ERZ1034427 | MGnify/ENA primary metagenome ERZ1034427 (study PRJEB33736, sample SAMEA104288489) | Azolla caroliniana | place: Brazil | collected 1987 | study: EMG produced TPA metagenomics assembly of the PRJEB19522 data set (Is there foul play in the... | reverse complement strand
ACGACGCTACGCGTCGCCGCGAGCGGTCGCCGGAGGCGATCCTTGACTGACCTGATCAGCCCTGCACGCTGCAGCCTTCAAGAGATGTAAGGTTTTCACCGACCTCTGGAGGTCGGCTTACGACCCAAGTCAGACATTCGAACTCAGACCAGATAGTATGAGGCCATGAGTGTTCCGATCGATCGGGTTGGCAAGATTTTGGCCGGCGATGAGGCTGGATGGTTCGTCAAGGTTCTCGACGACAGCGGCAGCACCGGCGGCTTCCTAATCCTTACCTCTCCGGTGCCGACGTTCGAGACAGGCTTCGATAGTTGGGTAGCGGATCACGATGGCCTCGTCGGGTACTTCATCGAGTCCGGTTGGAAGGTCGAATGGTCGTAGATCAACAGCCGACATCCACCCCTTGCGGACCTCGCTCCCCTACCGCGTCCGCCCGATCTCCGTCTCATACGGCGTCCCGTCCCGATGCCGGTAACCGCTCTCGCCCTCCCGCAGCACCAGGTCGATATCCGGATAGTCGCACCCGTCCTCGCCCGGCCGCCGCGACCCCACCTCCAGCAGCAGCACATCCCGGTCCGAACGGTTCTGGAAATGGTGACCATTCGCCACTCCGGCCTTGAAGCCCGCGCAGTCGCCGGCCTTCAGCAGCGTCTCGCCGTCGTTGCTGGCCCGGCCGGCGATGTTGTTGATGCGCGTGCCGACGGGCAGCGGCGAGTCCTGCGTGACGGCGACGACCCAGGTGAACTCGTCCTCGGCCGTGTGCCAGTGGCGCTGGCTGGACCACTGGCCCGGCGGCAGGCGCAGCAGGTTGACGCCGAACTGGGTGAGACCGACGGCGTCGCCCAGCTTGGTGCGATGACGGCCCACGCAGGGCGCGTTGAGCGGCGGCGGGTAACCCGTGCCGACACGGGTGGGGGCCGAGGCGAGATCGATCTTGGGCATGGTCGTGTCTTGGAAGCGCCTTGCTGGATTTGCGTCGTGACGGAGGGAAGCCTAAAGGCAGGATCATGAACAGCCCCGCGCCCGTTTCCGTCAGCATCGACCCCGTGGAACTCGCCCAGGCCCTGATCCGGCGCCCCTCGGTGACTCCGGCCGACGCGGGCGCGATGGACACGCTGCAGCGCCAGCTGGAGGCCTTGGGCTTCGCCTGCCGCCGGATGAAGTTCGGGGAAATCGAGAACCTCTACGCCCGGCGCGGGACCGCGCGGCCCAACCTCTGCTTCGCCGGGCACACCGACGTGGTGCCGGTCGGCGACGACGCGGCCTGGACCGCCGGGCCGTTCGAGGCCGAGATCAAGGACGGCGTGCTCTACGGCCGCGGCGCGGTCGATATGAAATCCGCCATCGCCGCCTTCGTCGCCGCCGTGGCGAACGTTCCCGACCATCCCGGCTCGATCAGCTTCCTGATCACCGGCGACGAGGAGGGCGTGGCCGAGGACGGCACGGTCAAGGTCGTCGAGGCCCTGGCCGCCGAGGGCGAGATCATCGACCACTGCATCGTCGGCGAGCCGACCAGCGCCAATGTCTTGGGCGACATGGTCAAGATCGGCCGGCGCGGCAGCATCAACGCCTGGATCGCGGTGGACGGCAAGCAGGGCCACGTGGCCTATCCGCACCGCGCCGCCAACCCGATCCCGGTCATGGTCGACATCCTTTCGCGCCTGCAGAGCCGGGTGCTGGACGAGGGCTATACCGGCTTCCAGCCGTCGAACCTGGAGGTGACCACGGTTGATGTCGGCAACACCGCCACCAACGTCATCCCGGCCTCGGCCAAGGCGCGGATCAACATCCGCTTCAACCCGGCCCACAAAGGCAAGGACCTGGCCGCCTGGATCGAACAGGAGTGCCGCGAGGCGGCGGAAGGCTTCTCGGGCCGGGTCGAGGCGCTGTGCAAGATCAGCGGCGAGGCCTTCCTGACCGAGCCGGGCGCCTTCACCGAGGTGATCACCGCCGCCGTCGGCGACGCCATCGGCCGCGTCCCGGAGCTGTCGACCACCGGCGGCACCAGCGACGCCCGTTTCATCCGCGCCTTGTGCCCGGTCGTCGAGTTCGGCCTGGTCGGCTCGACCATGCACCAGGTCGACGAGCGGGTCCCGGTCGAGGAGGTCCGCCAGCTGGCGGGCGCCTACCAGGCCCTGATCAACCGCTACTTCGCGGCCTTCGCCTGAGCTGGACGGGGACGAGGATGAAGGCGCTCTCGATCCCCGACGTCCTGGCCGAGGTGGCCGTGCTGGTGAAGCCGCACTTCGGCAAGGGTCGTCCCGCCGACTACATCCCGCAGCTGGCCGACGTGCCGGGCGACAAGTTCGGCATGGCCGTGCGCACCGTCGACGGCGGCGAGCACGTGATCGGCGACGCGGACGAGGCCTTCTCGCTGCAGAGCATCACCAAGGTCCTGGCCCTGGGCCTGGCTCTGAACCGGATCGGCGACGAGATCTGGACCCGGGTTGGCAAGGAGCCGTCGGGCACGCCGTTCAATCACCTGTCGCTGCTGGAAGCCGAGCGGGGCGTGCCGCGCAACCCGTTCATCAACGCCGGCGCGCTGGCCGTGACCGACGTGCTGATGAACGTGACCCGCGACCCGGCCGCCCTGGTCCGCGACTTCGGCGGCTTCCTGTGCGGCGAGCGGCTGGAGATCGATCCGGCCGTCGCGGCCTCGGAGCTGGCCCACGCCTGGCAGAACCGCGCCATCGCCAACCTGATGCGCGGCCAGGGCACGATCGAGCACGAGCCCGAGGCGGTGGTCGCCGCCTACAGCCGCCAGTGCGCCCTCACCATGAGCTGCCGCCAGCTGGCGCGCGCCTTCCTGCCCCTGGCGGCGGGCGGCTTCTCGCCGGTGGCCGAGGAGACGATCTTCCCCGATCGCCTGACCCGGCGCTTGAACGCGCTGCTGCTGACCTGCGGCATCTATGACAGCGTCGGCAGCTTCGCCTATCGCGTCGGCCTGCCGGCCAAGAGCGGGGTCGGCGGCGGCATCGTGGCGGTGGTCCCCGGCAAGGCGACGGTGGCGGTGTGGTCGCCGGAACTGGATCGCTTCGGGACGAGCGTGGTCGGCACGGCGGCGCTGGAAGCGTTCAGCCAGATCACGAATTGCTCGGTGCTTTAGGGCGGTCACTTGCCCCCTCCGCGCCTTCGGCGCTCCTCCCCCGGAGGGGGAAGAAGGCGTTCCCTTCCGCCCGCCTTTGGGGGCGGACGACCTGCGAAGCAGGTCAGGTGGGGGGAGCCTCTCCGTACCCGACCCCCACCAGATAAAGCCCATCCGCCGGCGCCACGGGCCCGCATTCCCGCCGGTCCTTGGCCTCCAGCGCGGCCTTGACGTCATCCACCGTCCAGCGGCCCGCGCCGACCTCGACCAGGGTGCCGGTCATCGAGCGGACCTGGCGGTGGAGGAAGGACCGCGCCTCGAAATCTAGGTGGATCTCCTCGCCGACCCGGCGCACGCGGGCGACGTCGAGGGTCTTCACGGGGCTCTTGGACTGGCAGTGCATGTCGCGGAAGGTCGTGAAGTCGTGCAGGCCGACCAGATGCTGGGCCGCCGCGTGCATGGCCTCGTGGTCGAGATCCTTCTTCATGTGCCAGACCCGGCCCTTGTCCAGGGCCGGCGGGGCGCGGCGGTTCAGGATCCGGTAGAGGTACCGCCGCTCGTTGGCCGAGAACCGCGCGTGCCAGTCTCCCTCCGCCACCTCGGCCGAGAGGATCGAGACCGCCTCGCGGGTCAGGTGGGCGTTGAGGGCGTTGAACACCGTCTGGGCCGGCCAGTCCTTTTCGAGGTCGACATGCACCACCTGGCCGGTGGCGTGGACGCCGGTGTCGGTGCGGCCGGCGGCGGCGATGCGCACGTCCTCGCCGCAGAAGGCCTTCACCGCCGCCTCGATCGCGCCCTGCACGCTGGGCAGGGTCGCCTGGGCCTGGAACCCCGCATAGGGGCGGCCGTCATACTCGACGAGGAGGCGGTAGCGGGGCATCAGGCCAGGACCGTCCCCGCCGGGATCGGGAAGCCGCGCGTGAAGGTCTCGGCGTCCTGGACGCCCTTGCCCTCGCGCTGGGCCTTGAGGAGGCGGATGGAGCCTTCGCCGCAGGCGATCAGCAGGGCGTCGTCCAACGCCGTTCCCGCCGCGCCTGAAGCCGCCTCGACGCGCGACAGCAGGGCCTTCACGCGAACGGGCCCCTTGTCGGACGGCGCCTCGAACCAGGCGCCGGGGAAGGGCGAGAGGCCGCGTATGTGCCGGTCGACCTCGATTGCCGGGCGGGTCCAGTCGATGCGGGCCTCGGCCGACTTGATCTTCTTGGCGTAGGTGACGCCGTCCTCGGCTTGCGGCGTCTCGCGGACGACCTGGCGCTCGATCGCGGCCAGGGCCACGGGCAGCAGGCGGGCGCCGGTGGCGGCCAGCTTGTCGTGCAGGGTGGCGGCGGTGTCGTCGTCCTCGATGGCGACCTGCTCGGACATCAGGATCGGGCCTTCGTCGAGGCCCTCGCTCATCCGCATGACCTGGACGCCGGTGACCGGATCGCCGGCCATGATCGCCCGCTGGATCGGCGCGGCGCCCCGCCAGCGTGGCAGCAGGCTGGCGTGTAGGTTGAAGCAGCCGAACTTCGGAGCGTCGAGCACGTCCTTGACCAGGATCTGTCCGAAGGCGACGACGACGGCGGCGTCGAGGTCCAGCGCCTTGAAGGCCTCGATCTCCTCGGGGGCCTTCATCGAGACCGGCGTGCGGACCGGCAGGCCCAGGCCCTCGGCGAAGGCGTGGACCGGCGAGGGCTTCAGGTCCTGGCCGCGTCCGCGCGGGGCGGGCGGCTGGGAATAGACGGCGACGATCTCGTGGCCCGAGGCGACGAGCTCGGCCAGGCAGGTGACGGCGAAGTCGGGTGTGCCGAGGAAGGCGATGCGCATGGCGGGGGTTTAGACGGCTCGGGGCCTTCGGGAAAGCCGGAGTCGGAACCTGGGCCTTGGCGCTCCGTTATCCAGCCGACCAAGAAGGAGCACGACCATGCGTTCCAAGCTGATGCTGATCGCCGCCGGGGCCGCCGCCCTCTCGCTCGCCGCCTGTTCGCAAGAGCACGCCACCGAGGTGAAGGAAGGCGCCAAGGCCGCCGCCGCCGACGTCAAGGACGCGGCGCACAACATCGCCAACGACCCAGACGTCAAGGAAGCCGGCACGGCGATCAAGGAAAGCGCCAAGGAGACCGGCGCGGAACTGAAGGAAGCCGCCGGCGAGGCTGGCCAGGAGCTCAAGGAAGCCGGCAAGGACCTGAAGCAGGACGCCAAGGAAGGCGCGGCCGAGAGCAAGAAGCAGCTGAACGAGGCGGTGAAGTAGGACACGCGAAATCCTCCCCCCGTGGGGGAGGCGGCCGAAGGCCGGAGGGGGAAGTGTCTGAGCGCTTACCTCTTCCCCCTCCGTCGCCGCTACGCGCCGACACCTCCCCCACTGGGGGGAGGATTTTTCTTACTCCCCCGGACGGTACGTCTTCACCGCGTGCGCCTTCACGTCCTCGGGATAGAAATAGACGTCCCGCAGGTTCCCGACGCTGTACCTCAGCGCCTGGTCATTGAAGTGCGGCGAGGCGGGATCGCCGCTTTCGCCGCCGGCCGAGATGGCGCGGGCGCGGACCTTGTCGCCGAACTGCACGACCGCCACGAAGCTGTTGCCCAGCGTGCCGTAGTACTTCTTGGTCCCCGGCCACCGCTTGGCGCCGAACGAGGCCAGCGATCCCCACTGGGCCGAGGTGAAGGGCACCGGGATGCTGGGCCTCTCGTCATCGAAGGTCTGGACGATCGCGCCGTCGTTGCGCTGGAAGCGGTTGATCTGGCCCCACGGCGTCTTCCACGACCCGAAGTCGGCGGTCAGGCGATCCGAGGCCTCGGCCAGGGCCGCCAGCTTCTCGGCGGCCGTCAGCTTGTCGGCCATGTAGTCGTAGGTGTTGAGGCCTTGCGCCTTGGCCGCCGGCGCGGCCTTGGCCCACATGGCCTCGCCCCAGAACACGGCGAGCGAGGTCTCGGTCGAGCGCGCCGACCATTCGCGGTCCCAGGCGCTCAGCGCCTTGACCTGATCGGCGACCTTGGCCTTCAGAGGATCACCATCCGGCGTGGCGGCATAGGCGGCCTCCAGGATCGGGATCAGCCGGGCGAAGGCGGTCAGGTAAGGGTCGTAGGCCTTCTCGATCAGGCCGCCGAGAGTGAGGTTCTTGACGTCCTTGAGCACCCGCTCGGCGTGGAGGCCGCGCGGGTTCTCGCCGGCGGTGTCCATGTACTTCGGAAAGTCCGCCTTCCTGGGGCTGTAGGGGCCGGCGGCGGTCCAGGGCCAGTTGTTGGTGTTGAAGGCCCATCCGGTGGCCGGGTTCACCGCCTGGGGGGTCTTGTCCAGCGGCGTCAGGCCCTTCCAGTCGGTCGCGGGATCCGCCCCGTCCACCGGCTTGGCGTAGTCGAAGCGGTCGTCGCGGATCGGAATGAACTGCGGGTGCAGATAGGCGATCTCGCCCTTGCTGTCGGCGAACAGGGTGTTGTTCGACGAGTTGGCCTTCAGCTCCGCCACCTTCATGAAGCTCTTCAGGTCCGTGGCCTTGGTGCGCAGGAAGGACTGCTGCAGGGCTTCGACCGGCTTGTTCATCAGGGCGATGCTGATCCACTTGCCATCGGCCTCGCGGACGATCGGGCCGTGGTGGGTCTTGAAGACGGTGAAGCGCTTCTGCGTCATCGACCCGTCGGCGGCGCGATAGGGGACGGTGATGACCTCGGTCTTCAGCGGCCGCAGCTCCGCGCCGTACTTGTAGAAGCGCTTGCCGTCCTTCTCGACGATCGTCTCGGCGAACTCGTCCACCACGTCGACGCCGCTGGAGGTGTGCATCCAGCCGGCCTTGGCGTTGAAGCCTTGGTAGATGAAGAACTGCCCCCAGGTCGTCGCGCCATAGGCGTTCAGGCCCTGGTCGCTGGAGACCTGCATTTCCGAGCGGAAGAAGAAGCTGGTGTGCGGATTGATCAGCAGCATGGCGTGACCTTCCAGCGTGTTCTTCGGCGCGATGGCGACGCCGTTCGAACCCTTCGGCTCCTTGAACAGCAGGCCCTTCTCGTCGGCGGTCATGGCCAGCTGGCGCTGGCCGTAGAAGCTCTCGAGTTGGGTCAGGGCGACACGCTCGATGTCGCCGCCGATGCTGCCTTCCGAGAAGCTCAAGGCCATCCAGGGCTCGAAGCGGGTGATCACCTTCGGCTTCACGTCGGGATGGGTCGCCAGGTAGTAGTTCAGGCCGTCGGCCCAACCGTTCATCAACGCCTTCAGCCAGGCGGGGCTCTTGGCGTAGTCGGCCTTCAGCACGACCGGATCGATGAACAGCTTCTGGCGCAGGTCGGCCCAGATCGCCTTCTCGCCCTCCGCCTCGGCGGTGCGGCCCAGCGCGGTCATGAAGTTGGTCTCGACGCGGTTGAAGTCGTCCTCGGCCTGGGCGTACGCCATGCCGAACACCGCGTCGGCGTCGGTCTTGCCGTGAATGTGGGCGATGCCCCAGTCGTCGCGGGTGATCGAGACGGCGGCCGCGCGGCTCTTCAGGCGCGCCAGATCGTCAGCAGCGCGCGCCGGCGTCGTGGCGAGCGCCGCGCTCAAGGCCAAGGCCAGCATGCTGACCGACAGATTTCGCATGATCATCCCCAAACCGCTTCACCCGCGAGACCCGCGATCCAAGCCGAGTTTGGAGATCAAAGCCAGTCCGCCTCTCGATGGCGGACCCCAACTGCTATTGAGGCGGGCAGCCCTTGAATTCGCCGACCTTGCTGACCGACAGGCTGGTGAGGTCGATGCCGCGCAGGGTCTTCATCGACGCCGCGCCGAAGCCGCTGAACAGGTCGAGCTTCAGGCCCTTGATCGCGCCGCCGATGTCGGAGGCGTACCAGTAGCCGTCGTGCTTACCGCCGTCAGGCATCGGCAGACCGACGGTTTCCTTGATGAAGATCACCGTGCGGCGCGGGATCACCTTCGGATCCACGGCGACGGTGCGCATCGCGGCGACCTTGCAGCCCAGAGAGTCGAACGCTCGGATGCCCTTGGCGCCGGCGTGGTACATCGTCGCCCGCATCTTGTACTCGACCGAGCCGGGCAGGGCGCCGCCGCCCAGGGCGGTGCTGATCAGCTCGCCCAGCGGATCGACGCGCGGCGTCGTGGAGGACGCGGAGTCCTGCTCCGGAGCGGCGTTGGCGAGGGCGGGAGCGGCGAATGCGGAGATGACCGCGGTGGCCAAAATTCCGGCGAGCTTGCGTCGCATCGAGGGAAACCTCTTATCGGCGTGTCTGTCGGGCGGGGGTCTGGATAGTCCGATCACGGCCTCGTGACAACCCCAGGCGCCACCCGCGGCGGGTGAAGGTTCGCCTGATGAGCGAAAACAGGCATGGATTCAGCGGCTTGAAGCTGGGCCTTTTCCCGTCGATTTTCTTCGTTCCGACAGCTTCACGGAAGGAACCCAGTGATGATGCGTATCCACGGCGACTCGATTTCGGGCAATTGCCTCAAGGTGAAGTGGGTCGCGGAACGCCTTGGCCTGGCCTTCGAATGGATCGAGACCAGCGTCCTGACCGGCGAGACGCGGACGCCTGAGTTCCTGGCGATGAACCCGGCTGGGCAGGTCCCGCTGGTGCTGCTGGAAGACGGACGTCCGCTGTCGCAGTCCAACGCCATCATGCTTCATCTGGCGGAGGGATCGCCCCTGATCCCCGGTGAACCCTACGCGCGCGCCAAGATGTTGGAATGGATGTTCTGGGAGCAGTACAGCCACGAACCGTACATCGCCGTGGCGCGCTTCCAGATGCGATATCTGGGCAAGCCGCGCGAAGCGCTGGAGCCGCGACTCGCCGAGCGCGGGGGGCAGGCCCTGGCGCGCCTGGAAACACAGTTGCAACAAACACCGTTTCTGGTCGGCGATCAGCTCACCCTGGCGGACGTCGCCCTGGTGGCTTACACCCGCGTGGCGCACGAAGGCGGGTTCGACCTTGCGCTCTATCCGGCCGTGAAGGCCTGGGTGGGGCGGACCGAAGCCGCGCTCGGCATTATCTGATCTCGGAGTCCGTCCTTGCGTCTGTCGACCAGCCTCAAAGTCCTCGCCCTGGCCGTCGCGGTGTCCGCGCCGGCCCAATCGGCGCTCGCCTGGGGGGCTTCGGGCCACCGCGTCGTGGGCGTCGTCGCCGCGTCGACCCTGCCCGGCGACGTGCCCGCCTTCCTGCGGACGCCGCAGGCCGTCGCCACGGTCGGCGAGTACGCCCGCGAGCCCGATCGCTGGAAGGGCTCGGGCAAGATCCATGATCATGACCGCGATTCAGCCCACTTTCTGGACGTCGATGATCAAGGCCGCATGTACGGCGGTCCGGCCTTCACCGTGGCGACGCTGCCGCCAACCCGTGCCGACTACGAGAAGGCCCTGCGCGCCGCTGGCGTCGATAGCTGGCAGGCAGGCTATCTGCCCTACGCGATCATCGACGGCTACCAGCAGCTGGTGAAGGACTTCACCTACTGGCGCGTCCTGACCGCAGTCGTGAAGCGTGAAAAGGATCCGACCCGTCTGGCCTACTACAAGGCGGATCTGAAGCGGCGCGAGGACCTGCTGCTGCGCGACCTTGGCGTCTGGGCGCACTATGTGGGCGACGGCAGCCAGCCTCTGCACCTGTCGGTGCACTACAACGGCTGGGGCGACTATCCCAATCCGAATGGCTACACCCAGTCACGTTCGACCCACTTCCAGTTCGAGGGCCCGCTGACCTCGGCTCTCGCCGACGAGGCGTCGATCAAGACCCTGGTCCCGGCCTACAAGTCCTGTGAATGCTCGATCGAGACGCGCGTGGTCGGTTATCTGACGGACACCTGGAAACAGGTCGAGCCGCTGTATCAGCTGGAGAAGTCCGGCGGCATGGTCGAGACCGATCCGCGTGCCAAGGCCTTCGTCCAGGCCCGCGTCGCCGCGGGCGCGACGGCTCTTCGCGATCTGGTGGTGGACGCCTGGCGTGAAAGCGCCAATGGCAAGATCGGCTACCGTCCGGAGATCAGCGTCGCGGACGTCGAGGCGGGCAAGGCCGATCCGTGGCTCGACCTCTACGGCAAGGACTAAGGTCGTGCTGAGCTTCGGCGCGCCCGTCGCGGGGCTGACCTATTTCGACCGGCGGGCGGCGTTCGGCGTGGCCGAGAACGCGCTGGGCCAGATCGCGCTGGCCCAGGTGACCAAGCCCGGCAAGGCGCCGTACTTCGACCTGCCGGGCGGGGCGGTGGACGGCGACGAGACCGAGGAGGAGGCCGTCGCCCGCGAATTCGGCGAGGAGACGGGGCTCGTCGTCGAAGCTGGCCGCCTGATCGACATCGTCTCGCAGTTTTTCCTGAAGTCGGACGGCCAGCCGGTCCGAAATCATGGCGGGATCTATGTCGTCAAACTTCTGGGCGACGATCCCGCGCTCAAGATCGAGGACGACCACGCGCTGGTCTGGCTGGACCCGCGCGACGCCGTGGTCGCCCTTCGCCACGACGCCCATGCCTGGGCGGTGGCGGCCTGGATGCGCCGGAGCTAGTTAGAGGCCAGGGCGACCTTGGCGCCGGCGCGGTTGGCCATCCGCAGGTCGGCGACCTGCTTTTCCGACAGGGCGTCCTTAACTTCGGCCTTGAACTCGGCCAGGCAGACGCGGGCGGCGATGCCGCGCGCGCCGAAGGCGTCGCAGGTCGAGCGGGCGGCGAGGTCGACGCGACGGGCGAATTGCTTGGCGTCCGCCGGGTTTGAGAGACGCAGGTCGCCGACTTGGATGCGGGCGACGGGCTCTTGGCGTTCCGCGGCGTGGGCGGCGGTGAGGCCGATGATCGGGGTGGCGGCCAGGGCCAGGGCGGCGATGGCGGCGACGCGGTTGACGATCTTGTTCATGGTGGGTCCCTCTCTTCCTGATGGCCGCCGGCGGCGGTTCGTTGAGAAGAGGTGTAGTTCCGGGTAGCCCGAAACACCCGTTACGACTGCGTCATGACGTCGAATTAAGCTTATGAAGTAAAAGTAATATTTCGGCTTTCCGCTCAGGCGGCGACGAAGTCTCGGGCAATGCCATGCTCGCTTTGGCGGATCGGCAGGGCGAAGCTGACCGTCGTTCCCTCGCCAGGCGTGGAGGCCATATCCAGCACGCCGTCGTGCATGCTGATCAGCGATTTGGTCAGGGCCAGGCCCAGGCCCGTGCCCTGGGTGGTTTTGGAGAACTGGCTTTCGACCTGCTCGAACGGGCGCGCCAGCCGAGCCAGATCCTCCTTGGCGATGCCGATCCCCGTGTCGGAAACCGAAACGCGCACCATGTCGCCGAACGGATCGCGTCGGATTTCGGCGGTCAGGGTCACGCTGCCCGCGCGCGGGGTGAACTTGATCGCGTTGGACAGCAGATTCAGCAACACCTGCTTGATGGCGCGATAGTCGGCTTCGATCTCAGGCAGGGGCGGGAAGTCGATGCCGATGTTCAGGCCCGCGGCCTCGGCGCGGTTGCGCACCAGGCGAACGGCGTCCTCGGCGACGTCCTCCAGGTGCATCGGCTCGAACTTCAGGTTCATCTTGCCGGCCTCGATCTTCGACATGTCGAGAATGTCGTTGATCAGCGCCAGCAGGTGTTGGCCGGAAGAATGGATGTCCTGGCTGTAGCCCTTGTACCGTTCGTCGCCGAGCGGCCCGAACATCTCGTTCATCATGATCTCGGAGAAGCCGTTGATGGCGTTCAGCGGCGTCCGCAGCTCGTGGGACATGTTGGCCAGGAATTCGCTCTTGGCGCGGTTGGCGCCCTCGGCCTTGACCTTCTCGGTCTCGTACTTGCGCGCTAGCTCGGCCAGTTGCTCCTGGCTGCGCTCGAGGCCGGCGACGGCGTTCTGAAGCTGCTCCTCGTTCAGGCGGCGGGCTTCGTCCTGGTTCTTGATCGCCGTGATGTCGGAAGCCGTCATGACCAGGCCGCCCTCGGCGGTGCGTCGCTCGCTGATCTGGATCCAGCGACCGTCCTGGAGCTCGGCCTCGCGCACCCCCTTGGCCCCATCGGGCGCGCGGTGATCCTGCCGGATGGCGAGCGCGGCGTGGCGGTTGATCTCGGCGCGGGCGGCTCCTGGCCGTAGCAGCTTCGGATCGAGGGAGAAGACGTTGCGGTAGTTACGGTTGCACATCAGCAGCCGCCCGTGGCGATCCCACAGGACGAATGCTTCGGAGACGCTTTCGATGGCGTCGCGCAGTCGGTTCTCCGCCGCCTGGGCGCGAGCCTGGGCGACCCGTTCCTCGGTGACGTCGAGCGCCACGCCGATGATGCGGGAATAGCCGTCGGCGTTGGCCTTGCCAAAGCCCTGGCCCCGGGCGTCGATCCACAGCGAGCGCTGGCCCTGCGCCACGGCGGGAACGCGGAACGAGACATCGAACGCGCCGTACATGGCCGCGTTGGTCAGGGCCTTCCTCAGCCGCTCGCGGTGGTCTGGCGCGATGCGGTCCAGGAGGTCCTGGCCCGAGACGACACCCCCGCCGCCCCAGCCGAACATGGCTCCGGTCACGTCGGACAGGAACACCTCGTCCGCGTTCAGGTCCCACTCCCAGATCCCGCAGCGCGCGGCCTCGACGGCCAGGCGGAAGCGTTGCTCGCTATCGATGAACTCGCGCTGCGCGGCTTCGGACTTGCGGCTCTGGATCACCAGCAGAAGCGCCAGGGCGATGCCGGCGGCGAGCGGAATGAGGAGGCCGAGCGCCGCGTTGGCGGGAACGCCCTCCTCGCTGGCCCTCGGCGCCGCCGAAAGGACCGCAAGGGCGCCTTCGCCGACCGGCTTGACGGCGACATCGAGCGGCTTGCCGTCAAGGGCGCGGCCTCGGAGCTGGCCCGCGGCGCGTCCTAGATCCGCCGGCGTCAGCGCGAAGGCTTGTCGTAGCGCGGTCGCGCCCTGAGCGAGGCCGCCGCGCGCGACGATCAGCGAGCCGTCCGGCGCCGCCAGGGCGCTGCTTTCGCCCCGGGCTGGCTCCTCGACCAGGCGGGAGGCGTCTCCGCTGGCCACCACCACGGCGCGCGTCGCGCCTAGCGACGCCACTGTGGCGACATAGAGTCGTCCAGACGCGCCCACCGAGCCCGTCCAGACCGTTCGGCCAGAAGCCTCGGCCGCGCGGGCGGCCGCTTTCCAGTCCGCGCCGTCGTCGCGTCCGGCGATGGCCAGAATACCGGCGGGGGCGACGACGGCGACGGCGGCCGCTTCGCCGCCGGCGGCGCGCAAGGCGATTTGGGCGGCGTCCGCCGCGGCGTCGGGGTCACGGGCCAGGAGATCCGCGGCGGCGGAGAGACCCGCTCGCTGAGCGGCGAGGTTGGTTTCGACGCGGCCCGCGATCAGTCCGGCCTTCGCCGCCAGGGCGGGGCTTTCGGGCCGAGCGCGACTCTGGTCCTCGATCCTCTTCAAGCCGAAGGCGGTGTAGACGGCCAGCAGGAGAAGGGCGGACAGGATCGCGATGCGCGCGAAGCTTTGCGATGGCGCGCGCATGCGGTTCACCCGCGAGGTCGCGGGCGCGGTCGGTCCGGCCTTGGCCGTCCCTCCGTGTTTCGCCCCGCCTTTACCCAAACGCACGACTCCCGTGGAACACCCCGGCGAGTCACTTCGCCAGAAGGTGAATCTAGCTTACGGGCCGTGGCGGCGTCACCGCCGAACCGTCATTTCCGCGCGGATGGGCGTATTGGTCGCAATTATCCGCGTTTCAACGCTCGCGGGTTCAGGTCAAAGACTTGGCGGCAAGCTCCAGAACATTCTTGGATAGATCCGGGTGGGCCGCGATGCGTTCGAGCTCTTGCCGCATGATCGCGCCAAGATCGGACTTGTATCGCCGCCACGCGCCGAGCGGTTCGATCAGTCGCGCGGCGGTCATCGGGTTGAACTTGTCCACGGCCAGGATCTGGTCGGCCAGGAAGCGATAGCCCGCGCCGCTGGGGTCGTGGAAACGCGCGGGATTGAAGTTGGCGAATGTCGACACCAGGGCCCGCAGCCGGTTCGGATTGGTCGGTTCGAAGGCCGGGTGGCGCGTCAGGGCGATGACGCGGTCCAGAACATCGAGGTTGGGGTCTCGCGCCTGTATGGCGAACCACTTGTCGAGCACCAGGGGTTCGGCCGCCCAGGCGTCATGGAAGCTCGACAGCGCCGTATCACGCGCCTCGCCGCCGATGCTGACCAGAGGATAGAGCCCGCCGATCATGTCGGTCATGTTGCGCGCGGCTTCGTAGTGTCCGCGCAGGCGCGCCAGATTGTCTTCGTGGGGATCGGCTGACAGCATGTCGGCGCAGGCGTTCCGCAGCGCCCGTCGGCCCGCCGCCTCGGCGCTGGTCGAGAACTCGCCCGCGCCTTGCATCTCGCCATGCAGTCGGCGCAGCAGCTCGCCCAGGTGCACCGCGATCCGGACGCGCAGGGCGTCCCGCGCCTCGTGCAAGGCGATCGGATCGGCCGGCTCCGACATCAAGGCGAGGTCGGGTTCGGACGGCAGGCTCAGCAGAAGCGCCTTGATGGCGGGTTCCGACGCGGCGTCGACCAGGGCCTGGCCCAGGGCGTCGGCGTAGCGCTCCTCGCCGACCTCGTCCGGCGAGCCGCCAGCGCGCGCCAGGATCAGGTCGCGCGCCAGGGTCTGGCCGGCCTCCCATCGGTTGAAGAGGTCCGGATCGGCGCTAAACAGCACGTAGCGATCCGCGGGGCGCGCGTCCGTTGTCAGGTTGACCGGGGCCGAGAAGCCACGCAGGGCCGACAGGACGGGCGGCTTGGCGACGCCTTCCCAGCGAACGGTCATGCTGTCGCTGTCCAGAAGCACGACCTCGGTGTCGCGCAGGATTTCGCCGTCGTGCGACAGCAGGCCGATCGCGACGGGGATCGGCAGGGCCTTCTTGGTCGGTTGGCCCGGCGTGGGCGCCGTCGATTGGCGCAGGCTCAGCGTCAGCGCCCTAGCGTCGGCGTCATAGTCGCTGGCGATCGTCACGGCCGGCGTGCCGGCCTGCTCGTACCAGGCGAAGAAGTTGGAGAGATCCTGGCCCGAAGCCTCGGCGAAGCACGCGATGAACGCCTCGACCGTCGTCGCCTGGCCGTCATGGCGCTCGAAGTAGAGGTCGCAGCCCTTCCGGAACGCCTCCGCGCCCAGGATGGTCTTCAGCATCCGGATGATCTCCGAGCCCTTCTCGTAGATCGTCGCGGTGTAGAAGTTGTCGATCTTCAGATAGCTGGACGGCCGCACCGGGTGCGCCAGCGGGCCGGCGTCCTCGGCGAACTGGCGGG
>ERZ1034427.144-NODE-144-length-15271-cov-2.875329_pt1 | contig 15271 bp, 16 predicted proteins | sample MGYA00520607_ERZ1034427 | MGnify/ENA primary metagenome ERZ1034427 (study PRJEB33736, sample SAMEA104288489) | Azolla caroliniana | place: Brazil | collected 1987 | study: EMG produced TPA metagenomics assembly of the PRJEB19522 data set (Is there foul play in the... | reverse complement strand
CGGCGGAACCCAGCCCTCGGGCTTGCGCGGCACGGGTTGATCCGTGCCCAAGCCCATGCGCCCCGGAACCTGACGCTTGAAGTAGGACGTCTGGACCGGCGGGTCGACATCGCGCACCAGCGCGCTGTGCTGGATGGAGAGGATCTCGTCGCGCAGCTTGGCCGCCGCCTCGAAGTCCTCGGCGGCGACGGCGTCTTCCAGCCGCGTCTTCAGATCGTCGAGATGGGTCATGGCGTTCTCCGGGGACAGCTCCGCCCCCGGAGAACGCGCGAGCCCAGATTTAGGCGCGGGCCGCGGCGATGCGCGCGCGCGCGATCTCGTCGGCGACCACGTTGGCTGGACGCTTCTCGGCGATCGACTGGTCGATCACCTCGGCCAGGGTCTGGGCCAGGCGATCGAGCTTGGTGGCGACCCAGTCGCCATCGAACGCCGCGCCAGCTTCCAGGCCGCGGATCTCGGCGGCCACGTTGATGATGCCGCCGCCGTTGATCACGTAGTCCGGGGCATAGAGCAGGCCGCGCTCGAACACGGCCTGGCCGATCGTGGCGTCGGCCAGCTGGTTGTTGGCGGCGCCGGCGATGATCTTGGCCTTCAGGCGCGGCAGGGTCGCAGCCGAGATCGCCCCACCCAGGGCGCAGGGCGCGAACACGTCGGCCTCGACGTCGAAGATCGCGTCGGTCGACACGATCTTGGCGCCGGTCTTGGCGGCGATGGCCTCAAGGGCCGCTTGGTTGACGTCGGCGATGCTCAGGCGCGCGCCCGCGGCGTGCAGCTTTTCGGCCAGATAGGCGCCGACATGGCCGACGCCCTGGATGGCGACGTGCACGCCGTTCAGGTCACGGTTCAAGGCGCGCTCGACGCAGAGGCGCACGCCCCGGAACACGCCCTCGGCGGTGACCGGCGACGGGTCGCCCGAGGCGGCGGCGTGGCCTTCCAGGCCTGCGACGAAGCGCGTGGTCTTGCGGGTGCTTTCCAGGTCGGCCGGCGAGACGCCGACGTCCTCGGCGGTCCAGTACTTGCCATTCAGGCTGTCAACGGCGCGGCCGAAGGCCTCGAACAGTTCCGGCGTCTTCTGGCTGCGGCTGTCGCCGATGATCACGGCCTTACCGCCGCCCAGATCGAGCTCGGCCATGGCGTTCTTGTAGGACATGCCGCGCGACAGGCGCAGGGCGTCGGTGATCGCCGCATCGGCGCTGGAATAGTCCCACATGCGGCAGCCGCCGGCGGCCGGGCCGCGGGCGGTGGAATGGATCGCGATGATCGACTTCAGACCGGTTTTTTCGTCGAAGAAAGCGTGAACGCCTTCGTGTCCCTCGAAATCGGGGGAATCGAACAAGGTCATGCCGTCGGTCTCGCGTCAGCCAGAATGAATGTGGCGCGGGGTTTACGCCCCCTCGCCGCCCCGAACAACCCTCAAGGCTGGCGGCGCGACATCTTGCGCTTGCCGGGCTTGGGCGGGTCGAGCGCGGCCATGGCCTGAACCGTGGGCGGGATGGCCGGCGCGCCCGACGGCGGCCAGGCGGCCGAGGGGCCTCGCAGGAACGCCTCGGCGTCGGCCCAGACCTTTTCGGCCTGCCGGTCCACCAGCAGCAGGTGGTAGCCGTCGGCGTAATAAGCCGTCCGCGCCTGGGCTGGGAGACGGCGCACCGCCTCGGCCGTCGGCTCGCGTGGGATGATCTGGTCCCGCGCGCCATAGAACCAGGCGACCGGGACGCGGATTTGGTCGGCCGAGCGCCACCCCTGCTCCATCAGTCCGACCAGGCCGTAGATCGCGTCCGACCGGGCGCCCCAGATCATCAGCGGATCGCGGCCCATGCGGCGCAGCTCATCGATGTTGTCGCTGGCCATGATCTCGCGGGCCAGCCAGTCCGGCGGCTTGACCACCCACTCGCCCATCAGGTGTGCCGTCGCCCACAGGCTGACCCGGTTAGGAAAGGGCTGACTGGACCAGCCCCAGACCGCCGGCGCGAACAGCATCAGCTTGTCGACCGGCGGCGGATCGCTCGAGGCCATGGCGCGGATCGCCAGCGCCCCGCCCATGCTGATCCCGGCCAGGGCGACCTTGGCGTTCGGATGCCGTTCGCGAACCGCCGCGACCAGGGCGCGGACGTCCTCTAGCACCAGATCGGTGGGCGCCCAGACCCCGCGCTCGGGCGAGCGTCCAAAGCCCCGGACATCCAGGGCGTAGGTCGCGATCCCGCGCTCCCCCCACCAGGCCGCCGCCAGGTGATAGGCGTTGGCGTAGTCGTTCATGCCGTGCAGGCCGACGACCACCCAGTCTGGATCGCTCGCCGGCAGCCAGCGCATCAGGCCCAGCCGCGCGCCGTCGAAGCTGACGAAGGCGTCGTCCAGCAGCCGCGGGCCGCGAAAGCCCAAGGCGGCGACGTCCGGCCTCTGGGCCAGCGGCGCGCAGGCGGAAAGGCACAGGGCCGAAGCGGTCAGGATCAGCGCGCGGCGGTTCATGAGCCGAGGATTTCCGCGATCCGCTGGCGAAGATAAGGCGTCACCTCGGCCTCGAACCACGGATTGCGCTTCAGCCAGGCGGTGTTTCGCCACGACGGGTGCGGCAGCGGAATGACGTTCGGCCCGAAGTCGCGCCAGGCGGCGATGGTGTCGGTCATGGTCCGGCCGGTCCGGCCCGGCAGCGCCCAGGCTTGCGCGTAGGACCCGACCAGCAGGGTGAGTTCGATATTGGGCAGTTGCTCAAGCAGCCGCGCCCGCCACGTCGCCGCGCAGCGTGGCGGCGGCGGATAGTCCCCACCCTTGGGGTTGGTCCCCGGAAAGCAGAAGGCCATGGCCGCGACGCCGATCTCGGGGCGGCCATAGAAGGTCTCGCGGTCGATCCCCATCCACTGGCGCAGGCGCACGCCCGACGGATCGTTGAACGGCAGGCCGGTCTCGTGGACCAGCCTCCCGGGCGCTTGGCCGGCGATCAGGATGCGGGTCTCCTCGCGGACCCGCGTCACTGGCCGAGGCGTATGCGGCAGGTAGGGCGCGCAGGCCCGGCAGGCGGCGATATCGGAAAGGAGCGCGTCGAGCGACATGTCGCCAATCTAGGGACGCGGTCCCCTTCCCCCAAGGCTAGCCCTCGTCGCCGCCAGCGTCTTCCTCGAACGAGGTCGGGTCGCCTTCCATGCGCAGACGGATGCGGTAGACGCCGCGAAACTTCTCCGGGTTCACCGGCTTGTTGTGGCGCAGGATCACGACCTTGCCTTCGCGGGCCAGCTCGATGGCGTTGGTGCGCACGTGGCCCAGGATCTGCTGCCAGCGCTCGGGCTGGATGGCCTTGGCGACGTTCATCGGGTCGATCGACTTGCCTTCAGGCAGCGCGGCCAGCTGGGACAGGATCGTGTCTTGGATCGGGGAGGTCATGGCCGCTCCCATGCCACGGATTGTCAGCAGAGGCGAGACCGACGCCTTGCACGCCATCGCCGGGCCATCTAACTGAACACCGATAAGGTCGAGGGGAGCACCATGGACGGCGGCAACGAAGTCATCGGCGGACCGCGCCTGATCGAGAGCGGCGACTGGGCGGGCTGGCGGACGTGGTCGGGGCTCGATCCGTTCGAGGACCAGTCTGGCCCGTTCTATTTCCGCGAGGGCGAGGACGGCCGCGTCACCACCGCTTTCCGCGCCGAGACCAAGCACATGAACGGCGGCGGCTTCATGCACGGCGGTTGCATGATGACCTTCGCCGACTTCTCGCTGTTCGCGATCGCCTGGAAGGAGCTGGCAGACAGCCGCGCGGTGACCGTCAGCCTGAACGGCGAATTCGTCGGCCCCGCTCGTCCGGGCGATCTGGTGACCGCCACCGGCGAGGTGGTGCGCGCCGGCGGCTCGCTGCTGTTCGTGCGGGGGCTGGTCTCGACCGGAACCGGCCCGATGCTGAACTTCTCGGGCGTGATCAAGAAGATCAAGGCGCGGTGAGCTAGACGCCCACCTTCGCGGCCGGACGCGCCATCATCGCCTTCAGCCAGCGGTTCACGTGGACCAGCTCTTCAGCCGGCCGGAAACGGACCATGCGGGCGAAGTCGATGCCCGTGACCGCCAGGATGTCGGCGATGGTCAGGCGGTCGGCGGCGATGAATTCACTGTCGGCCAGGCGCCGGTCGAAGACCTTCAGCGCCCGCTCGGCGGCCTTGCGGTTGTTTTCCGCGATCTCGGGGACCTGGGTCTCGATCGCCGCCAGCGCCGGGTGGCTATGGCGCACGGCCATCATCAGCGGGGTCGACAGCAGCATCTCGGCGCGCCGCGTCCACATCTCGATCACCGCCGTCTCCAGCGGGTCGCGGCCGAACAGGTTCGGTTCCGGATAGACGCTCTCCAAGTAGCGGCAGATCGCCACCGACTCGGTGATGCAGGTGGTCTCGTCGATCTCCAGCGCCGGCACGTTGGGCAGGCCGGCCTTGGCCAGGTAGTCGGGCTGGCGATGCTGGCCGCCGAAGATGTCGACATCGACGATCTCGATGTCCTCGATCCCCTTCTCGGCCATGAACCAGCGCACCCGCCGAGGATTGGGCGCGCGACGACTGTCGTAGAGTTTCATGGAGTCCTCCCTTTACCCAGGAGAATGCGCTGCTTCCGCTAGGGCAGAGAAGCCCTTCCCCTTGATGGGGAAGGGTTGGGATGGGGTGACCGCTGAATCTCGGCCGCGACGCGCTCGGCCACGAGGTAAGGGTTGCCAAACGCTTCCCCGTCGCGAACGCGCATGACCCGATAGCCTTGCTCGGCAAGCCAGGCGTCACGCGTGGCGTCACGCAGTTGGGCTTCGGGATTGTCATGCCAGCCGCTGTCGACCTCGATGATCAGGCGAGCGGAGTGATGGGCGAAGTCCACGACATATGGCCCAATTGGAGCCTGTCGTCGGATGTGAAGATCAAGGGCTCGGAGGGCTTTCCACAAAGCCCGTTCGCTAGCCGTCATGTCGTTGCGGAGGCGGCGAGCCCGTTTGACGGCGCCAGCGGCATGCCTGGGCCTCGGCGTTCCATCGGACATGCTGTCACCCCATCCCCAACCCTTCCCCATCAAAGGGGAAGGGAGAAGATGGAGCAACTTTTAGCTGATCACAGCCCGAACAGCGACCGCGGCATCAGGCCGATCAGCGAGCCGGTCAGGCAGGTGGCCAGGAAGCCGGCCATCATCGCCTTCCAGACCAGGCTCAGGATTTCTTGGCGGCGCTGGGGCACCAGCACCGAGAAGCCGGCGACGTTCATGCCGACCGAGCCGATGTTGGCGAAGCCGCACAGCGCATAGGTCATGATCATGCGGGTGCGTTCGTCCAGCGACGTCGCGCCCACCTTGGCCAGTTGGATGAAGGCGGTGAACTCCGTAAGGATCAGCTTCACGCCCAGCAGGCCGCCGGCGGTGCCGGCTTCCTTCCACGGCACGCCCATGGCCCAGGCCAGCGGCGAGAAGATCACGCCCAGGCCGCGCGCGATGCTCAGCGGCTGGCCGCCGACGTCCGGCATGGCGCCCAGGATCTTATCGACCATGGTGGCCAGGGCCACGAAGACGATCAGGGTCGCGCCGACGTTCAGCGCGATCTGTAGGCCGTCGGTGGTGCCCTTCATGACCGCGTCGATCGAGCTGCCATAGGACTTGTCCTCGGTGGCGAGATCTAGGTCCGCGCCCTTTTCCATCGGATCGGAGGGGACGATGATCCGCGCCAGCAGCACGCCGGCCGGGGCCGAGATGATCGAGGCGGTCAGCACGTGGGCGGCGGCGTTGGGCAGCACGTCGGCCAGGATGGTGGCGTAGGCGACCATGGTCGAGCCCGAGACGCAGGCCATGCCGACCGCGATCAGCATGAAGAGCTCCGAGCGCGACAGCTTATCGAGATAGGCGCGGATGAAGATCGGACCCTCGATCTGGCCCATGAAGATGGTGGCGGCGGTGGCCAGGGCCGGCGGGCCGCGCAAGCCCAGCGTCTTCTGGAACAGCAGACCAAAGCCCTGGGCCAGCCACTTCAGGATCTTCCAGTGCCACAGCAGCGCCGACAGGGCGCACACGACCAGGATCACCGGCACGACCCGGAAGGCGAAGATGAAGCCCGCGCCCGGATTGGTCACCGTATAGGGCTGGTCGCCGCCGGCCAGGAAGCCGAACACGAAGGCCGTCCCCGTCTGGGTCGAGGAAGCGAGACCCTCGACCGCGCCGTTAACGCCCTGCATCATCTTCTGCGCTTGGGGCAGGCCAAACAGCACCAGCACCAGCAGCACCTGGACGACCAGAGCGGCGATGGCCAGCACCCAGGGGAATCGCTTGCGATTTTCGGAGACCAGCCAGCAAAGGCCGAGGGTGAGCGCCAGACCCGCCAGGGCCTGAACGTTCTCGGGACGGAACATCAAGACGAAGACCTTACAAAAGGGCGACGCCCCCGCGACGCCCGCCAAGGGATGAAATGACACCAAGTCAGCCGTCGCACGCAAGCGGCTTGCTTAGGAAATGCTTAACCTCGCGACAAGCCGCCCAAGTCATAATCTCCTTACCGCCGCGAAACCCGTCATCCGGACCCGCTCGCGGCGAGCCCGGACAACGGTTGACGCCTCTAGGCGGTGACGCTGGTCGCCGCGCCGGCCAGCCCGGACGAGGACGAGCCGCTCAGCGCCGTGTCGAGCTGCGCCAGAAGCTTTTGCATCAGGTCCGCGGCGGTCGACGAGCCCGACAGCAGGCTCGTCAAGGACGAGGTCGAGTCGCCACCGCTGGCGTCCTTGCCCTGGTCGAGCAGGGCGTAGAACTCATCGCCGCTCAGCGAGCCGTCGCCATCCTGATCGGCCGTCTTGATCAGATCGGAAGCCGCGCCGCTGGCGTCCGTGCTGTCCGAGCCGCCGGAGGCGGCCAGCTCGTCGGCCGAGACCACGCCGTCCTGGTTGGTGTCCAGGCTCTCGAACACGCCGCTGGAGCCGCTGGCGCCGTCGGACGGAGGCGGTCCAGGCGGCGGGCCGCGCATCGCCTGGGTCGATGACGATTCGGACGCGCTGGAGATCGCGCTGGCGATCTCGGTCGTCGAGAGGCCGCCGTCGCCATCGGTGTCGAGCGCCGAGATGATGTCCGAGGCCATCTTGTCCTCGATACCCAGGCCCTTGGCGTCGTCGGGGGCGTTGGCCGAGAGAGCCGAGGAAATCTCGCTGGCGCTTAGCAGGCCATCGCCGTCCGCGTCGCCCGCCGACACGACCGAGCTGGCCAGGTCGTCAACCGACTGGGTCGAGAGCAGCGCCGAAAGCATGTCGCCGCTGAAACTTTCCGACGGCCCGCCGCCGCCTCGCATCGGCGGAGGTCCCTTGCCCCCTTCCGAGCCCTGCATCTTTTGCCCAATGGACTGGAACTCGGCTTGCGACAGCTGCCCATCGCCATCGGCGTCGGCGGTCTTGAAGGTCGCCGCCTGTTGCAACTGGCGCAGCTGCGCCAGGCTCGTGGAGGACGTAGCGCTATTGACGCTCATGGTCGCTCTCTCCTCGTGGACGCGTCGAAAAGCCGACGCGGCAGGGGTCAAGCGAGAAGTGTTCCAGCTTGCGAAATGTTGCGGCCCAGAAACCCCTCGCGATGGACGGACGAGCGAGTGGCCCCGCGAGTCAAGCCGGCGACGACGCTGACGAACGACGACTGTTTCAGCGATGCAAAGTCCGCCTTACCCCGATTTAACTTGGACCTTCACCGATCGCCGGTCATTCCTGCCACCTAGGGTTTGGGGGAGCGAGAGTCCGAATGTCGTTGGCCTTGTCCACTCTGCTGTATGAGTGGCGTCGTTACATGGCGGCCGTGGTCGCCCTCGCTTTCTCGGGCCTGCTGGTGCTGGCCCAGGTCGGCATGTTCGTGGGCATCGGGAAGGGCTTTACCGCCCAGATCGACCGCGCCCGCGCCGACATCATGGTGCTGGGCCCTGGCGCCAAGGCGCTGTTCGGCGGCCCGTCGGGTCTGCCGCGCCGCATGATCCCGCTGGTCTACAGCCACCCCGAGGTCACTCAAGTCGCGCCGCTGGACGGCTCGGGCGGTCGCTTCCAGAACATCCTGTCGCCCGAGCAGCAGGCCAGGGAAGAGGCGCGCGCCAAGAAGGCCGGCAAGGGTAAGGGCAAGCCTGGCGGCTCGGCCCGAAAGAGCGAGTTCGTCAATGTCACGGTGATCGACGCGATCCCGGGCTACGTCACCGTGCCGACCGACTACAGCCAGTCGATGATCGAGGCGCTGCGCCGGCCGTACGCGGTGGCCGTCGACCAGACCGCGCTGAAGCGCCTGGGCGTCAAGAAGGGCGACAAGGCTCTCTACAACGGCAAGACCATCAACATCGCGGTCGTCACCACCGGCTATCCCAATATCATCCAGCCCACGCTGGTGATGTCGCGCGACACCCTGCGGATGCTGGGCGAGGCCGACACGGGCCAGCGCGTCGGCCCGCTGATGGTCGAGATCCGCGACCCGGCGCGCGCCGAGATCGTCGCCGCCCAGCTGAACAAGAAGGCCGATGGCAAGTTCCGCGCCTGGACGCGCCAGGAGCTGGCCGACGCCAACTCCAGCGCCATGCTGGACGACCAGATCATCGGCATCATGCTGGGCTTCTCGGCCTTCCTGGGCCTGCTGATCGGCGTCGCCATCACCTGGCAGACCCTGCGCGGCGCCATCATGGCCAACATCAAGGAGTTCGCCAGCTTGCGAGCCCTGGGCGTGTCGATGGGCGACCTGCGCAACATCGTCATGGAGCTCTCGTTCTGGGTCGGCATCGTCGGCGTCCTGGCGGCGGGCCTGCTGACCTGGCTCGTGTCGCTGCTGGCCGTGGCCGGCGGGGTGCCGATGTACTTCCCGCCGACCCTGGTCATCGTCGTCGCGATCTTCCTGATCGTGATCGCCATGCTGTCCGGCTTCCTGTCGCTGGGCATCCTCAAGAACAGCCAACCCGCGGACCTGCTGCGATGAACGGCGACAACGCTCACAAGCGCGGCGAGTCCGCCCTGACCGCCAAGGGTCTGGTCAAGCGGTTCAAGACCGGCCGCACCTTCATCGAGGTGCTCAAGGGCGTGGACTTCGACGCCAAGCACGGCGACGTGACCATGGTCATGGGCCCCTCGGGCTCGGGCAAATCCACCCTGGTGGCCGCCCTCTCCGGCCTGCTGATGCCCGACGAGGGCAAGGTCACGGCGCTGGAGGCCAAGGACCTGTGGGCTCTGCCCAAGGGCAAGATCGACAAGTTCCGCCTCGATCACTGCGGCTTCATCTTCCAGGGCTTCAACCTGTTCCCGGCGCTGACCGCCAAGCAACAGGTAATGACCGTGCTGAAGTACCAGGACGTCAGCCCGGGCGAGGCGGCCAAGCGCGCCCAGGCGGCGCTGGAGTCGGTGGGCCTTGGCCCGCGCGTCAACCAGCGCCCGTCCGAGCTTTCGGGCGGCGAGAAGCAGCGCGTGGCCATCGCCCGCGCGCTAGCCAAGAACCCGAACCTGATCTTCGCGGACGAACCGACCTCGGCCCTCGACGGCAAGAGCGGCGAGATCGTGATCAAGCTGCTGCGCGCGGCCGCCACGGAGCGCGGCGCGGCGGTGATCTGCGTGACCCACGACCCGCGGCTCGAGGCCTACGCCGACCGCGTCATCCACATCGAAGACGGCCGGATCCTGGACGACGTGCGCCGCACGCCCGACGCCAATCCCGCGCCGCTCAGCCACTGATTTTCTGGGGGAACCTCGACATGCCCGGCTTCCTGCGCCGACCCGCTTTCTGGATCGTTCTTGTTGTCGTCGCGCTGCTCAGCGGCGGCTTCTTCTACATGAAGGGCCAGGCGGCCGAGAAGAAGAAGAAGCTTGAAGCCGCCGCCGCCCAGGAGGAGCCCTCCCCCTACGCGGCCATCGCCCAGGGCAAGGCCGACGTCGAGGGCGGCGTGATCCAGGTGGCCGCCCGTCGCCAGGGCATCGTGCGCGACGTCTTCGTCCAGGAAGGCGACGTCGTCAAAGCCGGCCAGCCCCTGGCCAAGCAGGAGGACGACGACGCGCGCCTGGCCGCCCAGACCGCCTCGGCCGCCCTCGCCTCGGCGAAGGCCCAACTGCAGCTCTATCAGGTCCAGCTGCGCACGGCCCAGCGCGAGCACGCCCGCCTGCAAGGCCTGACCGCGTCGAACTTCGTCGCCGCCCAGCGCCTTGACGCCGCGCGGGACAAGATCTCGGAAGCCCAGGCCAATATCGGCGCCCAACAGGCGGCGATCAGCGTCGCCTCGGCCCAGCTGGCGCAAGCCAACTACAATCAAGAACTGACGATCATCCGCGCCCCGGCCGACGGCCGCATCGCCCGCCGCCAGGCCAACCCCGGCGCCGGCGCCTCGACCCTGAACGTCACGGCCATGTTCGACCTCGAGCCCAACACCCAGCGCATCGTCCGCGCCGAGATCGTCGAGGCCGACATTCCCAACGTGGCGATCGGCCAGGAGGTCGAGATCCAGCCGGAAAGCGACCCGGACAAGGTGTTCATCGGCAAGGTCCTGCGTCGCGCCTCGGTGTTCGGCGCCCGCAAGCTGGCCTCGGACGACCCCAGCCAGCGCAGCGACGAGCGCGTCGTCGAGGTGGTGGTCAGCGCCGACGGCGCCCCGCTGCTGGTCGGCCAGCGCGTCCTGGTCAAGTTCATGAAGCCCGGCCAGAAGGCCGGCGTGAAGCGCGACAAGCCGACCTCGCCGGTGGCGGGCGGGATGACGAAGAAGTCGTAAGCGAAACCCTCCCCCAACGGACCTCCCCCTCCGTCGCTTCGCCGACACCTCCCCGCTAGGGGAGGATTGGAGAACCGCTCCCCTTGACCTCCCCTCCCCCGCGCCGCACAACACGGCCAAACCAAACACGCGTTTGAGGGAGACTTCGGCATGGCGGACATCCGCTTCGACGGCAAGGTGGCGATCGTGACGGGCGCCGGCGGCGGGCTTGGCCGCCAGCACGCCCTGGAGCTGGCCCGTCGCGGCGCCAAGGTCCTGGTCAACGACCTGGGCGGCAGCGTCGATGGCTCGGGCGGCTCGTCCGAAGCGGCCCAGAAGGTCGTCGAGGAGATCAAGGCCTTCGGCGGAGAGGCCATCGCCAACGGCTCGTCCGTCACCGACGACGCCGGCGTCGCCCACATGGTCAAGCAGGCCATGGACGCCTGGGGCCGCATCGACATCCTGATCGCCAACGCCGGCATCCTGCGTGACAAGACCCTCTCCAAGATGGAGCTGGCCGACTTCGAGCTGGTTCTGCAGGTGCACGTGTTCGGCACCTTCAAGCCGATCAAGGCGGTCTGGGACATCATGAAGGCCCAGAACCACGGTCGCATCGTCGTGACGACCTCGTCGTCGGGCATGTACGGCAACTTCGGCCAGAGCAACTACGGCGCGGCCAAGATGGCGGTGCTGGGCCTGATGAACACCCTCAAGCTCGAGGGCGCCAAGAACGACGTGAAGATCAACGCCATCAGCCCGGTCGCGGCCACCCGCATGACCGAGGGCCTGATGCCGCCGGAAGTGCTGGCCAAGCTGGCTCCGGAATACGTCACGCCCGGCGTCGTCTATCTCTGCTCGGACGAGGCCCCGACGGGCGCGATCCTCACCGCCGGCGCCGGCGCCTTCGCCCTCTCGCGCATCTACGAGACCGAAGGCGTCTATCTGGGCGAAGGCGGCCTCTCGGCCGAAGAGGTCCGCGACAGCTGGGACAAGATCACCGACGAGGCCGGCCAGAAGGCCTATTTCAACGGCGGCGAACAGGGCCAGAAGTTCTTCCGGAAGATGGCGGGCGGCTGACCTCGGAGAGAAAGGCTTGCGCCTTACCCCAAGGACAGAGCGAGTTCTGACATAACAGCGATTTAAAAAGGGGCCGCGCGGCCCCTTTTCTTTGACGGAAGCGACAAAATTCACCGGATAGCGAAAAAATAGCAACGTTTTGTGACGGAATGCGTTAGACGCCCAGTTCCACCAGCGCAAACAAGCGTTTGGCGGACTTCTCCTCCCCCAGAAGGTCTCGTCGGTCTCATGTCCATTTCGCGTAACCGCCTCGCCGCCGGCGTGGCGTTCGGCGTCGCCGTCCTCGCCGCCTCGCAGGCTTCGGCCTCGGCTTTCTATTTGCAAGAGCAGTCGGTGCGCGGCACCGGTCGCGCCTATTCGGGCGAAGTCGCCGACAAGGGCGTGGGCAGCTTGTGGTGGAACCCGGCCTCGATCGCCGGTATCGACCGCAGCGAGATCGCTGTCGGCGTGAACGCCATCCAGGTGAACTCCAAGGTCGTCAACAACGGCTCGACCATCACCCGCCCGGTTCCTCCGGCCGGCCTGACCACGGCCATTGGCGGCGCCGGCACGGCCTTCGACCCGATCAATGACGGCGTGGTCCCAAACCTGGGCGGCGCGTTCAAGATCAACGACAAGCTGTCGCTGGGCATGGCCGTCTCGGCTCCGTACAACTTCACCACCGAGTACAACGCCGACAGCTTCACCCGCTACGACGCGCTGAAGTCGCACCTGCGCACGATCAACATCGACACCGTCGTCGCCTATCGCGTCAACGACATGCTGGACCTCGGCGTCGGCTTCACGGCTCTCTACGCCGACGCGACCCTGACCAACGCCCTGCCGAACATCTCGCCGCTGCAGCCCGATGGCCGCCAGTCGCTGAAGGGCGATGGCTGGGCCTATGGCTACACCGTGGGCGCACAGTTGCACCCGTCCAAGAGCCTGACGATCGGCGCCAGCTATCGCTCCAAGATCGATCAGAAGCTGGACGGCACGGTCGCCGTCTCGGGCCTGCTGGCCCCGATCCCGGCCGCCAGCAACTTCTCGACCGACGGTCAGGCCAAGATCACCCTGCCCTGGATCGCCAACCTGGGCGCCCGCTGGGCCGTGAACGACCAATGGACCCTGAACGCCTCGGTCAGCCGCGTCGGCTGGGGTGAGTTCGACGCCATCCGTGTCACCTACACTGGCGGCGCCTCGACCAGCGTCCAGGACTACAAGGACGTCACCACCTACGCCGCCGGCGTCGACTTCCAGGCCTCGCCGCGCCTGACCCTGCGCGCCGGCGTCCAGTACGACCCGACCCCGACGCCGGACGTCGGCCGCACCGCCCGCGTTCCGGACGGCGATCGCATGATGTACGCCGCTGGCGCCACCTGGGCCGCGACCGACAGCCTGAACCTGGACGCCGCGATCAGCTACATCAGCTTCGATGACAGCACGATCAACCGCACCGACGTGACGGCCACCAGCTCGACCGCTCGCCTGAACGGTGAAGTGACCGGCTCGGCCGTGGTCATGTCGGCCGGCGCGCGCTTTAGCTTCTAAGCGCCGCGAACGACTAAAGAGAAAGCCCGCCGGGAGCGATCCTGGCGGGCTTTTTCTTAGGGGCGAAGGGGGGCGCTAACCGACGGCTTTCCAGAGCGTCTCGGCCGCCGCGACGAAGACCTGGGCCGCCTGGCCCTTGGGCTCGCCGATGACGGCGGGAACGCCTTCGTCGCCGCCGATCCGCACGCCCATCTCGATCGGCACGCGGCCCAGCAGCGGTACCCGCAGGCGCTCGGCCTCGGCCACGCCGCCGCCCTCGCCAAAGATCGGGATGGGCGCGCCGGTCGAGGGATCGGCGAAGAAGGCCATGTTCTCGATCAGGCCCAGGATCGGCGTCGCGGTCTTCTCGAACATCACCGCGGCGCGGCGGGCGTCGATCAGGGCGATCTCCTGCGGCGTGGTCACCAGCACGACGCCGTCGATCCGCAGCTTCTGGACCAGGGTCAGCTGGATGTCGCCGGTGCCGGGCGGCAGGTCGACGACTAGCACGTCCAGCGGCGCCGCCTCCGAGCCCCAAGCGACGTCGTGGATCATCTGGCGGACGGCTGACGAGGCCATCGGCCCCCGCCAGATCATCGCCTTGCCCTCGTCGATGATGAAGCCGATCGACATCAGCCTGACGCCATGGGCTTCCAGGGGCTGGAGCTTCTCGTTCTCGAACAGCGGATCGCCATCGACGCCCATCATCTTCGGCGCCGAGGGGCCATAGACGTCGGCGTCCAGCAGGCCCACGCGCAGGCCCATCTTCGCGAAGGCGACGGCGAGGTTGGTCGAAACCGTGGACTTGCCCACCCCGCCCTTGCCCGAGGCCACGGCGATGACGTGGCGAACGTGGGCGGGCTTCTCGGCCTCGGGCGGCGGGACCATGCGGGCCTGCGGGTCCTCGGAGACCTTCGCCCCCTTGCGCACCCGGGTCGCGCCCTCGGCGGCCTGGGCGGTCAGCACGACCTGGGCAACGTCGATCCCTGGCAGAGCGGCCAGGGCCTTCTCGGCGGCCTCGCGGACCGGCGCGTAGGTCGCGGCCCGGCTGGCGGGAACCTCCAGCATGAAGCCGGCGCGGCCGCTGCGGACCACCAATCCCTGCACGAGGTCCGCCGCCACCAGCCCTCGCCCGCTGACGGGATCGGAGATGCGGTCCAGCGCCGCGCGGGCGTCGTCGAGGGTAGCGGGAGTTACGCCGGTCACGTCAGTCAGGCCTCGTGTTGCGAGCCCTCATATCCGCGCCGCGCCCCGGTTTTACAAGAGCGAGCCGGCGCGTAAGACGCTCAGACCGACGCCTTCAAGAGGTCCATGACGTGGTGCAGGCTCTCGGCGATGTGGACGCACTTGTCGTGCATCTCCTCGTTGGGATCGAGGATGTCGGGCACCATCACCGTCATCATCCCCGCCGCGTGAGCGGCGCGGACGCCCGGGTGCGAGTCCTCGAGCGCCAGGCAGTAGCTGGGATCGACGCCGATGCGCCGAGCCGCGAGCAGATAGGGATCGGGGTTGGGCTTGTGACGCGTCACGTCATGGTGCGCGACCACCGCGTTGAAGCGGTGCAGCAGATCGAACCGCCCCAGATAGCGCTCCACCGCGGCCATGCCGTTCGAGGTGGCGATGCCGCGCGGCAAGCCCCGGTCGTCGAGATAGTCGAGGATCTCGACCACCCCCGTCTTCAGCTTGGTCTCGGCCTCCAGAAGATCCTCGACATCGGCCCAGACGCGCTCGAAATACGCCTGGGTGGGGAAGGTCTCGCCGTAGAGCTCGCGCAGCATGACGGCGCACTCGGGATTGGTCTTGCCGACCATCGAGGCGTAGGTCTCGCCGGTGAACTGGACGCCGAAGACCGATCCCGCCTCGATCATCGCCGCGCGGTAGACGATCTCGGTGTCCAGCAGCAGCCCGTCCATGTCGAAGACCACGGCGTCGACGCGGCGAGGGAAACTCACTGCTCCGGCTCCCCTTGGGCGAACTCCTCGGCGCGATAGCCCTGGAAGTAGAGCAAGGTCGTCAGGTCGGTGTGAT
>ERZ1034427.143-NODE-143-length-15340-cov-33.396729_pt1 | contig 15340 bp, 20 predicted proteins | sample MGYA00520607_ERZ1034427 | MGnify/ENA primary metagenome ERZ1034427 (study PRJEB33736, sample SAMEA104288489) | Azolla caroliniana | place: Brazil | collected 1987 | study: EMG produced TPA metagenomics assembly of the PRJEB19522 data set (Is there foul play in... | reverse complement strand
AAATCTCTACTGACTTTGAGTTTCTCTATTTCTTTTTCCAGTTCTACTACTCTATATTGTTAGGTTCTCTATACTTTTCCCCTAGTCAATAATAATTTCTACCAGTTGCTCTGTTCCCAACTGCTTCAATATCTCTTTGTCTAGTTTTGGTGGCAGCTTCTTTTCCATAACTGCTTGCTATATTCTGCCTCTCCTATCACACTTGTCAATACTCCACCACCTGAATTCTTACCCTAAAACAGGAGTAAAGGAATGATAGAATATATCTGGTTTTGAAGAATCTTCGAGTCTGTATTGTATATTTTCCTGATTTTTTGCTGCATACATATTTATTTCTCTGTTCAGAAATACAATCCAGTTAATAGAAACTAAAAAAATACCCCTTCCGTATTTTATATACTATCACGAAAGAGGGATTTAAATTAATTAAAATTTGGCTGTTACCTTAAGCAGGAACTTTTGTTTCCAGTGGGTTAAAAGTCTTTTTAGTCGCACCGCAAATAGGACAAGTCCAATCATCAGGAATTTGTGCAAAAGGTGTATCAGGTGCAATTCCCGAATCAGGATCACCAACAACGGGATCATAAATCATGCTGCATTGTCTACAAATCCATTTTTGAGTTTGAGGATCTTCAGCTGCTACTCTGCTTACAGCTTGTCCTCCATTTAATACTTCTAATGCTTCGGTGTAACGATCTGCGTGATAATTTTCGATGAATTTTAATAACCCAAAACGGTGTGCTGCGGCGCGGAATGTGTTAGCGTGGTCGCTAGATTCTTGGGCTTGTTTAAGAAATTCTTCAGCTGCTGGATTGTCTCTGTCCTTTTGAGCAGCAGCAGCAAATTCAGGATACATTGTAGTGTATTCATAGGTTTCGCCTTCAATTGCTAAAGACAAACAGCGAGATACTATTTCCCGTTTTTGTTCATCAGTTAAACTAGCGGCATCTTTCACAACTAGTTCTGTATGTAATAACTCGAAATGTGCGAAAGCGTGTTCAGTTTCTTGATCTGCTGTTTCTTTAAAAAGTCTTGCTAAGTCTGAAAAACCCAGTTGACGTGCTACATTTGCAAAAAACAGATATTTGCGATTTGCCATCGATTCACCACCGAAAGCAGATTCTAAGTTTTGGAGTGTAGTAAAGTTTGACGAATCCATATTTTTGTGTGCCTGCGAAGTGATATTTAATGGAAAAAACAGACTTTCAAACTAGCATAGATGATTTATTTTTCTTGAAAAAGATACTAAATAGGGTTTATACAACCTATTTAGTATCTTTTAATCACGTGGTTTGTTAGCTGCTCTCGACAATTATAAAACTGAAAACTTTGGTTAGCTTATGATTTTTCACAGGAATTGAGATAAATTTGTGAAGATTCTAAGATTCTCAGAAGGGATAATCTGTATATCCTGTAGCATCTGGAGCGTAAAATATTTTCTGGTCTGGGCTATTCAATTGGGCGTTAAGTTGCAAGGGTTTTGGTAAACCTGGATTGGAGATAAATAGCTTGCCAAAAGAGACTAAATCTGGATTACCTTCTCCAAGAATCCGATCATAGCCACTGTTAGCAATGATTGTGCCTTGGTAAATGGGGCTAAACTGAGTAATTACAGGATTCAACACCTGACAGGTAGCTAAATCAATTTAATTGGCTTCCATCAAATGCAAATAGGCTAGTCCAAAGGAGTTAATTCCCTGAATTACATAACCAAAAGTTGCTAGAGGATTGCTATCTCGCATCGTGTAAGATGTATTACTAAGTGAAAGTTTAATACTGATGGGCTCACCTCCCCAAACTTTAGCCACAGCAGTGACCACATCCAAATAGAAACCTGCTGCGGTTTTCAATTGAACCACGATATTCATCAGTACGTTGCTTAGAACCATCTTGTAGAAATCGGTCAATTAAATAACCAAAAGCACCGTGTGTTTCCACACTATCAAAACCAGCTAATAAAGAATTTTTTGCCCCTTGGCGGAATTGCTCAACTATTTCGAGGATCTCCTCGATTTCCAATTGGTACTTAGTATCTGACTCTACTTTGTTAATCAGTTTATGTAATGAACCCACTGCTGCGATCACACTGGGAGCAACAGGCAACTCTCCCCCTAACGAAAATGAGTGGGAAATCCTGCCAGAGTGCTATACATGAACAACATCTGTTACCAGTTGTCATTCTCCCACCTGTCATATGAATATTTACCCTGGTGACTCATGTAACCTAAACTCATTGGAGATACCATTGTCCATTCTGTGACAATTAGCCCTGCACTAGCCCGTTGAGGATAATAAGTCGCCATCAGCGAGTTGGGATGCTATCAATCGTCTTTAAGCGATTTATAAGACCCATGACAATCCGATTAGGTAGAATATATGGTTAATATATATATAGTTCAAGTTGAACAGTTGTAAAAAGATTTTCCTTCCTATCCATTTAATCACATCTTTAAAGATGATACTGTCAAATTCAATATACTCGTGAATCATTAATAAATGTTTAATAAAACTCCGAAATTTCACCCCTTGAAAAGCCAATTTCTCTGTAAAAATAATACTAAATATACTAGATACATAATTTCCCTAAACTAAAACTGTCATATCAAAAACCATATCTATGACAAAAACAGCGTTAATCACTGGCATTACAGGTCAAGACGGCTACTATCTCAGTCATTTACTTCTTAACCAAAATTACCGAGTCGTGGGCTTGATGCCTCCTCACCGACAACCTAATTTGTCAAAATTGGGAGATCTGGCAGATAAAGTAGAAATTTACACTGTTGATTTAAGAGATAGTGCGGGTTTATTCACTGCTGTTGAACAACTACAACCCCAGGAAATTTATAATTTAGCTGCTCCCAGTTTCGTTCCCGATTCCTGGCATGATCCTTTGGGAACTCTCGATCTCATCACGGGTACTGCTACCAGATTATTAGACGCAATCCGGCAAGTTGGTTTATCTACAAGGTTTTATCAAGCCAGCAGTTCAGAAATGTTTGGTGATGTAACTGTTTCTCCCCAGGATGAAGAAACTCCTTTCCGTCCTAAAAATCCCTACGCAGCCGCAAAATTACACGCTCACTGGACGATGGTACATCACCGACAGCGTTATGGTTTGTTTGCTTGTAGTGGTATTTTATATAACCATGAGTCTCCTTTACGTCCTCCTCAGTTTGTGACACGGAAAGTTTCTTTAGCAGTAGCATCAATTAAATTAGGTTTAGCCCAAACCCTGGAAATGGGTAACTTAGATGCTCAACGGGATTGGGGTTTTGCGGGAGATCACGTAAATGGTATGTGGCAAATGCTGCAAGTTGATCAACCAGAGGAATATGTAATTGGTACAGGTAAGCTCCACAGTGTTAAGGAATTAACTAGTACAGCCTTTGATGCTGTCGGACTTGATTGGGAAAAGTATGTAATTGTGAATACTAATTTATTACGAGCAGATGAACATTTTCAACTTGTAGCTAATCCTGATAAAGCTAAAAAGAACCTGGGGTGGGAACCGCAAGTTAGTTTTGAACAACTTTTAGACAATATGGTACAAACAGATTTACACCAGTTGGAAAGTGGTAAAATTGAGCCTTTTATAGCACTTGATAAGAAATAGTAAAACCCAAAAATGCCAATTAATAAAGTGCCAAATAATCATCTATTTGTGTTCTTAGAAATCTTTACGCTTGAAGGTGGAATTCAATCCTATATTAAGGATATTTTTCGTGTCTATCAGGGATTAAATCAAACTTGTAAAGCCGAAGTTTTCTTGTTGCGAGATAGTCCTGCTTGTATTAATATTTTCGCATCAGTAAATTTAAAATTTCATTATTTCAAAAGCAAATCGTCCAAAATAGGTAGACTCAAATTGGCGATCGCATTACTTCGATATCTTCTGCAAAAACGACCGCAACAAGTTTTCTGTGGTCATATTAAGTTAGCAGGACTGATACAAATTTTATGTCAGCCCTTGAGCATTTCCTATACAGTACTCACTTATGGTAAAGAGGTATGGGAACCTCTAAATAATACAGAACGACGTGCTTTAGCTTCAGCTTCAGCAATTTGGACAACTAGCCGTTATAGTCGAGATCGCGCTTGTGCTGCTAATGGTATCGACCCAAAAAAGGTACAAATGCTACCTTGTGCAATAGATGGAGAGAAGTTTACTCCTGGAGAAAAAGCACTGGAATTAATCCAAAAGTATGGTTTAAATAATGCCAAAGTATTAATGACAGTAGCGCGGTTGTGGTCTGGAGATATTTACAAAGGTGTGGATGTAACAATTAGAGCCTTACCACACATTATCCAGGTGTTTCCAGAGGTAAAATATTTAGTGATTGGCCGTGGTAATGACCAACCAAGATTAGCCCAGTTAGCAAAAGATTTAGGTGTGAGCGATCCCCTTATCTTTGCTGGTTTTGTACCTACAGAAGCATTAACGTTACACTATCGCCTAGCCGATGCCTATATTATGCCCTCCCAAGAAGGGTTTGGTATAGTTTACCTAGAAGCAATGGCTTGTGGTGTGCCAGTCTTATCTGGTGATGATGATGGCTCGGCTGACCCATTACAAGATGGTAAACTAGGATGGAGAGTACAACACCGGAATCCTGATGCAGTGGCAGCAGCTTGTATTGAAATTCTTCAAGGTCAGGATCAACGTTGTGATGGTAAATGGTTAAGAGAGCAAACAATCGCCATTTTTGGGATACAAGCTTTTCAACAACGTTTACAGCAAATGCTCCAATCAACTAATAACTAATAACTAAGTAAGAATTCAGGAGTCAGGAGTCAGGAGTCAGGAGTCAGGAGTCAGGAGTCAGGAGTCAGGAGTCAGGAGTCAGGAGTCAGGAGTCAGGAGTCAGAATATTTGAGAAATTGGTTAATTAACAAATAGGTATTTTTGGCGTTAGCCTGAAAAAGCTGACTGCTGATGGCTGATAGCTGAAAGCTTGCATAACTAAGATCAAACTAGAGTAGAAAAAATTTGAGAAATGAGTCTTCAAAACTTGCAATTTAAGCTTGAAAAACTCCGTCCTTGGCTCACTTCGTTAGCAGTGGCCTGGTTATTAGCATCATTAGGTTTAGGTTGGTTGGTTAATTCCCTGCTAATTATTTTTGGATTGTTGTTAGTAACACCAGTAATAGCATTTTTCGGATTTCGTTGGTGGCTACAAAGAAACTTAGTTACTGGTCAGTGTCCCGTCTGCGCATATGAACTAACAGGTTTAAACAACAGTCAATTGCAGTGTCAAAACTGCGGAGAACAGCTATCAGTACAAAATAATCAATTTAGCCGCTTTGCACCAGAAGGAACAATTGATGTTACAGCAATTGAAGTCCCAGCCAAATCACTAGAAGAGTGATCCGTTATCAGTTATCAGTCCTGCACTGTTAGCAATCACCAATCACCAATCCCCAATTACTATTTCTTTTGTTTGGAAATAGAAAGATTATAAGTAAACTGTCCTGGGGATAGATTACCTATAAACAGCGAATATTGCCCAAGCTCCCAAAAACCAGCAAGTTCCGGTTTATTGTCAGAGTAATTATCTGCCAACACACAAAAGCGCCCTCCAGGTCCGTCAATTAGCAGTGTTGGCTTACCCTGACTCTCAACTGTTAATCGCAAATAGGGTAGGGATTCTGTAACCTTAATTACTTGACTAGGTTGAGCAGTAATATTTCCGCAATTACTCGGCACTGTTCCCCCCGAAGTACCATTGAGAATAAGGGTATCTATGGGCAGGTTTTGATTAATTTGTATGACAGGAGTTTGAGCTAAATTAGCTTGGTTAAATAGCAAACTTGTTACCACACATAAGGGAACAAGGGTCAATAACCTTAAAGTCTTCATTTTAATTAATGCTCCCGACTATTGATAGAGCAATATTATTGATATATATTCTGATGATTTGCATTGACGGAAACAATCCGTTGTTGTTCCCACAGAGAAAGTATAAATTTTTCTTGTCAAATTCAACTAACTTATGAGCAAAAATTAAAATATCCTGAAGTAACGGGGAAGAAGCAGAAAAATCTTGCTGATACCCAAGTTATAATTGCCTTTTTAGCTAAAATCACTAACATAACTAGCGAATAAGAAATTTCCTTAGTGGGTTGTATAACCAGTGTTCAAGCTGAAGTAAAAAAATCATGAATCCTCAACCCGAAGAATACTTCCAGCGTCGCCTCCAAAAGCTAGAGGCTGAGATGAATTCATTTTCCCCAATCTCGTCCCAAAGAGAGACGCAAGAACAGACACAACAGTCTGGTTTTGCCAAATTAACCTGGCATTTCCAGCGAGCACAAATTTGGTATCAGGGTTTATCAGGGAGGGATGAATAAGCTTGCCGTTGCCGGTGTAGCGATGTTCGTAGCCTTCTTGCATACTGCAAACAGTATTTAAACTTGTGGCATCGGTGATGAATCTGGCGCTGTTACCAGTGTTAGTGTATTTTGGATACAAAAAATTTGTATCTAATAGCTTTCAACGTAAGCAATAGTCTATTTTAACCGCGCCGAGATTGGCGTAAAAATAAAGTCAAAGGGAATTATGCAATGACGACCCCAACTGTCAGGAGAAATATTAATCAATCAAGCCAGTCCCAAGAACCTGAAAAAGTTAATTCCCTCCCTCTGGGAACAAGACGGTTGGCCGCTTGGGCAGTCGAAATCACACTAGTAGTTGCCAGCGGGTTAGTCCCCTTTGGCATGGGCGTTTATGCCAATTCTCGCAGCGATCTTAACCGAGTACCTCTGAACCCGGTTTTGGTAGTCACAGAAAGAGCAATTGCTCGGCCTTTAGCACTACCAGTTAGTTATGGTATTAATAATGTTGCCAGTCCGACTAATTTTTTATGGACAATCGCCCTACTAGCACCTATTACCCTCTCAGGGTGGCACTTGTATTTACTGGGTAAAACTGGCAGCACCCTTCCCAAGCGTTGGTTTCGTGTCCGGGTAGTAAATGAAGAAGGTCAAACCCCTGGTTTGGGAGTTGTGGTGGTTCGTGAAGGGTTAGGACGCTGGACTGCACCAGTTTCCATTGCTTATATACTATGGCGTTACAGCTTTACCTTTCCCAACTTAGGTTTATTCACATTTTTAGCTGTCTTGTTGGTACTGGGTGAAGGAATGGGCTGGCCTTCGCAAAAACGTCGTCGTTCCTTCCATGATCAGTTAGTAGGTACATATACCATAGATGCTAGAGACATCAACAGATGGGTAAAAACTCCTGCAGAAAATACTAGTGAACAGTTACCGCTGGAAAACCCTCAGGAAGTAAGTACATGTACTCAGCAGCCTAGTTCCACGAATATAATCCGACGCAGCCCCAGTTTTACCTTATTTGTAGTCGGGCTAACGAGTATGATAGCGGTGTTATCAACACTAGTTGGTACACAAATTTACATCCAAAATCAAGAAAGCTTGCGTAAAATGGAGCAAATCAACAGCCAGAAATTTCTCGAACTTGTCAAGGAACTTAATCCTAGCTCTGGGGTCTCCAATGAAGAACGCCAGAGAGCAATTCTAGCATTAGGTGGTATAAATGACACGCAATCAATTAAATTTCTCGTAGATTTACTGGTGAAGGAAAATGACCCCAGCACTATAGATAGTATACAGCAAGCCTTGGCCAATATTGGACCCAAAGCCATACCAGAACTAAAACGCATGAATTTGTTTCTCGCCGGAGAAGTAGAATCAGTTAGTACTTTCCGAAATATTCGGCAACAGCAGTTAAGTCTTAACCAACAGGCAATCAACAAAATTCTCTCTGTCTACACTGGCAAAGTTAAGGACATAGATTTGAGTAACGCCCAATTGGGTTCAAAAAGCTCTGAGGAAAATTCTTTATTTAAATTGGTACTGGACAATACTGATTTATCTGGAGTAGTTTTTAAATCTGCCAACCTTAACCAAGCCAGTTTAAAAGCTAGTCGCTTCCGCAGTGCTGGTGAAGATGGACGTTGGGATACTTATGATGATGCGATCGCTGATTTGAGTAAAATTCAAATGAAGCAAGCTAACCTCACTGAAGCCAATCTTAGTCGTGTATTGATGAGTCGCAGCGATTTAAGCCGTTCCATCCTCAATAAAGCCAACATGTCCCATGCTAAATTAGTGGGAACTAACCTCAGCAGTACCCAACTAATAGGTAGCGATTTGCAAAAAACAATTTTAGAAGATGCAATTCTCACAGGAGCAGACATCAGCGACGCGAAATTAATGGAAGCAGATTTGTATGCTGCTAATTTAGGTCGTGTTTCTGCCATTGGTACACAATTATCACACGCCAACTTAACCAACACAGACTGGCAAGGTGCAGACTTATCAGAAGCCTATTTAGATAATGCTAACCTCACCAATGCTAACTTTAGTGCAGCTCGTTTATTAGGTGCTGTTTTACGCTCTACCAACATGAAAAACGCCAACCTGCGGAATGCTGATTTAAGCCGTGCAGATTTACGGGGGGCAAATTTGGAAGGAGCGGATTTTCAAGGAACTATTCTCTTCCCTAGTAAACAAGACCCCAGAGATCAATTTGTCCAAACTTCCGATCTCGGTTCACAAGCAGCTATAGTCCAAGGAGTTGATTTTAGCCAAGCTAAAAATTTAGATCCCCAGCAACTAGCTTTCATTTGTACCAAGGGTGGTATTCATTCCCGTTGTCCATAGTATTTAGGTGACAGGTGATAGAGGATATGGGGTAATAGGGGGATATATTACTTCCTATCTTTTGCTTTTCGCCTATTCCCTGTTCCCTTCTTTTCCAATCACCAATCACCGTTAAGAGTAATATAGATAACATATTTATATAAATGGTGTTAGGAGCAGTACGGTAATGAAGTATCTTGAATATTTAGTTTCTGTTCTGGGAACTGCTGTGGTTTTAAGTTTGGCTATCAATAATCAACCAGTACAAGCTCAAGTCGCTTATGGTAGGTATCTATATAGATAGGTTTTGGTCCTGCTGCTTAAGTTATAATACTCAACTGGGTGGGATTTTCGCTTTTCGCTACAAATTACTAGAAACCCCGGTTTCTTTCCGCGCTCAAGCCTTAATTGGGAAAGGTACAGCAATAGTACCTACAGTTTCTTATGATCTGCCCCTCAATTGGCAAACTGATGTTTACCTGGGTGCTGGAATGGTATTAACTAGTTGTGATAGTGCTTGTCCTGTAGGTAATAAAATCAGTTTTACTTTGCAACCGGGAACTGATTATGTTCTTCCTAATAGCAATACAAGGAATGGTTTTTGGTCACAGGATTATTACGTTTGATGCTTATTGCAATGGTGGAGGTACGGCTTTATCTTTCCAACCTGGTGTGGGTTTAAGATTTTAAATAGTAAAAAAGTAAAAATATCAGAAAAAATATCCCCAAATTTAGAAGAAATTTGGGGATATACCAATATGATGTGTACGTTGGGTTGAGACCTTGGAAAACCCAACACAACCAACGATTTTTAATATTGGGTTTCTTTCCTCTATCCAACCTACTTTAGAAGTAATTAACTAAACATAATATTATGAGTAACATATTAGGGATTTTTATCACAAAGCCAGTTTCTATTTTCAATAAGAAGTTGAACGTTAACTTTGGGAGTGTCTTCACAGCACTAACCAAAGCTGGAGCAAAAGCGGCTGTTATGAATTTGGGCAATAAAACAATGGGCTATCTTGTGTGGGACATCTGTGCTGAATGAGTATCTATTTAGCTTTATTTGTGATGAAATGCGGTTGCAAGAACTAGGAAATATTGAGAAATAGCAGCAGACTTTATGTAATTTGATTAGTTTTATGTTACCTGATGGGATGCCGATAGAAGAATTAAAGTTAATTAACTTTTATGAAGAAAATCGGCAAGCGCGACATGCAGAAGAACCATTATTAGTTGTCTTAAATGCTTGTGCTAAAGTGACAAAGAAAGTTTCCGAAGTTAAATGGCATATCTTGTGAAAATTTTGGTGTGTGGATTTATCGATTACGTGGACAAAGATTAGATTATATTAGTAATATTTTGTGCTTAAATTATTTGAGTCATTTAAATTTACAGAATTGTATTCTGATTCATCAAGATTTTTATACAGCGAATCTTCTAGGGGCGGATCTTCTAGGGACAAATCTTGAGGAGGCAGATCTGAGAGGTACTATTCTGGAAGGTAAAGACTTAACGAATTTGAATACAGAAACAGATTCCAGCACCGTGTGACAACAGCCGATATCATCAAAAACTGTGTAAGTCAAAATGCTTGCAGTATAATTATAAATTGTGCAAATCTGCGAGGATACAGATGACTGCTGCTAACATTTCTCCAATTTCCCCTACCAGTGACACTGGTCTAGCTTCTCATAGTTTATTTGTGTGTAAAACCTGTGCCAGTGCTTGGCAAGATGGTAAGCATATCGGTGAAAGTGGCGGTCAAAAACTTTTACAAGAAATTCAGCAAGTCGCGCAAAATTGGGATTTACGGGATGAATTCCCCATCAAAGAAGTTGAATGCATGAGTGCTTGTAACCGTTCCTGTGTCGTCGCTTTTGCTGGTCAAGGTAAATTAACTTATCTATTCGGTGATTTGCCGACTGAGGGTTGTGCTGAAGCAGTGCTGGAATGTGCCAGTAAATACTACTCTCACCCTGATGGCCTCCTACCTTGGTCAGAACGCCCAAAACCTTTGGAAAAGGGTATTTTGGCAAGAATTCCGTCTTTATCACTTGATTAATTGACCTCTCTCCAAACCTCTCTCCTCATAGGAGAGAGGTTTGGAGAATGGATAAAATTCCAAAATCTAAAATCCAAGATTTCTATGTTGCGTGTTTTAATTCTAGGCGGAACAAGTGATGTAGTAGAACTAACCTCGATAATAAGTGGTATTACTGAAATTGAGGCGATCACATCATTAGCCGGCCGTACCCGTGAACCTGTTTTACCGGCTGGTAATGTTCGCGTTGGTGGTTTTGGCGGTGTGACAGGTTTGGTTGAGTATTTACAGCATCAGCAAATAGATGTATTAATTGACGCTACTCATCCCTTCGCCAATCATATCTCCTGGAATGGAGCGATAGCAGCAACAGAAGCAGGTATTCCTCGATTATTAGTAAATCGTCCCCCTTGGGAAAAACTATTAGGCGATCATTGGATAGAAGTAGAAAATATTACTAATGCAGCAGCAGCTTTAGAACATCAAGCAAAACGGGTGTTTTTGACCATTGGTAGACAAGAAATTTCTGCTTTTACCCATTTGCAAGAAATGTGGTTTTTAATGCGAATGATAGATCCGCTTCCTGCTAATGTTATCACTCCACCTGGAGTTGTTTTGTGCGATCGCGGTCCCTTTAATTTAGAAAACGAAAGGGAAATTTTAACTCACCATCAAATAGATACCATTGTCAGCAAAAATAGTGGCGGTAATGCCACATATCCCAAAATTATTGCAGCGCGAGAAATGGGAATAAAAGTAGTGATGGTAAACCGTCCACCCATACCACCAGGAGAAGAAGTCGCAGATGTAGAAAGTGCGGTGATGTGGTTGTTAGATAAAGTAAATCTTCAGTAGGGTGCGTTAGGCTTTAGCCTAACGCACCTTGTTACATAAAAATCCCCATACTCCTATATTATTTAAAGTTGAGATACTCACTGTGAATTTTTAATTTTTAATTTGTTTATTGCTTACAGTAAACATTGTAAACTTTAATTTTAATTTAATATTTTTCACTACCAATCAATAATAGAAATAGACGAATCTAGATATCCTGGAGATATTATGCCAAAGTGTATTCTTACAGAAGTAAATAGTTGGTTTAAGAAAGATAGAATTATCCCTAACCTAGAGATTTTTCAAGACATTATTGTTATTTCTTTGTGCGTAGGTTTATTTTGTGTCATGCTAATCAGATTAGGAGATACGTTCCTCTCCTTTTTGCATCCACTAGATTTGCGGCTAGTCACATCCGATATTTTGTTTATCTTGATACTGGTCGAATTATTTAGATTATTAGTTGATTATATCCAAGAACATAGTATTTCTGTAGGTGCAGCAGTAGAAATTACAATTATTTCTGCTTTGCGAGAAGTAATTTTACGTGGCGTGCTAGAAATTCCCCGTGATAAAATTTTCGGAATTTCTGTATTTTTATCAGTTTTAGCAGGGATTTTCATCTCTGTTCCTACAATATCTCGCTTGTTTGAACAAGCTAAAATCCCTAATCAGGATACAGAAACACAGTAATAATATATATATTACAAAGCATTTCGTGTATTTACTGCTTTCATCTATTTACTATTTACCTAAAAAATGCATCTACTTATTTTTAACATCCTATCCAAATTAGTTTGTAACTTTACCAAACCAGCAAATATCTAGCCAGCATTGTCCTTATTCAAAAAACAAAAAAGAATTCTTCTTTAGATATGTATAGTTTTATTTCTAGCCTTTGTTACAATTAATGAAATTTTTATCCAGAAAATACCATTATGGCGTTATACGCTGAATTACATCGACACTTGGGGGGTTCTGTTGTCCCTCGTGTGTTGTGGCGATATTTTGAGCGCCATGCTACAGACTTAATTTCTCGTTTTGCTGAATATTCAGAATTTGAAGATTTTTATACCCGTCCTCGTAACACTTTAGATAAATATCTAGAACTACATACCTTGGTAGAAAGTGTGCAAACTGTAGAAACTTTGCCTTACTTTATCTATCGGTTGCTACGGGGTGCGTATATATTTGAAAATTTGGCTTATTTAGAACTCCGCTATACTCCCTATTTGCGGACACCTGAACATCTGGGTCAAAATGAAAGAATTGACAAGATGACGGAAATTGTTGAGATTGTGGGAAAAGCCAGCCATTCCTCAGAATATCCAATTGTTAATAGTCAAATTCTCTGTATGCACTCTGGTTTATCCTATCAAGTCAATAAGGCAATTGTTGATTTAGCAGCAGGGAATAGGGAATATGTTTGTGCAGTAGATATAGCTGGTGGCGATCAGTATTATGCTGAACGTATGGATGAATGGGTAAGTTTATATAATTATGCCCGTTCTTTAGGCTTGAACACTACCGGACATCTTTATGAAACTACAGCAGGTTGTTATCCTCAACTACTACCTTATTTAATGCGAATTGGTCACGGTATCCAAATTCCATTACTTTATCCTGAATTATTGCCAGATTTAGCCAAACGTGGACAATGTTTAGAAGTTTGTCCCACAACCTACCTAAGAACAGGAACTTTACAGGATATCCGTCAACTGAAGTTAGTATTTGACCGCTGTTTTGAAGCAGGGGTTGATATTGCAATTTGTACAGACAACGCTGGCTTACATAACGTGCGGCTACCGTTTGAGTATGAAAATCTATTGACTTACGACATCATTAATTTCCAACAGCTACAAGCTTGTCAAGATGCCGCTTTTCACCATGCTTTTACTTGGCCTCATAGTCAAGGTCCTGCATCTTTACTCAATCGCTTGTTGAAACCTGAACCAGCTAAAGTTTTGGCAATATAAAGATCAAAAAAGACTAACTTTGAATACAGCAGGAGTCAGGAGTCAGGAGTAAAAATCTCTTGATGTCTAGGTTTCAATTTAGATTCTGTACCTCATTGATCTGCAATCTATATGTCAATTTTTAACAATTTCCCCCACTCAGATGGGGGATTTTTGCCTTGGATAATCAACTAATTTTTTTTTGACAATTAGAGTTACAAAATATGGATTTAAGAATTGCTAGGAATACGTTCTATTTCCGCATAACCGCTAAAAATTAACCTCTGTCCTTCAGTTTCTAAACGATTAAGTCGCATTTTTACCCCATCTAAGTCAAAGCGATCTAAATCGACCATCTTATCTAAAATTTCTACCAGTACGGTGCTTAAAGTTTGAGAAACTTCTCGCTGTGCTTCTGGAATTTGCTCAAGTTCAATTTTTGGGTCTTTAAAAGAAACCCGTCTCCGTCTTTCAATACCGATACCAAGAGTCATACTCAGCGATATGAGTTCGCCGTTATTTAAATCGGCTTTAGCTAACAGATGCAAGCGGTTTCCCGGTAATAGCTTTATTTGAACTTCCGTAAACGAAACTGGTTCACCACCAGATATCGCCGTTAAAGTTGCTTCAGAAAGGTTGAGCAGACGCTTTTTAACCAATTCTGCCTGAAAAGCTTGATTTATACCTGTTTCCGATAATATTACTTGGGCTACCGCTTGGGTGGGTTGCTTAAGGCTTAGTTTGCCACTCAAAATCGAGCTGAAGTCAATTGACACTGCATCGGTTTCAAAGGACATTTCCTCAACTGCGAAGTCTTTACGAATTACTAAACCACGACCGCTCATTTTAAAGCTATCAATGCTGCCTTGCAACAGTTTGCTGGAGGGATAGCAGCGCACAAAGACTTCTACTGACTCGCTTTGGGTAAACAGGTGGCGAATTGTTTGGCTGGCGACTGTGTTGAGCATTCGCTCTCCCCAGTCTGTGCCTTTGGGATCTGTGAAACCAGTAAGTCCGCCTAACATTAGGTTCTGGCTCTCTAGAAGTTATTTGTACTTTTGTAACAAATTATGAATAATAGTGCAAGCGATCCCCAAATTTATTGTTCTGATGACATTGTGCAGTATACCTGATGCTTGATAGCCAAATGTGTCGGATATGACGGTGTTAGCTGTGATAGGGTTAGTCTACTTGTTCTATATACTGGTTAATATCCTCAATCATGCGAGTGAGTTCAGCTTCTGTAGTTAAGCGAATGTTGATATTGCGGATAGTTAGCAGGACTTTGGCTGCAAACGGGGTAGGCCAAATATTGGGATTGCAGAAAACTTCTAAAAATACCTCACCAGTATAGCGATACTCTAAAGGAGGTTGGGGAGTCACTTTACCACCTCCAGGGGAGGGTTTAGCAGCAACAGCTTTTATACTTACTATTAATTCATTGATTGCTGCTTTTAATTCTCGTGCTGCTTGGGGTGAAAAACTGAAGGATACAGAACCTTCACCGAGGTTCAGTGTCATCGGGGTAGAAGACATAGACTTTTTTGATTCAAACTTCTTGGTAATTAAATATCTTAGCAGGATAGAGTGATTGAGTCTGGGATCTGGGGGAGGAGAGGAAAAATCACCAATGACAAAACTGACTGAGGACTTATGCAAGTGTAACAATCAAATCTCTTGTAGGGTGCGTCAGATGGCGAAAATCTATTGATATTAACGGAACTTAAACAAAAGTTTAGAGTAAAAAGGAGTATAGTGCGGTTTCGGTGTAGCTTTCACGTTAAGAGAAGCTGATGAAAGAAACCACTGCCCCAGCAATGGCACCATGGTTTGAAAGATG
>ERZ1034427.142-NODE-142-length-15375-cov-2.904700_pt1 | contig 15375 bp, 17 predicted proteins | sample MGYA00520607_ERZ1034427 | MGnify/ENA primary metagenome ERZ1034427 (study PRJEB33736, sample SAMEA104288489) | Azolla caroliniana | place: Brazil | collected 1987 | study: EMG produced TPA metagenomics assembly of the PRJEB19522 data set (Is there foul play in the... | reverse complement strand
CCCCCACCAAGCGCCTGATGCGCGACGCCGAGAAGATCGCCGCCCTGATGGACGTCGAGGGCGCCGAGTTCGCCGCCCGCCTGCAGACCGCCGAGGCGCGCGAGGCGTTCATGGCCTTCATGGAACGCAGGCCCGCGGACTTCTCGAAAGTGCAATAAAAGCTGTCATCCCGGTCAAGCGCGAAGCGCGCCGAGCCGGGACCGCCTGATACGCCGAGCTTGCCGCGATCCAGGATCCGCGCTTCGCTTGCCCGGGAAGACAGAACATAAGGAGAGGATCGCCATGACGGATCGGATCACCTCGCCCTTCGGGGCCAAGTCGACGGCGCGCGAGGTGGTCGCGGGTCACGACCTCTCGGGCAAGGTGGCGATCGTCACCGGCGCGGCCACTGGCATCGGCGTCGAGACGGCGCGGGCCCTGGCGCTGGCCGGCGCCGAGGTGATCATCGCCGCCCGCAAGCCGGAGCTGGGCGAGGAGATCGCCAACCAGATCAACGAAGAGGTCGGCCTGAAGCGGGTCAGCTTCGGCATGCTGGACCTCTCCAGCCTGGAGGCCGTCCGCCACTTCGCCCATCGCTGGGGCGACCGGCGCCTGAACCTCTTGATCAACAACGCTGGCGTCATGGCCTGCCCATTGTCGCGGACGGTCGATGGGCTGGAGATGCAGATCGGCACCAACCACTTCGGCCACTTCCTGCTGTCGGCGCTGCTGGCGCCGAACCTGGTGGATGGCGCGGCGCACTCGGGCCATCGCTCGCGGTTGGTGTCGCTGTCCTCGATCGGCCACCGCCGCTCGCCGGTGAATTTCGAGGACCCGAACTACCTGACCCGGCCCTACGACAAGTGGGAGGCCTACGGCCAGGCCAAGACGGCCAACAGCCTGTTCGCGGTCGGCTTCGACAAGCGGTTCAGGGAGAAGGGCGTCAACGCCAACGCCGTGATGCCCGGCGGCATCATGACGCCGCTGCAGCGCCACCTGCCGATCGAGGAGCAGCGCGCGCTGGGCTGGCTGGACGAGAACGACCGGCCACGCGAAGGCTTCAAGACGACCGAGCAGGGCGCGGCCACCAGCGTCTGGGCCGCCGTCGGCGACGAGCTGGAAGGGGTCGGCGGCCTCTATCTCGAGGATTGCAATCAAGCGGTTCCCTGGAGCAAGGAAGCCCCTTGGGTCGGCGTCATGCCCCACGCCCTCGACCCCGACGCGGCCGAACGGCTGTGGACCCTGTCGGTCGAGACCACCGGCGCTGGCGCGTAATTCGGAGAACTAGCCATGAGCCTCAAGGGCAAGACCCTGTTCGTCACCGGCGCCTCGCGCGGCATTGGTCTCTCCATCGCCCTGCGCGCCGCCCGCGACGGCGCCAATGTCGTGGTCGCGGCCAAGACCGCCGAGGCCCATCCCAAGCTGCCGGGCACCATCTACAGCGCCGCCGCCGAGATCGAGGCGGCGGGCGGCAAGGCCCTGCCGCTGGTCGTCGACGTCCGCGACGAAGCCAATGTCCAGGAGGCGGTCGAGAAGGCCGTCGCCACGTTCGGCGGCATCGACATCTGCGTGAACAACGCCTCGGCCATCTCGCTGACGGGCACGCTGTCGACCGACATGAAGCGCTACGACCTGATGCACCAGATCAACACGCGCGGCACGTTCCTGACGACCAAGACCTGCATCCCTTACTTGAAGAAGGCCGAGAATCCGCACGTCCTGATGCTGTCGCCGCCGCTGGATATGTCGCCGCGCTGGTTCGGACCGCACGTGGCCTACACCATGGCCAAGTTCGGCATGTCGATGTGCGTCTTGGGCATGGCCGAGGAGTTCAAGAGCGACGGCGTCGCCTTCAACGCCCTGTGGCCGCGCACGGGCATCGCCACGGCCGCCATCCAGTTCGCCCTGGCCGGCGAGGAGGGCCTGCGCCACTGCCGCACGCCCGAGATCATGGCCGACGCCGCCCATGCGATCTTCAACAAGCCCTCGCGAGACTTCTCGGGCCAGTTCCTGATCGACGACACCTTCCTGTACGGCGAGGGCGTGCGCGATTTCGACCGGTACAAGGTGGATCCCGCCGCGACGCTGATGCCGGACTTCTTCGTGCCCGAGGACAGCGTTCCTCCACCGGGGGTGAAGATCGGCTAGCGCTTCTTGCCGGCCGCCTTGCGACCGGCGACGGCCAGCGACTTGCGCGCCCAGTCCAACAGGATGTCCTGGTCGTCCAGCGCTTCCGTCGGCGCGGTCCAGTAGCTCATCGGCTTGTCGGCGCCGAACGGGGCGAAGGCGTGGCAGCCGGCGGCCTCGAATTCGGGCCTCAGCGACTCGTCGGTCTTCAGGTACAGGACATCGTCGTCGATCAGGGCGAAGAACAGGCCGTTGGCGTAGATCCCTACACCGCCGAACATCCGGCGGGCGGTGACCTGGCCCAGCGGCGCCAGTTGCTCCAGAACGAAGTCCCGATAGTCCGAAGAGACCGCCATGTCCGTTTCAGTCCGCCCCGCCACGCCCGCCGACGCGGCGCTGATCCATCAATTCATCCTCGATCTGGCGGACTATGAAAAGCTGCTCGATACGGTCCAGGCGACCCTGGCCGACACCGAGGCGGCGCTGTTCGGCGCCCAGCCGCGCGCCTTCGCCGACATCGCCGAGCTGAACGGCGAGCCGATCGGCTTCGCCCTGTGGTTCTACAACTACTCCACCTTCGTCGGCCGCCACGGGATCTATCTGGAGGACCTGTTCGTGCGGCCGACCGCGCGGGGCGCCGGCGCGGGCAAGGCTTTGCTGGCCAATCTCGCCAAGCGCTGCGTCGACGAGGGACTGGGACGTCTGGAGTGGTCGGTTCTCGACTGGAACGCGCCATCGATCGCGTTCTACGACAGCCTGGGCGCGGCCTCGATGGACGAGTGGATCATCCGGCGGATGACCGGCGAGGCGCTGCGCAAACTGGCGCTGGCCTGATCGCTATTCCAGCTTGTCGGCCTTGCGCAGCTCGGGGAACAGGAAGGCCCAGATTCCCGTGACCGCCATGGCCCCGACGCCGCCGAACACCGCCGCGCCGACGGGGCCGAGCAGCCAGGCCGCCGCGCCGCTCTCGACCTCGCCCAGCTCGTTGGAGGCGCTGATGAAGACGCCCGACACGGCGGCGACGCGGCCGCGCATGGCGTCGGGCGTCACGATCTGCACCAGGGTCTGGCGGACATAGACCGACAACATGTCGGCCCCGCCGAGCACGGCCAGGGCCGCCACCGACAGCCACTCCAGCTTGGAGAGGCCGAAGATCACGGTCGACAGGCCGAAGACGGCGACCCCCGCGAACATGATCTTGCCGGCGTTGCGGCGGATCGGATTAGCCGCCAGGTACAAGCCGACCAGGGTGGCTCCAATCGCCGGCGAGGCGCGCAGCAGGCCAAAGCCGCCGGGGCCGATGTGCAGCACGTCCTTGGCGAACACGGGCAGCAGGGCCGTCGCGCCCCCCAGGATCACCGCGAACAGGTCCAGCGAGATCGAGCCGAACACGATCTTGTTGTTCCAGACGTAGCTAAGGCCTTCCTTGATCAGCTCCATGCGCGAGCCGGGCTGCTGCTCGGGCTTGGTGGTCTTGCGGATCATTAGGGCCAGCAGCGCGGCCGTCAGGTACAGGCCGAACGACGCGCCGAAGGCCAGGGCCGGCGAGTGAATCAGCAACAGGCCGCCCAGGGCCGGGCCGACGATCGAGCCGGCCTGCCAGGACAGCGAGTTCCAGGCGATGGCGCGCGGCAGCAGCGGGCGTGGCACGAGCATCGGCCCCATGGCGCTGCTGGCGGGCGAGAGGAAGGCGCGGCTGGCGCCGAACATCACCGAGATCGCGAAGATGGGCCACAGCTGGTGCGACCCCATCAAGGCCAGGACCAGAAGGACGCCGGCGCTGACCGCGTCCAGCGCCAGGGTCGCCGCCACGATCAGCTTGCGGGTCCGGCGGTCGGCTGTCTCGCCGGCGACCAGGGTCAGCAGGAACAGCGGCAGGAACTGCGCCAGGCCGATCATGCTGACCATGAACGCCGACTCGCCAACCGACTTGGTCATCCGGGCGATGGCGTAGACCTGCCAACCCAGGGCCACCGACTGGATCTGCACCCCCAGGGTGGAGCTGAACCGCGCCACCCAGAACAGAAGGAAGTCACGTTCCCGCAACAGGGCGCGGGTAGACGTATCGGGCGTGGCGGCTGAGGCGGGGTCGGACATCGGGTCGCAACATAGGGCGAAGCTCCCGCGCCGCAACGTTATTGACCTGAGAAAGCCTTGGCCCTACAGCGCGCGCACCAACTGGAGGTCTCAGGGCATGCGCCTGCGACGAATGCCGCGCGAACGCGCCACGATCTGAACCTCTCCCCTCGCGCCTTCGCGTCGGGAGCCCCCCGACGTTCTTCCGCATTTCCCGAAGGCCGATGACCTCCGTTCCCCAGACCCTTTCCGCATCGCCCGCCTATCCGCCCCTGGTCCTCGAGACCCCGGCGATGGAGACGGCCGTCACCGCCCTGATCGACCGGGTGTTCGGCCCTGGCCGTTTCGCCAAGTCCTCCGAGCGCCTGCGCGAGGGCAACGCGCTGCTCCCCGACTGCTCATTCGTCGCCCTGCGTGACGGCCAGCCGGTGGGCTGCTGCCGGATGTGGCCGGTAACCATCGGCGGCGAGCCGGTCGCCTTCCTGGGTCCCTTGGCGGTCGATCCCGACGAGCGCAGCGCGGGGCTGGGCCAGGCCCTGGTCGAGAGCGCCCGCGAGGCTGCCCGCGCCGCCGGCTGGCGCGCCGTGCTGCTGGTCGGCGATGGCCCCTATTTCGGCCGGATCGGCTTCACCAACGCTCACACCGCCGGTGTCGTCATGCCCGGCCCGGTGGATCAGCGCCGCGTGCTGCTGCTTCCCCTGCGGCAGGGCGGCGATGAGGGACTCTCCGGCCCCGTCGCGATCGCGCCGGGCGCAAGCGCGACGTCATGATCGCTTGAGCCGGGCGGCGGGACGGCCTAACTGATCGGTATGACCGACGCGCCCGCCAAGACTGGCCTGGAAGGCGTCGCCCAGGCCGCCCAGCAAGCACAGGCCTCCGGCGAACGCGGCCTGCCGCCGGTATGGCTGTGGAACCCGCCCCACTGCGGCGAGATCGACATCCGCATCGCCAAGGACGGCGTCTGGTTCCACGAGGGTACGCCGATCGGCCGCGAGGCGCTGGTGCGCCTGTTCTCGACGGTGCTGCGGCTGGACCCCGACGGCTATCATCTGGTGACGCCCGTCGAGAAGATGAAGATCACGGTCGAGGACGCGCCGTTCATCGCCACGCGCGTCGACCAGGACGGCGAGACCTTGGTCTTCCAGACCAATGTCGGCGACACGGTCGTGGCGGGGCCCGACAACGCCATCCGCGTCGAGATCGACGCCGACACCGGGGAGCCTCGCCCCTATCTCCACGTGCGACGCGGCCTTGAGGCCCTGATCGCCCGGCCCGTCTTCTACGAGCTGGCTGAGCTGGCGACGCCCAAGGATGGGGTCTGGGGCGTCACGTCGAACTGCGCCTTCTTCCCCATCGCGCCTCCGGGATCGGCGCCGGCATGACGCGAGACGAACGCCGCGCCTGGATCGCCAGCCGCCTCGACCCGATCGAGAGCTACGATCCCAGCCTCGCCAATCCGCTGCGCTCGGACTTCGATCTCAATCCGGGTCTCAAGTTCGACAATCCCCACGCCCTGCGCCCCGCCGCCGTGCTGGTGGGCCTGATCGAGCACGAGGAGGGGCTCACCGTGCTGCTGACCCGGCGCTCGGACACCCTACGCAGCCACACGGGCCAGATCGCCTTTCCAGGTGGCCGCTGCGATCCTGGCGAGACGCCCTGGGTCACGGCCCTGCGCGAGGCGAACGAGGAGGTGGGCCTGGATCCGGCCTGCGTGACCCTGGCGGGCCTGCTGCACGGCTACCAGACGGTGACGGGCTTCCACGTCACGCCCGTGGTCGGCTTCATCGATCCGCGCGCCAAGTTCACGCCGAGCCCCGAAGAGGTGGCCGACGTGTTCGAGACGCCGTTCGACTTCCTGATGGACCCGGCCAACCACCAGCGCCAGTATCGCGAGGCGCCCGGCGGTCGGCGACATTTCTACGCCATGCCCTGGAACGACCGGTTCATCTGGGGCGCGACGGCGGGCATGCTGCGGTCGCTGTACGAGCGGCTCCATGACGACGCGCCCGAGGCGTTGACGGGCTGAGGGAGAACAAGGCTTGAGCGGCGTATCGATCGGCGTGCCCCCCTGGATGGCGCTGCCCCAGACGCGGGCGGTGATCGCGGCCCTGGAGGCAAAGGGCGGCGCCGGCTGCGCGCGCTTCGTCGGCGGCTGCGTCCGCAACGCCCTGATGGCCAAGCCGGTCGATGATGTCGACATCGCCACCACCCTGACCCCGGACCAGACGATCGAGGCGATCGAGCGGGCCGGCCTGCGCGCCGTGCCGACCGGCGTCGAGCACGGGACGGTCACCGCCTTGTCTGGCGGCCGCCCCTACGAGGTCACGACCCTGCGCCGCGACGTCGCCACCGATGGCCGCCGGGCGGTGGTGGCCTTCACCCACGACTGGGCCGAGGACGCCCAGCGCCGGGATTTCCGCTTCAACGCCCTCTACGCCGACGCCGAGGGGACAGTGTTCGATCCGGTCGGTCAGGGCGTCGAGGACGCCCGCGCCGGCCGCGTGGTCTTCGTCGGCGATCCGATGACCCGCATCCGCGAGGACTATCTGCGCATCCTGCGCTTCTTCCGCTTCCAGGCCTGGTACGGCCGAAGCGAGCCGGACGCCGAGGCCTTGGCCGCCTGCGCCGCGCTGAAGGACATGCTGCTGGGCGGCACCGCCGAGCGGATCCAGAAGGAGCTGCTGAAGACGCTGGCGGCGGATGATCCGCGTCCCGCCTTCCGCCTGATGGCCGCCACCGGGGTCCTCGCCGCGATCCTGCCGACGGTCCAGTCGCTGGCCCGCTTCGACGCCCTGGTCGCGATCGAGACCGAGCAGCTGTTCGAGACCGACGCCCTTCTGCGCCTCGCCGCCCTGACGCCCGACGATGGCGGCGCCAAGGCCCTGGCCGAGCGCCTTCGCCTGTCCAACGCCGACCGAGATCGGATCGTCTCGGCCAAGACCGAGGGGCCGAAGGTCGTCTCCTGGATGAGCCCGCGCGAGGCGCGGCGGGCCATCTACGCCCTGGGGCCGAGCGCCTTCCGTGACCAGGTCAAGCTGGCCTGGGCAGGATCGGAACGGGCTTCCACCGCCTCGCAGTGGCGGGCTCTCCTGGCGCTCGCCGAGACCTGGACGCCCCCGACGCTTCCGCTGACGGGCGAGGAGATCATGAAGGCCGGCGTTCCCAAGGGGCCCCTGGTCGGCAAGGTGCTGCGCGAGGTCGAGCTCTGGTGGATCGACCAGGACTTCATCGACGACAAGTTCAGCATCATCGAACGCCTGAAGGCCGTCGCCCAGGGGATGGTCTATTGAACCGCTTGAGGATCGGCCTGCTCGAGACCGGCGAGCCGCCAGGCGACCTGCTGGAGACATTCGGCGGCTATGGCGCGATGTTCGAGGCGCTGCTGGGGCCGGGCTATGTCTATCGCGCCTACGACGTCCAACGGGGCGTGCTGCCCGAGCACCCCGCCGAGAATGACGCCTATGTGGTCACCGGCTCGGCGGCGGGCGTCTATGACCCTCTGCCGTGGATCGAGCCGCTGAAGGCCTTCCTGCGCCAAGCCAAGGGCGGGACGCCGCTGGTCGGTGTTTGCTTTGGCCACCAGGTCATGGCCGAGGCGTTCGGCGGCAGGGTCGTGAAGTCGGACAAGGGCTGGGGCGTTGGCCTTCACGCCTATGAGGTCGCGCAAGCCGCGCCGTGGATGGATGATGTGACCGCGGTCGCCGTGCCGGCCTCCCACCAGGACCAGGTGGTCGAACCGCCGCCCGGCGCCCGCGTCCTGGCCGGCAGCGCCTTCACGCCCTACGGCATCCTCTCGTACGACGACGCCAGGGCGATCTCGATGCAGTTCCACCCCGAGTTCGATCCGGCCTACGCCAAGGCCCTGATCGAGGCGCGGCGCGGGACGAGGTTCACCGATCAGCAGGCCGACGCCGCGATCGCCAGCCTGAGCGTTCGGAACGACCGGGCCAGGGTGGCCCAGTGGATTGGCCGATTTCTCGAGCAGGCGACGAAGGAAACCCGGAGGTAAGCCACGGCGTTGAACTCCGGACCTTCCGGAGAACGTCGATGCGCCTCACTCCCAATCGCGTCGTGAACGGCTTGATCCTGGCGGGCGTCTTGGCCGTGAGCGGAGCGGTCGTCGCCAGCGTCGAGGCCGCGCCCGAGGCGAAGCAGCGGTCGCCTGAATCGCTGAGGACCGCCGCCAGCTTCCAATCGATCACCGATCCCGCCACGCGCTCGGTGGCGCTGTTCACCGAGGCCGGCAAGGTGATCCAGAACCCGCGCTGCCTGAACTGTCATCCGGTCGAGCGCGCGCCGACCCAGGGCGACGACCTGCATCCGCACAACCCGCCTATGGTCGCCGGCGACAGTGGTCACGGCCCGGCGGGCCTGCCTTGCTTCTCGTGCCACACCGGGGCCAACGTTCCGACCTGGGGCGACAACATCAAGAGCATCCCCGGCGATCCGAAATGGGCGCTCGCCCCGGCCGAGATGGCCTGGCAGGGCAAGTCGCTTGGCCAGATCTGCGCTCAACTGAAGAACCCCGCCACCAACGGCGGCAAGACCCTTGAGCAGATCCATCACCACATGGCCGAGGATCATCTGGTCGGCTGGGGCTGGAACCCAGGCGCGGGCCGCGCGCCGGTCCCGGGCACTCAGGCCCAGTTCGGCGAGCTGATCAGGGCGTGGATCGACACCGGGGCCCGGTGCCCCCAAGCCTAGTCCCGCCGTCTACGGCCATTTCACCGCCGGCGGCATCGAGCTGAGGATCGACTCGACGTTGCCGCCGGTCTTCAGGCCGAAGGTCGTGCCGCGGTCGTAGAGCAGGTTGAACTCTACATAGCGGCCGCGCTGAACCAACTGCTGCTCGCGCTCGTCGGCGGTCCAGGCTTCGCCCATCCGGCGACGCACCAGGGTCGGATAGATCTCGAGGAAGGCGCGACCGACATCCTGGGTGAAGGCGAAGTCGCGTTCCCAGTCGCCGCTATCGTGGTGGTCGTAGAAGATGCCGCCGATGCCGCGCGGCTCCTTGCGGTGGGGCAGATAGAAATACTCGTCGCACCATTTTCTGTATTTGTCGTAGGAGGCCACGGCCGCGTGCGCATCGCAGGCGCCCCTCATCGCGGCGTGGAAGGCGAGAGTATCCGGGTCCTCCTGGGTGCGCCGGCGATCCAGCACCGGAGTGAGATCGGCACCGCCGCCGAACCAGGCCTTCGTCGTCACCACGAAGCGGGTGTTCATGTGCACGGCCGGCACGCGCGGATTGGTCATGTGCGCGATCAGACTGATGCCCGTGGCGAAGAAGCGGGGGTCCTCGTCGGCGCCCGGCATGTTCTTGGCCATCTCGGGCGTGAACGTCCCGTGCACCGTCGAGACGTGGACGCCGACCTTCTCGAACAGGCGGCCGTGCATCATGCCCATGACCCCGCCACCGCCGGCTTCCCGATGCCACGGCTTCCTCTCGAAGCGGCCGGGCGCGCCGGGGTACAGGTCCGCCGGGGCCTCGTCCTCCAGGCGCTCGAATTCCGCGCAGATCTGGTCGCGCAGGCTTTCGAACCACGCCCGGGCGCGGGCCTTCTTGGTGTCGAGGTCTTGTTCGGTGCTCATGCTCGCCGATTAAGCCGCTCGGCGCGCGCGTGCAAAGGGGTTGTGCGAGCCTGGGCGCGAGAGCGTGCCGAAATTCGACAAGAAGCGCGGGGCGATCCCATATAGGCGGGATCGTTCCTCGCTCCGGAGTTTTCGCCATGGCCGCCGCTTCTTCCTCCACCCCTGGCGTGTGGCTCGCGGCGGGGGTTCGCACCCCGTTCGCCAAGGTCGACGGCGCGTTGGCCGGCCATGACGCGATCGGTCTGTCGGTCCCGGTGGTCAAGGCGATGCTCGCGCGCGCCAAGCCCGACTTCGCCGTCTGGGGTACGGTCATTCCGAACCTCACGTGGAGCAACCTGGCCCGAGAGGTGCTGCTGGACGCGGGCGGCGATCCGACCATTCCGGCCTTCTCGACCGTGATGGCCTGCTCGACCAGCATGATCGGCGCGATCGAGGCGGCTGGCATGGTCGACGGTCGCGGCCGCGATCTGGCCCTGGTCGGCGGCGTCGAGAGCATGAGCCGCGTGCAGTTGGGCCTCTCGGTCGCCCTCTCGGACTGGATCCGCAAGTTCCAGAACGCCAAGACGGGCCAGCAGCGGTTGGCGGCGCTGGGCGCGCTGAACCTGAAGGACGTGCGCCTCTTCATCCCCAAGGTGGTCAACCGGGTCACGGGTCTGTCGATGGGCGAGCACACCGAGATCACCGCCAAGGAATGGAACCTGTCTCGCGCCGACCAGGACGCCATCGCCCTGGCCAGCCACCAGGGGGCGGTGCAGGGCTGGGAAGCCGGCTTCTTCGACGACCTGGTGATCCCCGTGGGCGAGATCAAGAGCGACGGTATTCCGCGCAAGGACACCTCGCTGGAGAAGCTGGCCAAGCTGGGTCCCGCCTTCGACAAGACCAGCGGCAAGGGCACGCTGACGGCGGGCAACTCCTCGCCCCTTACCGACGGCGCGGCTGCCGTCTGGGTCGGCTCGGCGGCCGGCATGGCCCGCCTGCCGGGAGAGACGCCCAGGGTGCGACTGGTGGACTACGAAGTCACCTCGATCGACCTTCGCCACGAGGGCCTTCTCATGGCCCCGGCCTACGGCGTGCCGCGCATGCTGGCCCGCAACGGCCTGACCTACGCCGACATCGGTCTTTGGGAGATCCACGAGGCGTTCGCCGCCCAGGTGCTGTCGCACATCGCCGCCTGGGAAAGCGCCAAGTTCCTGAGCGAGAAGGCTGGCGTCACCACGCCGATGGGCGTCTTCCCGCGCGGGCGGATGAACCCCAACGGCGGCAGCCTGGCGCTGGGTCACCCGTTCGGCGCCACCGGCGCGCGGATCATCAGCCAGACGGTGAAGGAGCTGGCGGCGCGGCCTAAGGGCGAACGCGCCATCGTCAGCATCTGCGCCGACGGCGGCCAGGGCACGATGATGCTGCTGGAAAGCGCGTAAGCGTGGCGTCCGCCGCGCGACAACAAGAAGCTTACGTCAGCGCCGTGAAGATCAGGGCCACGACCGTGACGTCGAAGATGCGGATGGCGAGGGACAGCATGACGGGCTCGCGGCGATGAGTGCGCGAGAGGTCAAGCAAGTTCCACGCCAAGGACACGCCGAGGGGCGCTAGAGGCCGAACGGCCGCGCCAAGAGGCTAGATGTTGGTCTTCTTGAGCAGGCCGGCCTTGGGCCGGCGGTCGGCGGGGCCGGAATATTCCGTGCCGAGGTAGGTCGATCTGGCCGCGTTGAGCACTTCCTGCCCACCACGCAGGCCGCGCTTCTGACCGACCTGGCCCATCAGGTGAGCGGCGAAGGCGGCGAAGCCCTCGCGGCGCGGCGGCGCGGGCGCGGGCTGTTCGTCCTCGTCCTCGACCGTCAGCACGACTTCCTCGGTCTCCTCGTGACGGTCGGCGTCGCGCGGCGCGGGCAGGGCGCGTCGCGTGAGGCTCAGGCGTCGAATGGGATCGATCGGGCCGTTCATGCCAACGACGGTAGGGAGAGGACGGTTAAGAAGGTCTCGCCAGGCGTGGTTAAGACTTGGTGGCCAGCTTGGCGATCTGTTCCTGCATCGCCGCCAGCTGACGCTTGAGATCCGCCAGCGAGTCGTCGGTGGGCGCGGCGGGTTGCGGAGCCGGCGCGGGCTCGGGCGGCGGGGCCGGCGCGTCCTCGGGGCGGACATAGGCGAACGGCGAGAACATCTTCATCGCCCGGTCGAACAGCGCCATGTTCTGACGGATCTGCTCTTCGTAGACGCCGATGCCCGGCATCTTGCCGGGCGCCATGTTGGCCAGCTGACCGCGCAGGCGCTCCTGCTGCTTGGTGAAGCTCTCCAGCGACATCTCGAGATACGACGGCAGGAAGGCCTGCATCGAGTTGCCGTAGAAGCCAATCAGCTGACGGAGGAACTGGATGGGCAGCAGGTTCTGGCCGCCGCCGCGGTTTTCCTCTTCGAAGATGATCTGGGTCAGCACCGAGCGGGTGATGTCGTCGTTGGTCTTGGCGTCATAGACCACGAAGTCGACGCCCTCCTTCACCATCTCCGAGAGGTGTTCCAGGGTGACGTACGAGGAAGACGCTGTGTTGTAGAGGCGACGGTTGGCGTATTTCTTGATGATCACGCGCTGGCCGGCCGATTTTTCGGTCCCGGCGGCCGTTTCGCCTTTTTCAGGGTTCTCGGACATTTCGTTCCCTAGACAGCGGTTTCCGTCCGCTTTTCGCATCGCACTATCGCGAATGCAAAGGCATGGCGCCAGTGGTCTGATGACTTGGAGTCGTCATGATGCCGTGAAAATGTGCTGATGACGAACGCCACCAGGGTGTGCAAGGTGGTGTTGCACTGCAAAAAACCGTGGCGCCGCAACAGCTAAGGCGTCGCCGCCAGACCGTTACGGGAGCTATCGCATGAGCGACGTCGTCATCGTTTCCGCCGCCCGCACGCCGGTGGGTTCGTTCAACGGGGCGCTGTCCAGCCTGCCCGCTTCGGAACTGGGCAAGGTCGCCATCGAGGCCGCCGTCTCCCGCGCCGGCCTTCAGCCGAGCGACGTCGACGAGGTGATCCTGGGCCAGGTGTTGCAGGCCGCCGCCGGTCAGGGGCCCGCGCGTCAGGCCTCGGTCAAGGCGGGCATCCCCGTCGAGAGCCCTGCGTGGAGCCTCAATCAGCTGTGCGGCTCGGGCCTGCGCGCGGTGGCCTTGGCCGCTCAGCAGATCGCGGCCGGGGACGCCAACGTCGTCGTGGCCGGCGGCCAGGAGAGCATGAGCCAGGCGCCGCACGCCCAGAACCTGCGGGGCGGCCAGAAGATGGGCGACCTGGCGTTCGTCGACACCATGATCAAGGACGGCCTGTGGGACGCTTTCCACGGCTACCACATGGGCCAGACGGCGGAGAACATCGCGTCGCGCTGGCAGATCACCCGCGCCGACCAGGACGCCTTCGCCGTCGCCAGCCAGAACAAGGCCGAGGCCGCTCAGAAGGCTGGCAAGTTCGACGACGAGATCGCGCCGGTCACCATCAAGGGCCGCAAGGGCGATGTCACCGTCGACTCCGACGAATATATTCGCGCCGGCGCCACACTGGAATCGCTGGCCAAGCTGCGCCCCGCTTTCGACAAGGATGGCAGCGTCACCGCCGGCAATGCATCCGGCCTCAATGACGGCGCGGCCGCCACCCTGCTGATGAGCGAAGCCGAGGCCACGCGCCGTGGCATCACCCCCATGGCCCGCATCGTGTCCTGGGCCACCGCTGGCGTTGATCCGAAGATCATGGGCACCGGACCGATCCCGGCGGCGCGTGCTGCTTTGAAAAAGGCAGGCTGGAAGCCGAGCGATCTCGATTTGATCGAAGCCAATGAAGCTTTCGCCGCGCAAGCTTCGGCGGTGAACAAGGAGCTTGGCTGGGATACGTCCAAGGTCAATGTCAACGGCGGCGCAATCGCCATCGGCCATCCGATCGGTGCCTCCGGCGCCCGCATTCTCAACACGCTGGTCCACGAGATGAAGCGCCGCTCTGCAAAAAAAGGCCTGGCCACGCTGTGCATCGGCGGCGGCATGGGCATCGCGCTTTGCGTCGAAGCCATGTGATTTTCGACAAGGCTGGTGGCGGAGCATGCCGCCGGCCTTGCACATTCCAATGACAGATTACCAATGGGGAGGACTAGGCCATGTCAAGAGTTGCACTGGTGACGGGAGGATCGCGCGGCATCGGCGCTGCCATTTCTATCGCGTTGAAGAATGCCGGATACAAGGTGGCCGCCACCTATGCCGGCAATGACGAGGCCGCGGCCGCCTTTACCAAGGACAATGGCATTCCGACCTACAAATGGGATGTCTCCAGCTACGAAGCCTGCGCAGCCGGGATCGCCAAGGTCGAGGCCGATCTCGGTCCGGTGGAGATCCTGGTCAACAATGCCGGCATCACCAAGGATGCCATGTTCCACAAGATGACGCCCGACCAGTGGAATGCGGTGATCAACACCAATCTGACGGGCCTGTTCAACATGACCCATCCGGTATGGTCGGGCATGCGCGACCGCTCTTTCGGCCGCATCATTTCCATCTCGTCGATCAACGGCCAGAAGGGCCAGATGGGCCAGGCCAACTATTCTGCGGCCAAGGCTGGCGACATCGGCTTCACCAAGGCGCTCGCCCAGGAGGGTGCGGCCAAGGGTATCACTGTCAACGTCATCTGCCCGGGCTATATCGGCACGGAAATGGTGCGCGCGGTGCCGGAGAAAGTGCTCAACGAGCGGATCATTCCGCAGATTCCCGTCGGCCGTCTCGGCGAGCCGGAGGAAATCGCCCGCTGCGTCGTCTTCCTGGCCTCCGACGATGCCGGATTCATCACCGGCTCGACGATTTCGGCCAATGGCGGCCAGTACATGATCTAGGTTCCATTCATCATAGGAACCTCAAGCGGGCGGCCGATCGGTCGCCCGTTTTGTTTGTCAAGTCGCCTGCCCACCGGGATGCCGACGAGCCGGATTTGGCGGCCAATCTTGCCGACAAGCGAATTCGAAGCGCTTCTTCCGAGACCTGAGCCTATGGTTAAATATTTGTTATTCCACCATATCTGGTTGTGAACAAACCGGGAAACCATGACGGGGCCTGATTCGTCAGTGATTCGTTCCAGTTTGGTTCAGGCGTCCCTGCGGCGCCTCCCGGCGACAGCGATCGCCGGGCCAAGGCGCGGATGTGACGCAAGATTGTTTCGATTCTCCTGGACTGAGCGCGAAATTCTTGCATTTTTCGCCCACGTCATCGCTGCTATGGTTAACCAAACCTTGCGCCACAAGATCTTGTGGGGAACAAATCCGGAAATCTCGGCGAGCCGCGATTCGTCCGTGATTCGTACCAGATTGGTTCACCCCCTCGTCCCGATCCCCATTCGTGCGCGCCAAGTCTGTTTTTTTAGAGTTTACAGAATATTAACCATGTTTTCACGGGTCGTTTGACAGAGATTTTCACCGGATTTTCGACCAGGCGCCGGCGCGCCGGTCGCAAGCAGGCCCGATTCAGCATGTCGTTGACCGGCCTTGGCGGCACACAACATCTGGTATAGAACACAAACAGAACATTGCCCTGTGGGCGATTCGTAGCCGATTCGTTCCCAAGCTGTTCCGAACCTTGCCGATTTGCTGTTTCCGCAACC
>ERZ1034427.141-NODE-141-length-15381-cov-32.439449_pt1 | contig 15381 bp, 14 predicted proteins | sample MGYA00520607_ERZ1034427 | MGnify/ENA primary metagenome ERZ1034427 (study PRJEB33736, sample SAMEA104288489) | Azolla caroliniana | place: Brazil | collected 1987 | study: EMG produced TPA metagenomics assembly of the PRJEB19522 data set (Is there foul play in... | reverse complement strand
ATTGGTGATTGGTGATTGGTGATTGGTGATTGGTGATTGGTGATTGGTGATTGGTTTAGAGAAAAAACTATTACCCATTACCCATTACCCATGAAATAGCTTTATAAGTTACGATTGATGAAGAATTACTAATTTTTTACGGCAATACTTGGAGAGTCTAATGTTTATTAATGAATTGTCACCCTTATTTAAAGAACTTGCCCAGCATCCAGTTTCATTTATGGGTGGGTTTGTCTCCGGTATCCTCAGACTCAACTTAGCTGAAGATCCTGTAAAAAGTTGGCTAGATCAACATATTACTTCAGGCGGTTTTCCTAAAGCTGGTACTGATGTACAGAATGGTAAAACCTCTGGACCCCAACAAATTTCAATTGATTGACCTTTTATTAACCGTTAACTGTTAGAAGTTGACGGTTAATAAATGTAAAGGCGTAATAATACTTATCTTGATTTTTTTTATCGCGCAAATCACCACTTTGAATCAATTTTATCCGATTATCGAAAGAGGAAAAGTATATAAATTTATATTATATTTTTCCGTAAAATCTCATACTTTAGAAAATATCATAATCAGTTATCATAACAACAGATGCGTATGTTCAGTCTAATGACTGAATTAATTTGTGGATTTGCTAACCCTTATGGTTGATTTTCTAAATTTCCGCCATCTGTGAATTAGAGGAGACTATGCAATGCTTACAATTTGCTTAGTTCTATATTTCCACTTGAGGCAATCGCATTTTGTTGAAAATTACGTGATCGATAATGACTATTTACGTTGGAAATCTCTCTTACCGTGCGACTGAGGCAGACTTAAAAGCCGTGTTTGCCGATTATGGTGAGGTAAAAAGAGTTGTTTTACCTACTGAGCGCGAAACCGGAAGGATGCGCGGATTTGCTTTTGTTGAAATGCTTGAAGATGCTCAAGAAGATGCTGCTATCACAGAATTAGATGGTGCGGAATGGATGGGTCGTCAAGTGAGAGTTAATAAAGCAAAGCCACGAGAGGATAACGGACGGGACGATAGTCGGCGGGGGAGTTGGAGTAAAAAACAAGATTATTAATAAACCCAATCTCTAATTATCTCAGATTTTTTTCTAGTCACCCAAGATTAGTTTGCTGAAATTTACTAGAAACGATAAAACTGTACCCGACTAGTTTTGAACTGCCTGCAAGTTTACACACTAGTCGGGGCTTTTTGTGGATCTAAATCAAGTCAGGATTGCACCAACAATTGACCATTATGTGGTAGAAAACCAATAACTGTATAAAGAAGTCCAGCCAACGGAGGTGCAATAATATTGCTGCCGTAACCAGACACAAATTGTAAGCTACTACCACGGGTATAGTGTTGTTTAGGAATCATCAGCGAGACTGAAGCAGAATAAGCTAAAGATTGAAATTGATTAAAAGTTCCAACAATAGCACCTGTGAGATAAAAGTGCCAAATTTGTAAATGATTGGTGACATGAAGTAGCAAGATGATAATTGTGCTGACAACTGCAACTGTATCACCCACCATTATCAATAATTTTCGGTTAAATCTGTCTACAATTAAACCACTTATGGGCGTGATGATAATACTTGGTAGCAAACTAAAAAGACCTACCAAAGTGAGGGTTGTGGCTTTACCTGTAATTTCCCAGGCCCAAATTTCAATCGCAAAGTTAGTCATGTTACTACCGATGGTAGATACTAATTGAGCAAGCCGAAAGATTAGAAAACTACGCATACTGGCTGGGTTTGGTTGTTGTGGCATTGTGATATGAGAGAAGTGGAGAAGAGGGAAGAGAAAATTTCTTTCTTCCTTTGCCCCTCTGCGCCTTTGCGTGAGATATAAAAATGTGGCTCATTGACCTAAAAATCACTGTAATAAGTAGTCGTGCAAAATAAATTTCATATTGAGGAGAGGGAACAGTGAACGGGTAAGGAGTATAGAGATTTCTGTTTTCAAAAAAATGTGCAATTAATTTTGCTCAGGTACTTATGATTTCAGTCAGTTTCGGTCATGTAAGTAGGTGGGCGGAAAAATTTATAACTATGTCATGACGAATACAGTAAAGGGGAATCAAGCAATCCCAAGGGTTTCAAGTAATTTACATTTTGTTACATAGTTATCTTTATTGGTGTCTACCTACTTATATCGCTTGTTTGCCATTGAGATAAAAGTCTATTTGGTTGTAAATAATCATTAAGTGAAATCACCTGAGTACCATCAGGAGGTTGAGTCAAAATAATGTAATCAGTATAGGAACTATCTAAGTTTTTCCGAGCAGTAGTAAATATTTATTTTAAGAAATTCAGCACACTATTGTCAGTTTTTTTTTGAGATATTAACTGTGCTTCTCGATTATTAGAATTAACTATCATGAGTTTTTTACTAAGTATTTAAATAGGTCATCTAAGATAACACTTGCAGACAGAATATTGCCAAAAATTCAGTAACTTGAATTAACGGGGTAAATTCGTTGATTTTTAACTACATTCAAATTTTGCCATAACTGGCTGTTTTGATATTATTGAAAATAATTTCCTGCACCGGGGTCTAATGCTACAAATAAAGTATCTGCATCTAATAACTATAAACGCTCTAAACTAACCGTTACAAAAGGCAGATTTTTATGAGTAGTAAGTTGATTTTAGATTTCTGGCAGACGTATTCCTACCTCAGTAAGTAGACTGTCAGGGAATGAATACTTGGTGCGAAATTCTGAAACTTGCTTGCCAGCATGAAAGCGGCTGATGGAAACTGTTATTTTTGCAAGTTCATTATTGACAACTGCGCGTAATTCTTGAATTCTTTGCTGATATTGCTCAAGTATTTTTTGTGCTTGTCCACTTTTATCTGTTATTTTAGCAATACGTAATAAAGCATCTTTCCAAGCAGTTTGAATATAATTAAGTCTAATCGTAGGAGCTATTTGTGAAAATAACTTGTATTCCTCATCACTGATAAAAAAACCTAAAATTAAATCTGGTTTTAACTGCACCATTTCTCCTATATTTGGTTGACTATCCTTTCCTAAAGAAACTATTCCTTCAGCTTTTTGACCCAACTTTGGTATTATGCTAGCAGCCATATTAGGCTGTGTTGCTGCTATTGGTTTTAAGTCTAGCGCCAGCAATGCTGCCATCATTGTTTGATCCAAAGTGACAATGCGCTGAGGTTGTAAGGGAATACAGCTTGCACCTAAAGGATGCTTGATTAATTTACACTCAGATGTTGATAATCTAGCCTTAGTCAAACCTTTAATTTGATGAGTATTGCTATAACAACCCTTCACTAAAATTAAGGTAATGAGTATCGAAAAACATAATTGAATACAAATATGTATGTAATTTTTTTTCCATTGTCTTTCATGACTCCTTGAATAAATATTAAACAAGGTCATCAAGAACAGCATTAGCTGACAGGATATTACCAAAAATCTAATAACCTGAATTAACAGTATATACTCGATTATTTTTAACTACATTGAGCGTTTGCCATAGAGGACTACTTTTATAGTTTTTGAAATGTTCTTCTAGACCTGGGTCCAGTGCTATAAACATCGCGTCTACCTCTAACAAATTTACACGCTCTAAACTAACATAGTTATAACTAACCTTTGCACGACTACTAACCTGACGTTGCGCCAGGGGTATAGATAAATCTAATTCCCCTAAAAGACCTACAGGAAATGATGATTCATGTAGGAATTGTGTAAATTCAATACTGGTATAAAAGCGCATTGCTAAAATTTTTGGTTTTTTGAGATTTTGAGTAAAAGAGAACGGAGGCTAGACCCCGGAAAATTTCATAGATGCGATCGCCATCCGTATCGCAGTTGTACCCTATAAAGTTTCTTAAATACTTATGTATGGTAAAGATACTATTGTAGTAGTCTAAGGCATCTATGATCACTGGGAAATTTATTTATTAAACCTATTACAAGATTGTTTCTGTGGTATTATGGAGGGTTTTAGATTTTATGTATTTTTGGTGTTCTTTGGGCTCGCTAATTCAAACATAACCCTGTAACTCTAACTTTTGGCTAAAATAAAGACAAGATACCATTGTATCATAAAATTAATTGTGCAAGAGGTCTATTAGTTAGTTAGAAAAAATACTGAAAGCCATAGAGCCCTCATTTGCTGAAGAAGTTAGGGATCTGAAGATCATGGTAGCTTTGCAGTTCTGGAAAAGCAGTCCAAAATATCGAATTCTTTAGTTTATCTAAAATCAATCTTTAGTTATCAAAATACCTTTCTAAGATAGAAGCAGCGACTAAAAATCGCCATTGGCAAAACTGACCCAACAGCAAAATGCTAGGGAGTAAAAAAATGGCTCAAATATCAGAACCGTTAGATTTGTCTATCAACTACGCTACAGATAAAGCCCTAGATCGTGATTGTACAACCTTATCGCGTCACGTACTCCAGCAACTACAAAGTTTTTCCGGAGAGGCACAGGATTTGAGTGCGCTGATGAATCGCATCGCTTTGGCTGGTAAACTAGTGGCGCGTCGCATGAGCAATGCAGGGTTAATGGAAGGGGTGCTGGGATTTACTGGAGAAGTTAACGTCCAGGGAGAATCCGTTAAAAAGTTGGATGTCTACGCCAATGATGTATTTATCTCGGTTTTTAAGCAAAGCGGCTTAGTTTGTCGCCTAGCTTCCGAGGAAATGGAAAATCCCTATTACATTCGAGAGAACTGCCCCATTGGTCGTTATACCTTGTTGTATGACCCCATAGACGGCTCATCTAACACTGATACTAATCTCAGCTTGGGTTCGATTTTCTCCATCCGTCAACAGGAAGGAAACGATAGTGATGGTAAGGCTACTGACCTCCTAACTAATGGACATAAGCAAATTGCTGCTGGGTATATACTGTATGGGCCTAGTACAATGCTGATCTATACTATAGGTAAGGGCGTTCATTCCTTTACTTTAGATCCCAGTTTAGGAGAGTTTATTCTCACAGAAGAAAATATCAAGATTCCTGACCACGGTTCAGTTTACAGCGTCAATGAGGGGAATTTCTGGCAGTGGGATGAATCTATTAGGGAATACATTCGCTATGTTCATAGTACTGAAGGTTATACCGCTCGTTACAGTGGCGCCATGGTGAGTGATATTCATAGAATTTTAGTTCAAGGTGGTGTATTTCTCTATCCAGGCACGCTGCAAAAACCAGAGGGTAAATTGCGTCTGCTCTATGAATCTGCACCTTTAGCATTTGTGATTGAACAAGCGGGTGGTCGTGCTACTACAGGATTAGTAGATATTTTGGATGTAGTTCCGAAAAAGCTACACCAAAGAACACCTCTAATTATTGGTAGTAAACAAGATGTAGCTAAGGTTGAGTCTTTTATTCAAAACGGTCATGAGCCGAAGTTTAAAAAAGCGTCTAACTGATGTCAGTAATGAAGCTAAAGATTGGCAATTTGGAATTGGAATGTAGGACTAGCAATGTTTAGCCGTGAAGTTCCAAATGATCTCAGTTGGTTGATGTCAAATGCAAAAACCACCATCAACTGAGGAATTTTTTCAACTTCATCAAAAACACTGTTAATAGGAGTTAAAAAATAGCTATGGCAACCAATCATTTATTAGAGATAAAACAATACGGTCAAAGTATCTGGATGGATAATTTGAGCCGTGAGATTATTCAATCAGGGGAACTCGAAAACTTGGTAAAAAATCAAGGAATCTCTGGTATTACCTCCAATCCTGCCATCTTTGAAAAAGCAATTACTGGTAATGCCATTTATGATGCTGATATTGAAGCCGGAATTCGTGAGGTTTTACCAACATACAAAATTTATGAATCACTAATTTTTGCAGATATCCGCAATGCTTGTGATATTTTGCGCCCTGTTTATGAAGCCACGAATGGTCTTGATGGTTATGTGAGTATAGAAGTTCCACCAACTATAGCTCATGATACCCAAGCAACAATAGCTGAAGCTCGTCGCTATTTCCAAGAGATTGGGCAAGAAAATGTGATGATTAAAATTCCTGGGACTGAGGCGGGTTTACCGGCAATAGAACAAGCAATATCCGAAGGAATTAACATCAACGTGACGCTGTTATTTGCTGTCCAAAGTTACATTAATGCAGCTTGGGCGTATATTCGTGGGTTGGAAAAGAGAGTAACTGAAGGTAGGGATATCAGCAAAATTGCTTCTGTCGCCAGCTTTTTTCTCAGCCGGATTGATAGCAATATCGACGGTAAGATAGATGCTAAATTGCAGCGAGGCGTTGATGACATTAATCATGAAGCGGTGCTGCGAGGGGTAAGAGGGAAAGTTGCGATCGCCAACGCCAAGATAGCTTACCAAGAATACAAAAAAATCACCAGCACCGATGCCTGGCAAGCCCTATCAACAAAAGGTGCAAAAGTCCAGCGGTTACTGTGGGCCAGCACCAGCACCAAAGACCCCATTTACAGTGATGTCATGTATGTCGATCAACTAATTGGCAAAGACACAGTGAACACCTTACCACCAGCTACTATAAAGGCTTGTGCTGATCATTGTAATGTAAGCGATTACCTGGAGACAGGCACTTTAGAAGCTTACACCCTCATAGAAAGCTTGAAAGAACCGGACATCAACATTGATATTAATACGGTAATGGACGAACTACTCGCCGAAGGTGTTGATAAGTTTGTCCAGCCCTTCCAGTCACTCATGAACTCTTTAGAAGGCAAAGTCAAGCTATTGTCACCAGTATAGGGACTGGAGATTGGGGACTGCGGACTGGGGACTGGGGAGTGGGAAATAGGAAAACACTCTTACCTACCCTATACCCCAGAACTTACACCCTATAACCCTTCCCTAAATCTAAAATCCAAAATCCAAAATCCAAAATTCTATGGTCAGTCTGCTAGAAAACCCCTTGCGCGTTGGCCTACAACAACAAGGGATGCCCGAACCCCAAATTATAGTTATTTTTGGCGCTTCCGGAGATTTAACCTGGCGCAAACTCGTTCCCGCACTATTCAAATTACGGAGAGAAAGACGCATTCCTCCAGAAACCACCATTGTGGGCGTAGCTCGACGAGAATGGAGTCATGACTACTTCCGTGAACAAATGCAGAAAGGCATGGAAGAAGCTCATAGTAGTGTCGAGCTAGGAGAACTCTGGCAAGACTTTTCTCAAGGTCTGTTCTACTGTCCTGGGAACATAGATGACCCCGAAAGCTACCAGAAACTGAAAAAGTTATTAGCTAAATTAGACGAAAAACGGGGAACACGGGGAAACCGGATGTTCTACCTCTCCGTCGCGCCGAACTTCTTCCCCGAAGCCATCAAACAGCTAGGGGCAGGGGGGATGCTAGATGACCCATACAAACATCGGTTGGTAATCGAAAAACCCTTTGGACGGGATTTATCCTCAGCCCAAAACCTCAACCAAGTAGTGCAGAAATATTGCAAAGAAAACCAAGTTTATCGGATTGACCACTACTTAGGTAAAGAAACCGTACAAAACTTGTTAGTTTTCCGCTTTGCCAATGCCATTTTTGAACCTTTATGGAATCGGCAATTTGTTGATCATGTCCAAATTACCGTTGCAGAAACAGTAGGAGTTGAAGACCGGGCTGGTTATTATGAAAGCGCCGGCGCACTGCGGGATATGTTGCAAAACCACCTGATGCAACTTTACTGCTTAACAGCAATGGAAGCACCCAACGCCATGGATGCTGACAGTATCCGCACAGAAAAAGTCAAAGTATTACAGGCAACTCGTTTAGCTGACGTCAATAATCTCTCACATTCCGCAGTTCGGGGACAATATAGCGCCGGTTGGATGAAAGGACAACAAGTTGCTGGCTATCGGGAAGAACCAGGAGTTAACCCCAACTCCACCACACCAACCTTTGTGGGGATGAAATTCATGGTTGATAACTGGCGTTGGCAAGGAGTCCCCTTCTACCTGCGGACAGGAAAGCGCATGCCCAAAAAAGTCAGTGAAATCGCTATTCACTTCCGGGAAGTCCCTTCCAGAATGTTTCCCTCCGCTGCCCAACAAAAAAATGCTAACGTCTTGGCACTGCGGATACAACCCAATGAAGGAATTTCTCTGCGGTTTGATGTAAAAATGCCCGGTGGTGATTTCCGCACTCGTTCTGTTGATATGGATTTTACCTATGGTTCTTTTGGCATCGAAGCCACATCCGATGCTTATGATCGCCTCTTTCTAGATTGTATGATGGGCGACCAAACATTATTCACACGCGCAGACGAAGTAGAAGCCGCTTGGCAGGTAGTCACACCAGCCCTTTCTGTTTGGGATGGACCCGCAGATCCCACTACCATTCCTGAGTATGAAGCAGGTACATGGGAACCTGCAGAAGCAGAACTATTAATTAACCAAGACGGTCGCCGTTGGCGCAGACTCTAACTATTTGGCCATTGGGCATTGGTAATTGGTAATAAATTCTTACCAATTACCAATTACCAATTACCGATTACCTGTTTTCAATTCAAAATCCAGAATTAACTTATGGTTTCCCAAGCGCCTACGATTTATTCACTCCAAGCCCCCAAGGATGTTTCGCTCACAGAAATAGAAGCGGAACTTAATCAGATTTGGCAAAGTTATGGCTTAATCGGCGAAGATGGGGCGCTACCTGCTGCTACCCGGGCCACAACATTTACTTTGGTGGTTTACGAACCAGAAGAAACCCAGTATTTGTTAACTGCAACCGGATTTTACCACGGTCCAATTGATGGGATTTTAGGGCCACAAACTCAATCAGCTTTGCGGGAAGTACAGAAAAAACATCATCTCCTAGAAACTGGTAGTGCTACACCAGAAACTCTCACCGCTTTACGGGAAGAATATTTCAAAAAGCAACACAGTGGACCAAAAGGTGATAGTCACGGCTCTGCTATGGGCTATACTTTCAGTGCTACAAGTCCGACTATTGCTGATGAAATTGCCTTGCGTAATCCTTGCCGGATTATTGCCTTGTGTCCCATTGCTGGAGAAGATGAAGGGGTAAAAGCGCAAGTTTCAGCTTATTGTCCCATTCAAAAACAGTCTTCCACAACTCTTATATGTTGTGAATATATTACTCTAACTGGCACTACAGCCGCGTTGGAACGTATTGGGGGAATGATACCCGCTTTGTTAATAGGTGGTTTGCCTAAATTTCTCTGGTGGAAGGCAACTCCAGATGCTCATAATCCTTTGTTCAAAAGGTTAGCGGCAGTCTGCAATAACGTGATTGTAGATGGGAGCAACTTTAATACTCCAGAAGATGATTTATTAACCTTGCAAGATTTAGTAGATACAGGAGTACCTTTAGCTGATTTAAATTGGCGGCGTTTGTCTGCATGGCAAGAGTTGACAGCAGAAGCATATGATCCACCAAATCGTCGTACTAGTCTGAAAGAAATTGACCGAGTCACAATTGATTATGAAAAAGGTAATCCTTCCCAAGCATTGCTGTTTCTGGGTTGGTTAGCAAGTCGCCTGCAATGGCAACCTGTTTACTATGCTAAGGAAACTGGTGATTATGATCTCACTACTATTCGCTTTCTGGGTCAAGACCAAAGACAAATAGAAGCAGAATTAGCAGGTGTGCCAATTGCTGATATTGGTGAAATTGTTGGTGATTTAATTGCTTTGCGTTTGAGTTCTACCAATCATCAAGCAAATTGTGGGACTGTGATTTGCTCGGAAACTGGTGGTTGTATGCGGATGGAAACTCACGGTGGCGCTCAGTCTGCTGGCTTGTTTCAGCACGTAGGTTCTCTATCGGAACAAAAGGCTGAGGCATTGTTGAGTCAACAGGTACAACGGTGGGGACGTGAGGCACTATTTGAGGAAAGTTTAGCTGTAATTGGCAAAACTTTGAAGTTGGGAAATTGATATTTTACCCTAGGTAAATGTACAAATCCCCGACTTGTCAAAAAGATCGGGGATTCTTTTATTTAGGGCTTATGGAAGTGTCACACTCAATTTTTCTTGTAGGGTGCGTTAGATGTCGAAAATTTATTTCTGAGAACTCCACAAAAAGAAATACCCAATGTTATTCTGTTAGCGAAGCGTGGCGTAAGCCATACAGAATGGAGTGTAGTGAAGAATCTTCCGAGATGCTTCGTTCCGCTTTGCTACACATGGCTATAGCTTGCGTGAAGACGCAAGATTTTCGCGCCATAGTGCGAGCAGACGCACTGTCCGGAAGGGATACAGCGTGACAAGACAGGAGCATTTATTTTGTGGCTTACTCTATAGTAAGCAATTTATAATAGGTCTAATTCACCCTAAGAATAGGCCTGGTGCGTAAATTCCATAAAGAACAATGTTTTGAAGGGGTTGCTTCAGAAGTTTGGAAATTTAAAGTTAGTGGTTATCAAGTTATTATATTCATACAGCAGATTGCAGATCACTGAGGTACAGAATCTAAATTAAAACCTAGACAGGAAAAGAGTTTTACTCCTGACTCCTAACTCGTGATTTCTGACTCCTGCTGTAATTACGCTAAAGTTACAAAAGAAGTGCATCTAGGAGTAAAACATGAAAGCAGTTTTGATGACAGTAGCAGGAAACCCAGAAGTTCTGCAATTACAAGAAGTCCCCAAACCCACACCGGGAAATACAGAAATTTTAGTTCGTTTAGTGGCCGCTGGAATTAACCCCATTGATACCAAATTGCGGAAACGTGGGACATTTTACCCCGAACAAATGCCTACTATTTTAGGATGCGATGGTGCAGGTATTGTGGAAGCTGTTGGTGGTGAAGTTACAAAATTTTGCCCTGGAGATGAAGTATATTTTTGCTATGGTGGTTTAGGCGCACATCAAGGTAATTATGCCGAATATACAACCGTTGATGAAAAATTTGTCGCCTCTAAACCTAAATCTATTTCTTTCGCTGAAGCCGCAGCAGCACCCCTAGTTTTAATAACTGCTTGGGAAGCATTATATGAACGGGGAAAATTGGAACCAGGAGAAAAAGTCTTAGTTCATGCTGGTGCTGGTGGTGTTGGTCATGTCGCCATCCAATTAGTTAAACTTAAAGGTGCAGATGTAGCCACTACGATTAGCACTCAAGAAAAAGCAGATTTTGTTACTAAATTGGGTGCTGATAAAGTAATTTTTTACAAACAAACTGATTTTATTCAAGCTACTTTAGACTGGACAAATGAAGAAGGTGTCGATTTAGCTTTTGATACTATTGGTGGAGAAACTTTCGATCAAACTTTTTCCGCAGTGCGCGTTTATGGTGATATTGTCACTATTCTTGAACCGGATGTGAATACTGTCTGGAAAGTCGCTAGAACTAAAAATCTTCGCATTTGTTTAGAATTAATGTTGACACCAATGCTATTAGGAAATAGTGAAGATCTACAGCATCATGGTGAAATTCTTCAACAATGCGCTACTTGGATAGATGAAGGTAAATTAAAAATCCAAGTTAGTCATACATTTCCTTTACAAGAAGCAGCAAATGCTCATCAATTGCTGGAAGATGGTGGTTTAATTGGTAAAATAGTGTTACTGATTAGTGATAACCAGAAAACTGCATAATTGGTTTTTTAAACGCGGAGGTATACAGAGTTTCAACGCAGAAGTTCGCAGAGTTTCTTTATGTTACTCTGTGGTTTGTCTGGTGTTACTCTGTGTTTTGCTATTTTTTCCTCTCCCTGCTTTTGCAGCAAAACCTGAACGCACTCCTTTAACTCCGGAATTGTTACAAAAACGGCTGAAATCACCTATTTTCCAGGAAGTTAATTTAACTATTGATTTGCGTCCTGAGAATAGCATTTTTCGGGATAATTTTTACTAATTCCTGGGAAGGAAATTAGAAAAAACTGGTGCAAAACCTTACCTTTGGGTTTAGATTTGAGTTATTCTTTGATTCAGGGTAATTTTATCGGTAGTGATTTGGGTTTAAGGACTCCTCTCTACGCACAAGCTATAACACGAATTTATACGACTATGGAACAAGAACAACTATAAAGTCTAAGTTTGGTATGTTTACAATCACTATCAAAAGGATATTTTTTCTCGAGAAACTCAGTTTAATAAATCTGTGAATTTTTATGATACGAGTATTATCAGTCAAGCTGATTTTAGCGATGCGTTGTTTGTTAAGGTAGCATCATTTAAATGTATCTGGTTTAAATTTTAGTTCTAACCAACCAAGAGTTTTAAGAGATAATGAGGAAATTGGTAATAAATTTTTTGTTCCGAAATTGTAAGGAAATAAAAATATTTTACGGAATCTATAAATTCCTATCAACAGCAACAAGTTGGTGATGTGAATCAGTTAGAATATATGAAATAGGGATTAAGATTAATAGAATTAAGTTAATTTTTGGTGGCTACAAATATTAATCATGCTGCTGGTTATAGATTTTCAGTATTTCTGGGGCTTCTAACTCTCTAGTATCTAAAATATTAGTTGCTAAAATAAATCTCCCAGAAGAGTTTTGATCATTTGTAATTAACTCCTAATTCTCCATCAATTCACCTCTGACTTGATAGACTATGAGTCTGTCAATACCTTACGCATTTATAGCTATGGCTTGCGTGACGACCTAGGAGTCTTACACCAAGCTGCAACTCAGCCGTTAGCAATTTGTGTAATGATGCCTGTATTAATTACCAAGATGATTAAGTATTCTTATTTAACGCTTATAGGTAGTTTTAGTAGCGGTATATATGGTACAAACTGAAGTGCGGAATGTCGGTTTTAATCACCCAGTTCTTTCAACGCGAACAAATAAACTACTAAGTCAAGGGCTGAAATCCACTCCCTATCTAAAGTACCAAATTAGGGCTTGAGGCTATCGATGTCATGAAGGGCGATCGCAACATCAAAAAATAAAGTCAAAAATTATGTCTTGAATTGACCATTTTGTTGAAGACAACGTCGTAATGATGATAGGACAAGGATAAAGAGAGAACCGCAAAAATAGTATAAATGACCGCGTTGAAAGGGCTGGTTTTAATCACCCTAATATAAAATTAGGAATTGGAATTTAAATTGATTGGCGACAGATTCAAACCTTGAAACCGATAGCAGCAGATATGATAACGATAATTACTATATCTACTGCTTTTTTGGTGATGGAATTTTATTATTTGTGTTCAAGAGTTCCCTACTCAAGCCCCACTAAACCTTCGCTTCCAAAGACTTGAGTAACTCAGTGTTGACACCAGATTCACGAGTGAGGGAAATTTTGCCAGTACGGGCGATTTCCCTCAGACCAAATTTTTGTAGAACTTGGACAATCGCTACCATCTTACCTGGATCTCCAACAACTTCCAATGTCAGAGAATCTTCAGCCACATCCACAACTCGCGCCCGGAAAATCTGGGATATTTCGATCACTTCTGAACGATTGCTACTAGTAGCATTTACTTTCAAAAGCATCAATTCCCTCTCTACACAAGGAGTTTCCGTAATATCCTGTACCTTGAGGACATTAACTAACTTGTATAATTGCTTAGTGAGTTGTTCAATCACGCGATCGTCTCCAGGTACAACCATCGTAATTCGGGAAACACCTCCCTGTTCAGCAGGGCCAACAGCAAGGCTTTCAATATTAAAGCCACGACGAGCAAATAAACTGGAGATGCGGGAGAGAACCCCCGCTTCATCTTCTACGAGTACAGAAAGAGTATGTTTCATCTTCGCCAACAGAGGCTAGGGGAGGAGGAGGTTAACGCAGACCTGAACTCATGGCTGCGCTAGACTTACTACCACACTGAATTTTTGGTCTAAATCTCTATTTTAATACACTTGTTGCATCATATCAGAATCAGGATTTAAGGATAAACAGGATGGATGAAGATGAAAATTTTATATCGGCTCAAATAAGTTTAACGCACGGTAGCATCTTACAAACTTCGATTTGATATTTTGATATCTCTGGCATAGCTAACGTAGCTATCCCCCCTCAAGTCTATGATGTTATCTATGGGGCTAGTAGAATCTACTACTTATCGGGTCGCCTGTTGTCCAGGAGCGTTGATTGTTCTGACATGGTATCTGAAGACTAAGATTTTAGTTTGCTATTACTTGTTTCCTCTTGATTTTTGTGAGTGTTCATTATCAAGACGAACTCAGAGAAGAATTTCTGAATTTTTTTAGAGACGCTTTTTTGTGACTTGACACACCCAGGAAACAAGCCGCAACAATATGAACCATATTGGGCAATGAATTCATAGACGTAACTAATTAGGTGATCGCTGTTCGTGTACTATCTCACAGACAAGGCTGGCATTTCGCGATTGCACATCATTCCCAAACTCTACTAACTGCGAGCGCGCTTCGGTCTAACAGGCTTTGATTCAAAATAGCTGAGGCGATCTCTAAAGAACTCGTTGCAAATCGGTCTGGCCGTGGTAAAGATTTATTTTTCGTCCTACCGTTGTAATTGGTTTAGCTGGTACGGGGTATGGGGTTATCCTGAAGCTGAAAAAGCGATTCATAGATGTTTACGGCTCAGTACCAGAAATTATCCGCTTTCTTTCTATTGATACGACTGAAAACATCTAAAGTCAAGAAAAATCACCAGATGTAACACAGTTATTTTAGAACCAAATGAACTCTATCCTATCTCTGTTGGCAATCCAGGAAAACTCCTAGTAGGTAATAATCACATTAATGAATGGTGGCCAAAATAAATTCCCGCCCACAGTATTATTAACAGTGCTGGATAGATTCGGGCAAGAGGCAGGCTGGCATTATTCGCTAAAGTAGGTGATATTAATAGTTTGATTGGACAAGCTATCAATGCTATTTGTGAAATTTGCAATAAGAAACAAGCATTTTCAGATAACTTTTAAGTTTCTAATCCTGATGGTGTATAAATTTCCATTGTTGGCAGTTTAGCGGGAGGAACTGGCAGCGGTACATTTTTAGATGTAGCGTTTTCAGCGCAGCGATACCTGAATACTTTTGCTAAAATTACAGGAGTATTCATTCTACCGAGAGTATTTGCCAATCTGTCCCCAACTACCATGGTGAAATCAAATGCCTATGGTGCTTTTAAAGAAATAAAATACTTATGGGGATTGACACCTAGCAATACAATGGAAACTGATTATGGTGGATTTAAAGTTAAAGCTGAGCGTCCCCTATTCGATACTATATTTCTGATTGATACTATTAATAAATAGGGTACTTTAGTTGGGTATTTTGATGATTTATTAAACATCTTTACAGATGGTTAATATGTTCGAATTTGTTCGGAGATCGGTTTAGATACTGCTAACGTCGCTGATAATATACGTGCTGATTTGGCAACAGTAGGAAAAGTGTAAACGTATTCACATTAACGTAGACAGGATCTATAAAGATATAGAATAAAATGTAAGGATTCAGGTCTAAGGAAGAGGGATTAAAGAAGGTGTATGGAAAGCAGAGT
>ERZ1034427.139-NODE-139-length-15595-cov-3.037452_pt1 | contig 15595 bp, 20 predicted proteins | sample MGYA00520607_ERZ1034427 | MGnify/ENA primary metagenome ERZ1034427 (study PRJEB33736, sample SAMEA104288489) | Azolla caroliniana | place: Brazil | collected 1987 | study: EMG produced TPA metagenomics assembly of the PRJEB19522 data set (Is there foul play in the... | reverse complement strand
CTCGGGCCCCCGCCGCCGCGTCCCCGTCTTGAAGCCTTCCGTGTAGGGAGCTAACCAGATCAGGACGCGTTAGGCCCTGGACGCCGCTGATCGCGCGTCGCGGGCGAATTCCAGATGATCCACACTTCAGAGCGGCCATGAGCGTCGCCTTCACCAAAGAGGGCGACAGCGAGGCCTTCGCGGCCGATCTCCCCGATCGCCCGATCTCTTCCCATCCCAATCTTGTCACGCCCGAAGGCCTGGCCCAGATCGAGGCCGAGCTGACTTCGGCCCGCGCGGCCTACGCCGCCGCCCAGAGCGCCGGCGGCGCGGCCGACGGTGACCGCACGGCCATGGCGCGGGCGACGCGCGACCTGCGCTATTGGTCGGCGCGTCGCGCCACCGCCCAGTTGATGGAGCGCGATCCGGCCAAGACCGTCGCCCAGTTCGGCGACCGCGTGACCTTCGAGCGCGAGGACGGGCGGGTGCAGACCTTCCGTATCGTCGGCGAGGATGAAGCCGATCCGGCCAAGGGCTCAATCTCCTATATCGCCCCGATCGCCAGGGCGCTTCTCGGCAAGGCGGTGGGCGAGACGGCGCCCGCGCCCGGCGGCGAAATCGAGATCACCGCGATCGCCTAAACCGCAAGTTTCGGATTGCCTTTCGCGCGGCGCGACGCCACCTGCGAACGATGTTCGTGCCGCCGACCGCTGACGCTCTTCTGGAAGCCCGCAAGGTGCTGGCCGAAGCAGATCCCGCCCTGGCGGCGATCGAGGCGGTGACACCGCCGTTCGAGTGGCGTGTCGGTCTGGGCGGCTTTCCCGGCCTTCTGAAGATGGTCGTGCAGCAGCAGGTTTCGCTCGCTTCGGCGGCGGCCATCTGGTCGCGCGTGGAAGCGGGCTTGCCCGACATGACTCCCGAGGCGGTGTTGGCGCACGAAGACGCCCACCTGCTTTCGTTGGGACTTTCCCGGCCCAAGGCGCGCTATACCCGCGCGATCGCAGAGGCGCACGTCTCGGGAACCTGTGATTTCGACGCGCTGCCAGACCTCCCCGATGACGAAGCGGTGGCCGCGCTGACCGCGATCACCGGGATCGGTCGCTGGACGGCGGAGGTCTATCTGATGTTCACCCAAGGGCGGATGGATATGTTCCCCGGCGGCGACGTCGCCTTGCAGGAAGCCATGCGCTGGATGGGCAGGGCCGAGGTCCGCCCGAACGAGAAACAGGCCTATCGCCGCGCCGAACTCTGGCGGCCATATCGCGGCGTGGCCGCGCACCTGCTGTGGGCGTGTTACGGCGCGGTGAAGCGGCGGGAGATCGCGCCTTTCTGACGCGCCACGACAGATGTCTTGGTTCTGTCGCCGATCTGGCCCATCCTTTCCTCGCGTTCGGGAATGAATGGCGATTCCCTGAATAGCGTAGGAAGGAGGCCCGTCTTCAGTCCTGTCGCGAATACCCTCAGCCGAGGTTTCGGGCGTTTTGGCGCTCGCCTCGAAGGGAGGATCTGATGCAGGTCCTCACACGCCCACCGTCGGGCATGCCGGCCCTCGTGCTCAACGCCGACTTCAGGCCGCTCAGCTACTATCCGCTGTCCCTCTGGCCCTGGCAGGAGGTGATCAAGGCGGTGTTTCTGGATCGGGTCGACGTCGTCGCGAGCTACGATCAGGTCGTCCATTCGCCGTCGTTCGAGATGCGGCTGCCCAGCGTCGTGGCGCTGAAGCAGTATGTCCCGCAAGAGCGTCCGCCGGCCTTCACCCGCTTCAACCTGTTCCTGCGCGACGCGTTCAGCTGTCAGTACTGCGGCTCGACCGAAGACCTGACGTTCGACCATGTCATTCCGCGCTCAAGGGGCGGGCGCACGACCTGGGAGAACATCGTCACGGCCTGCGCGCCGTGCAATCTCAGCAAGGGCGGACGGACGCCTCGGGAGGCGGGGATGCAGCCCTACCACCACGCCCGCCGGCCCTCGATGCACGAGCTCCAGGAGCGCGGAAGGCGCTTTCCCCCGGGCAGACTGCACGTCAGTTGGCTGGACTATCTGTACTGGGATATCGAGCTGGAGGCCTAGGGCGCCATTTGGTGTTCCGATGCAACCGGAACCGTGGCGGCAGGGTTTTATCTCCGAGGCCTAAAGCCATCGGAGACGAACCATGACCCGCCACGAAACCCAAAAGGGCGACGACCGCCACTTCACCCACGGCACCTCGGCCTCGACCGCCGATATGGCGGCCGACGGTCAAGTTCGGCAAGAGGACAAGTCGTTCGACGCCCCCCACGCCCGCGAGGCGGATGAACCGCTCCGCGAGGGTGAGAAGCACGACCAGTTGGCCGCCAAGGTCGAGACCGCCGAGAACCGTCAGGAAGCCTTGCTGGACGAAGGCCTCGAGGAAAGCTTTCCCGGCAGCGACCCGGTCAGCGTCAAGCGGATTACCTAACTAGCGAGCGGGAAACCGCTGCGAGGCGCGCTCGGCGAAGTTCGCGGCTTCCGCCGAGCCCTCTTGCGGTTCGAACGCGACATGCGCGCGCCGCGACGCGCGGCGTGCGTCCATGGCGGCGATCTCGGCGAAGGTCAGGGCGCCTTGCTCGCGGATCATCCAGCGCCAGCGCTCGATCATGCTGACCGCGTAGACCGCGTAGACGCCGATCGCGTCGGCCACCCAATCGGCCAGGCTGCTGCTGCGGGCCACGTAGGTCTGCGCGATTTCAACGACGGCGCCGATCGCCAGCGCGATCAGCATCATGTCGAACCGGCGACGGAACGGGAAGGCGAAGAACGCGATCATCAGCAGCGCGCCGAAGGCGACCGCGTGGGCGACCTTGTCGCTCATGCCGAGGATTTCCTCGGCGCCGGCGAACGGACCGAGGGTCAACGCCACCACGGCCAGCACGCCCAGGACGAGGGCGCCGCGGGCCACGGGAACGAAATGGCGGGGCTTGAGGAACATGCGAGGATCTCCAAATGGCTTCCTCGTCTTAGGTTGAAGATTACGCCAACTGGTGAACGAACGCGGTTAGCCAAGTATGACTTTCCGGCTCTTCGCATGTCCTCGCCAATATTACTTTTGTCCGGACTCGGCTTTCTTCTTTGCCTCCGCGGCGGCCTTGTCCGCTTCGTCCTTGGCCTTTTTCCAGGCTTGGTAAGCTTCCAGATAAGGTTGACGGCGAAGGACTTTTGACGCCGGATCGACAATCACCGGCGCGGTTCCGCCCACGGTTATCCTGGCTGTCCCGCCCGTCATCGGAGCGGTCACGATCTTGTCCCCGACCTTGACCTCCACGGGCATGGGGAAGGGCTTGTCCTTGGGCGTCTTCCAGGTCAGCACCAGGTCGTCGCCGTCTCGGGTCTCCAACAGCTCGGGTTGCTGGGCCTCGTACAGATAGACGTCGAAGAACCAGCCATAGTCCTTGCCTGTCACCTGGTTGACGATCGTGATGAAGTCCTTGGTGCCGAGGTAGCGAGGCTTGAAGTCGCCAGGCTTGGGATCGGGCGTGCCGTAGACGGCGATCCTGGTGATCTTGAAGAACGCCTCGTCGCCAACCAGGGCCCGCAGCGTGTGCAGGACGTTGGCGGCCTTGTAGTAGATGTCGTTCCCGGGGCCGCGATCGCCGTTATAGACGTCGTCTTCCTTGAGCTGGCGGCCCGAGACGATGGGGAACCGGTTCTTGCTGTCGACGCGCATCTGGTTCAGACGCGCCATGTACTCCATGTCGCCGTGCAGCCATTGGGAGAACAGCGGCTGCATGTAGCTGCCGTAGCCCTCGTGCAGCCACATGTCGTCATTGTCGGCGTTGGTCAGCTGGTTGCCGAACCACTCGTGCGCGAACTCGTGCTGCAGCAGCCAGTCGAAGCCGTAGACGTCCTTGCGATACTCGTTGCCGTAGGCGTTGATCGTCTGGTGCTCCATGCCCAGGTGCGGGGTCTCGACCACGCCCATCTTCTCGTCGCGGAACGGGTAGGGGCCGATCATCTGCTCGTAGAAGTCCAGCATCGGCGTGAACTCGGCGAACAGCGCCTTTGCCTTCTCGGCTCGACCCTTCAGATACCAGAACGACATCGGGAAGCTGTCGCCGTAGCGGCTCTTGTAGGGGGCGGTCAGTTCCTCGTAGGGGCCGACATCCAGCGCGATGGCGTAGGTGTTGGGCGTCTTGGCGCGCCAGTTGTAGGTGCGCCAGCCGTCCTTCTCGCTCATGCCCAGGAACACGCCGTTGGCGGGGGCGACCAGAGGGGCGGGGACGGTGATGTGCAGGTCCACGAGCTTGGGCTCGCCGGTCGGATAGTCGATGCAGGGCCAGAAGAGGTCGCAGCCGTCGCCTTGCACGGCCGTGGCGATCCAGGGCTCGCCGGTCGGAGTCTTGCTCCACACGAAGCCACCGTCCCATGGCGCGCGCTTGGCCTCGAAAGGGACGCCGGCATAGGTGATCGCGACCGTGACGGTCTTGCCCTTCGCCACGCGCTTGGGAAGCGAGATGGTCATGCGGCCTTCGGGATTGGTCCAGGCCGGGGGCTTCAGCGCCTTGCCGTCGATCGTCAGCTTGCTGATCGCGAACACCCGGTCGAAGTCGAGGACCAGCTTGTCCAGCGGCGACTTGGCCGTGAACGTCAGGGTCGCCTCGCCCTCGATCGCCTTCTTGTCGGGCAGGATCTTGAATTTCAGGTCCGCGTGGTCGAAGGCCAGGGCCTGCTGCTCGGCGGGCATGGCGCCGCCGGTCTCCATCGACAGGGCGCTGGTCTTCAGCGGCTCGGCGGCGAAGGCGCTGGCCGTGGACAGGGCCAGCAAGGAGGCGGCGCAGGCGGCCAGGGCGCGGATACGGACGGACAAGGCGGGCGACTCCCCAACGCGAAGATGTTGGGCAGCATCGGTAGGCGTCGCCGCGAGCGGCGCCAAGCGCCGGGTTCAGATCTTTTCGCTGATCTTGATGGCGGCGCGGCAGCCGGCCTGGATCACGGCGCTGAGCACCGGGTAACCCGGCGCCTCGCGCGCGCCCTCCTCGACGGCCAGGTCGCGGTGGGCCAGTTCGTCGTCGCGGAATTGCGAAAGCTCGGCGGCCAGTTCCGGATCGCGATCCTTCAGCTCCTCGATCTGGCCGGCGTAGTGCTTCTCGATCACCGACTCGACGGCTTCGGTGCAGGCGTGAGCGGCCTTGTCGCCCATCAGGGCCGTGCCGGCGCCAAGCGCGAAGGCGGCCGCGCGCCAGATCGGCGACATCAGGGTCGGGCGGACGCCCCGCTCGGTCAGAAGGTCATTGAAGCGCGTGAGGTGGACCTGCTCGTGGCCCTCCATCTCCTTGAGCTGATCGGCGATGCGCTCTCGGCCGGGCGCGTTTCGCATCACCGCCGCCTGACCCCGATAGATGTGGACGGCGGCCAGCTCGCCAGCCTGGTCAACGCGCAGAATCTCGCCGAGGCGCGACTTCAGGGCGCCCTGTCCCGGGCGGGGAGGCGTGGGCTTGTTCATGCCGAGGCTTCCGACTTGCGTAGCGCCGCCAGGACGGACCAGACGGCCAGTTTCAGCGAGATCAGCACGTTCCACCCGGCCATGGACAGGCCCAGGAACACCCAGGCGGCCTTGTCGCAGGACGGGGCCTTGATCTTGGACGTGCCCTTCAGCATCGCCTCGAGGTCGGCGGCGCCGGCGGCGCCCAGGCCCGAACAGGACGAGGGCCCCGGCCACCACTTCCACTCCGCGCCCGCGTGATAGGTCGCCAGCCCGGCGCCATACAGGAACAGCGCGCCCAGCAGCAAATTGGCGGGCAGGCGAAGACGCGGCCAGAGCGGTGTGCGCTGAAGGACAAGGGCGACCAGGCCGACGGTTCCCGCGACCCAGTAGATCTCGCGCTGCTTCAGGCAGAGGTGGCAGGGCGCGAGGCCGCCGAAGCGCTCGAACGCGTGGGCGATGGCCAGCATCAGCGCGCTGGACAGGAACGCCAGCAGCGGCCAATGGCGCGTGACCAGATCATAGACGCGCGCCACGAGGCCCTTGGTCTCGCTCTCGACGCTCTGGTTCGTCATGCCACGCAGGCTCCGCCGCTTCCGCCACCGCCAATGAAATGGCTCGCGGTCAGGCCAATGACAATGAGGGCGATCAAGATTCCGGCGAACAGGGCCAGGCGCCGCTCGACCACCGGCAGCAGGGCGGGGCCGAACTTCTTGATGATGAAGGCCACCAGGAAGAAGCGGGCGCCCCGGGTCAGGGTCGAGGCGACGATGAAGATCGGAAAGCTGAAGGCCGCCAAGCCCGAAGCGATGGTCACCAGCTTGTAGGGAATGGGCGTCAGGCCCTTGGCCAGGATCACCCAGACGCCGTACTTGCCGTACCAGCATTGGAACTGTTCGAGGCCGCCGGAATGACCGGTCGCCGCCATGATCCAGAGGCCGAAGTCGCGCAGGAAGTAGCCGATCGCATAGCCGAGGATGCCGCCCAAAACCGAGGCGATCGTGCAGATCAGGGCGTAGCGCCAGGCCTTTTCCGGCTTGGCCAGGCACATCGGCGCCAGCATCACGTCCGGCGGAATGGGGAAGAACGAGCTCTCGGCGAACGACACCGCGAAAAGGCTCTTGGGGGCGTGACGGGAGGCGGCCAAACCCATGACCCAGTCGTAGAGGCGACGCAGCATGCGAACTCCGATCTAGTGAGAGCCCGTAGCTAGCAGGGCGGAGCGCCGTTGTCCGCCAGGAAGTGGGCGCGCGCGGCTTCCCGTCCGCGCGCGCCCCCCGGAGAAGCAGAACCCCCGATGGGCTGAGCCCATCGGGGCGGGGGCTAGAACTTCAGCGCCAGGGAGACACTGTAGTTGCGGCCAGGCTGGCTGTAGGCGTCCTTGACCGTGGAGTTGTCGGCGAGGCCGCGCATGTCGCTCCACCACCAGTACTTCTCGTCGGTCAGGTTGAAGACGCCGGCTCGCACCGTCACCGCGTCCGTGACCGCCCACCAGCCGGTCAGGTCGGCGACCGTGAAGGAAGGCGGCATGAAGCAGTTGTAGGCCGAGCTGCCGCTGGTCCCGGCGCAGGTGACGCCCGCCCGGCCGGCCGACTTGCGGTCCGAATGGATCACGCCGAGCTCACCGCCGAACTTGCCCGAAGGCGCGCGGTAGTTGACCCCGCCCGTGATCTTCACCGGATCGATCGAGGCTAGCGGCGTGTTGACGCCATTGGTTCGCGAGGAACCCCGCGCATACGAGACCGCCGCCTTGGCCGTGAAACCCGCGCCCAGGTCGAACGACCCCTTGGCCTCGGCGCCGCTGATCTTCACGCCCGACAGGTTCACGTACTGGTAGACCGCCGGATTGGCGGCGGTGAAGTTCCCCGACACCTGAACCTGCTCGATGAAGTCGTCGTACTCGCCGGTGAAGCCGGTCACGGCCACGCGCCAGCCGCCGCGATGCATGCGGAAGCCAGCCTCCAGGGTGCGGCTGGTCTCTGGCTTGAGGTCGGGATTCGAGATCGACTTGTAGTTCGACACCAGGTTCGCGAAGCCGGTGTTCACCTGCGACGGGGAGGGCGCCTTGAAGCCGGCGGCGAGGTTGGCGAACAGCGTCACCAGGTCGGTCGCGTCCCAGACCACGCCGATCTTGGGGCTGAGGTGCGTGTCGCTCTGTCCCGATGTGGCCGTCGTGAACAGCGGATCGGCCTTCGGGTCCAGCTTGTAGTAGTCGAAGCGCACGGCCGGATAGATCGTCACCGGGCCGGCCGTGATCTCGTCCTGCACGTAGAGGCCGCCCAGGGTGAAGTCGGTGGTCGGGAAAGCCTTGCCGGGGAAGGTCTCGCCAGACGGCGGGACCGTGCCGTCGCGCGTGCCCTGCTGGCGGGTGATCGAGGCGTCGCCACCCCACACGACCTGATGCTTGAAAGTCCCGGTCTCGAAGCGGCTGTGCAGCTCGACGCCCGCGCCGAACACGCGGTTGTCGAAGGTCGCGTCGCGGGTGCGGTCAGCGGCGGTGTTGCGGTCTTCCGCCGAGAACTGGCGCGTCTTGCTCCGCTGCCAGTACAACGTCGTCTGGGCGGCCTCGATCAGGCCTTGGCCGCCGTCGAAACGATGGTCGAGGCTGACGCGGTCGCGCTTCATGCGGTCAAAGGCGGTCAGGCCGATCACGCTGGTCGAGGCCAGCGGCGGCTTGGCGATCGCCGACAGCACCGTCCAGTCGACGTCGCGGTCCAGGTGATCGACGGTCAGGCGGAAGCGGTTGTGGTCATTGGGGCTGTAGATCAGCTTGCCCAGCACGGCGTTGGACTGGTTGTCCTCGGGGTTGGCGGTGGTGCGGTCGGTGTTGGCCGAGTCGTTGCTCCCGGCCGTCTTCTGGCCCTCGCCGTCGCGACGGGTGTAGGCGAGCAAGGCCTCCCAGCGGTCGCTACGGCCAGCCAGCACGAGGCTCTCGCTCCAGCTTTCGTCGGCCGAGGCGTAGGACGCGCGGGCGCGGCCGGCCACGTTCTGACCAGGCCTCAGGATGTCCGACGGATCCTTGGTGATGAAGCTGATCGAGCCGGCCAGGCCGTCCGCGCCATAGAGGGCCGAGGCGGGACCCCGGACGATCTCCACGGACTTGAGGATATCGAGGTCCACATAGTCGCCGCGTCCGGTCGACTGGGCGCCGAACGCGAAGCCGTCGGGCACGCGCACGCCGTCCACCACGATCAGCACGCGGTTACCCTCCAGGCCCCGGATGTTGAAGCCTGCGTTGCCGTCGCGGCCCGTCGAGGTGCCGGCGGCGGTGAAGCGTGCGGGGGCCGTCCGCACCGCCACGCCGGGCTCGTCGCGGACCAGGTCCTTGATGTCCTTGACCAATCCGTCCTCCATCTCGTCCGACGAGATGACGCTGACGGTCGCGGGGGCTTGCGAGAGGGTCTTCTCAGAGCGCGTGGCGGTCACGGTGACCTTGTCGACCTCGTTGGCGTCGTTCGCGACGGAGGCGTTGTCGGCCGCGTGGGCGGTCGAGGCGAGCAGGGCTGCGGTCGAGGCGGCGGCCAGGGCGGCCAGCTTCAGGCGAGACATCGATATCCCCTTCGATGGTTTATGCGAACCATTCGCAATTGATGGCGACGGGGTAGAGGGCGACCTCCGAGCGGTCAAGCTATTTGCAATTGATTCTCAGAACTAATCGCAATATCGGGATAGCGCCGCGTTCGGGCGGCGCCAGGGATAGCCTCGATGATCCGTTCTCTCCGCGCAGGCCTGTTGGGCGGCGCGTTCCTGCTGGGCCTCGCCGCGACGGCCGCCCAAGCTCATTCGCCCTATCTGCTGCCGAGCGTTTTCGACGCTTCCGACCGTACGCTGGTCACGGTGGAGGGCGCTTTCACCGAAAGCTTCTTCACCCCCGAAGTGGTGATGAAGTCCGAGGCCTACGCGGTGATCGGGCCCGATGGCGGCCGCATACCGCTGACCCCGACCTACCTGCGCCAGCTGGCGATCACGGAGGTCGTGACGGAAAAGCCTGGCACCTACCGCATCACGACGGGGCAGCGCGCCGGTCGGGTCGCCAAGGCCGCTCTGGTCGATGGCGACTGGAAGTTCTTCGAGGGCGACAAGGCACCGGCCGACGCCATCGACATGCAAAGCCTCACGACCGCCGAGGTCTATGTGACGCGCGGGGCGCCGAACGACGCGGCGCTGGCCCCAAGCGGGAAGGGGCTTGAGTTCCACCCGATCACGCATCCCAGCAAGATCGTCACGGGCCAGCCGGTGGTGTTCGAGACCTTGTTCGACGGCAAGCCGCTGGCGGGTCTCGTGGTCACCCTCAGCGCCGCCGACGACCGCTACGCCGACGGAGCCAAGGCTCCGCCCCAGACCTTCATCAGCGACGCCAAGGGCCGGGTGGCGGTCAAGGTCGAGCGCTCCGGCGTCTACCAGGTCCAGGCCCGCCACCGCGTCGCGCCCGCCGCATCGGGCCAGCCCGGCCAGAGCCACACCTACGCCCTGACGTTCGAATCCCTCCGCTAAGCCAAGGACACGCCATGAACACCCGCATCTTCTTCACCGGGGCGGCTCTCTTCGCCTCGCTGCTGGCCGGTCCGGCCAGCGCCGCCTCCCACGCGCGCGACACCTTCATCAAGGAGCAGGATCAGAACGGCGACGGCGTCGTCACCAAGGACGAGTACGCCGCTACCCGGACCGTTCAGTTCGACAAGACCGATGCTGACAAGAACGGCGTGCTGTCCCAGGCCGAGTACGTCGCCGAGTTCAAGGCGCGCCTTGAAAAGAAGCTCGCCGCCTCGGACCGCGCGCCCGAGAAGAAGCAGGAGGAGCGCGAGCGTCAGATGCGCCAGACCGACGTGCGCTTCCACGTCCTCGACAGCGACAAGGGCGGCGCGATCACTCGGGCGGAGTTCGACTATTCGGGCTGGCGGATGTTCACCCACCACGACACCAACGAGGACGGCGTCGTCTCGGCCGCGGACCCGGTCAAGGAGGATCAGCCGGACTGATCGGGCGGGCGTCGGAGGCGCGCATTTGGATTTTCGGCGTTTCGTGGGTATCACCGCCGGCCAAGACACGGGCCGCGCGCCCGCATCCAAGTTGGAACACCATGAGCGACACGCCTCCCGACCGCCTCTCCGTCAATCCCGACAGCCCGTACTACGACGCCGATCTGCTGGAGCGCGGCATCGGCATCCGCTTCAAGGGCGTCGAGAAGACCAACGTCGAGGAATACTGCATCAGCGAGAAATGGGTCCGCGTCGCGGCCGGCAAGACGTTGGATCGCAAGGGCAATCCGATGACCATCAAGCTGCAGGGCGAGGTCGAGGCCTATTTCCGCGACGACGCGGAAGGCTGAGGGCTTGGCGGACGATCCCGACCTCGAGGCCATGGCCCGCGATGAGCTTTCGCGGGCCATGACCCTGCGGTGGCAGGATCTGCGCGCGATCGTGCCTTGGGGCGACACCTTCGAGGGTATTTCGCCGGCCGGCCGCTATGTCGAGGTGGAGCGCAGCTACATCTGGGCGGTAGAGGAGGGCGGCGACATCCTGTGCGAGGTCGCCGTGTATGGCGGACCGTCGCGCTATGACCACGGTGCGCGGGCCTCGGCGACGATTCCACGTCAGGTCTAGCGAGCTCGACTCGGTCTTCACGAAGAGAAAAACGCGTATTTTAGATCGGTCGAGGCATAAGAACGCCCTTCCGTAAGGCGAGATAGCTATTCTCTGCCCACACGGCGTGCGAAACTGTCTCTTCGTGAGGGCGGTCGCCTGGGAGCATTGTGGCCTGAGCTGGCCGCGCTCAGATCAAAAGACGCGCACGGACCGCAACGCCAGGGTCCGGCAAGCGCGGTTGGACTGGCGAAGGCCGCTCCTTCAAGGCGGTCACGCCTGGGAGGACGAAAGGAACGGGATATGACCGCCACGGTCTCTCCGCTTACGCCGGGCGCGCCGGACGCGCCCGAAGCCGGTGTCAGTCTTTCCGATTACGTGCCTTATCGCCTGGCGACCGCTTCGGCGGCCGTCAGTCGCCTGATCGCTCGCGCCTACGAGGACCGCTTCGGTCTCACCATCCCGCAGTGGCGACTGATGTCGGTCCTGGCGGAAGGCGCGCTGACTCAGCACACCGCCGTCACCCGCACCGCCATGGACAAGGTTCGCGTCAGCCGCGCGGCTCAGGAGCTGGTGGTTCGCCGCTTGGTGGCCCGCACGACGGTGCGCTCGGACCGCCGCTCGCACACCCTGGAGCTGACCGCGGCTGGTCGTCGGCTGTTCGCCGAGATCGCGCCCTTGGCCCTGGCCTATGAGGCGACGTTGCTGGCGGGGCTGGCGCCGCACGAGGTCGCGACCTTCAAGCGCCTTCTGAACCACCTCGAGACCGCCGCCATCCAGCTGGCCGGCGGCGAGACGATCACGCCGCCCTAGCTTCGAAGACCGCTCGGGCGATCGCGCGCGCCAGGCAATCGGCCGCCGCTGAGCCCAGGCGCGACAGGGCGGCGCCGCGCCCCGGTCCTTGGCCCAGCGCCGTGACGCCCGAGGCCAGGGCGAAGACGATGTCGCCGTCGAAGGCCGTATGGGCCGGACGGATGGCCCGCCCCATGCCGTCATGCGCCATCATCGCCACGCGTTTCGCCTCGGCCGTGGTGAGGTCGGCGGTGGTCGCCACCACGGCCAGCGTGGTGTTGGCGCCCAGGCGCAGTCGGCCCATCGCGCCCAGCTTGGTGTCGTCGGGCATCGGATCGATCGCGGCGGGCATGGCGCCTGGACGGCGTCCGCCGAACTCGCCGTCGATCTCGAACGGCCAGGCCCAGAAGGTCTCGCCGTCGGGCATGTAGACCGAACCGACCGGATTGGCCGCGACCAGGGCGCCGACGATCAGGCCGTCGCCCAGATCAAGCGAGGCCGAGCCCAGGCCGCCCTTGACCACGCCGGCCATCGCTCCGCGCCCCGCGCCGACCACGCCCAGCGGGAACTCGACGCCAGCGGCCGCGACCGCCTTCATGCCAAGCTCGCGGTAGGGGGGCGATAGGCCCCAGCTCTTGTCGCCGCCATTGCCCAGGTCGTGCAGCGACGCGGCCGGCACGATCGGAATCGCCGGAGACCCGGCCGACAGCTTGACCCCGACGTCCCGCGCCGAAAGGGCGATCGCCGCGCCGTCCGCCGCGCCCAGGCCGAACACCGAACCGCCCGACAGACAGATGGCGTGGGCGCGGGCGAAGCTGTTCTCGGGCCGCAGGGTGTCGGTCTCGCGCACGGCCGGACCGCCGCCGCGCACGTCGACCGCCGCCGTCCAGGCGTCGGGGCAGAGCAGCACCGTCACCCCCGTTCTAACGGCCTCGTCCTCGACGCATCCGACGGTCAGGCCCGGGACGTCGGTGATCAGATTGCGCGGGCCGGGTTTCAGCATCGGGAATCTCCGTGAATTTCGATGCTAGACCGGTCTTCGCGAGACTGGAATTCGCCGGCGACGCCTGCTAGGAAGACCACCCTTCGCGTTGCGAAGCCTGCGGGCGTGGTGAAACTGGTAGACGCGCCGGACTCAAAATCCGGTTCCGAAAGGAGTGTCGGTTCGACCCCGACCGCCCGCACCATCTCTTCCTTCCTTCGATATCAAGCGCTGGTTTCGGCTTGAAAAAGCCCTGGCGTCGCCTCAGCATCCGCCCTGATACCGGTGTCAGAAAGCGCATCGGGGAGGAGACGACATGACCGCGTACAACGACTTCGGCGAGCTTTCGCGACCGATCGGGCGGCGAGTCGTTCTGGGTGGTCTTGGCGCGCTTTCAGCCAGTCTCGACGCCGCCGCCATGGGCCGTAGACCACCGCGCGACGCGCCCGACCAGACGCGCTGGACCTTCGATCGGCTCTCCGACATCGGCGGCGTTCAGACCACGGTCGAGGGCGATCCGCGCCTGATCGACACGCCGTATGGCAAGGCGGTGCAATTCGACGGCGTCGACGACCGGCTGGTCATCGACCGCCACCCCCTGGCGGGTATGTCCCAGTTCACCTTCGAGGCGCTGTTCCGGCCCGACGGCGGCGTCTTCGCCCAGCGCTGGTTCCACCTGAACGAGGAGGCCCCCACGCCCAGCGCGCCGCCCTCCGTCACCCGCATGCTGTTCGAGATCCGAGTCACCGGCGAGGCCTGGAGCCTGGACGCCTTCGCCACGGGCCCCGGCTACAAACAGACCCTGCTGTTCCAAGACAAGGTCTTCCCGGTGGGACGCTGGTACTGGGTCGCCCAGAGCTATGACGGCAAGACCTACCGCGCGTTCGTGAATGGCCAGCTCCAGGGCGAGGCGGAAATCGCCTTCACGCCGCAAGGGCGGGGTCGCTCCTCGGTCGGCGCGCGGATGAACAAGATCGACTACTTCAAGGGCGCGGTGCGGCAGGCGCGCTTTACGCCGCGCGCCTTGGCGTCCGAGGCCTTGCTGCGCGTGACGCCGGCCTAGAGCCGCCGCGTCGCGGCGACCCGGTCGATCAGGCCCTTGAGCAGCGTCCGGCCCTTCGGCCACGGGCCATGCCCCGAATCGACATTGATGTGCCCGGCGCGGCCCAGATCGACGAAGTCGGAGCCCCAGCCGCGCGCGAAGGCTTCCGCCCGCTCGATCTCGACATACGGGTCGTCGCGGCTGGCCACGACCAGGCTAGGAAAAGGCAGGCGCTGGCGCGGGATCGGCGAGAAGCCGACCAGCAGGCGGCCGGCCGGACCCTCGCGATTGACGTCGGCCGGGGCGACCAGCATCGCCCCGCCGACGCCGCGTCCGCCGGTCACCTGGGCGAAGTGGGCGATAAGCGCGCAGCCCAGGCTGTGGGCCACCAGGATCGCGCCCGGCCTTTGACGCACGGCCTCGGCCAGGCTGATCGTCCAGTCGCCAAGCAGGGGGCGCTCCCAATCCTGCTGATCGACGCGCTCGGCGTTGGGCAGATCGCGCTCCCAATGGGTCTGCCAGTGATCCGGGCCTGAGTTGTAGAGACCTGGAACGATTAGGATTGGCGGGCCATCGGTGTCGTCGAAGCGACGACGCGGTGTTTCGTGGGCGTGCGGGGCGGGAGTCATGATGCGCTCGGGTCAACGGGTGGCCGTCGAGCGCACATGGCTCCTTTCGAGGTCTCGGCTCAATTCATATGAAATCGATAGGATTTGAGAAAAGCTGAGGCGAGACCGCCGTTTCGCGCCTTGATCAGGCGATCTTGTCGCCGCGATGCAGGGGATCGGGGAGGGGATCGCCCGCCTTCACGAACTCAAGGGACACCGAGTTTATGCAGTAGCGCAGGCGCGTCGGGGCCGGGCCGTCCGGGAAGACGTGGCCCTGGTGACTATCGCAGCGGGCGCAGCGGGTCTCGATGCGGACCATGCCGTACGAGGTGTCGCGCACGCCGACCACGTGATCCTCGGCGAACGGCGCGTAGAAGCTGGGCCAGCCGGTGCCGCTCTCGAACTTGGTCTCGTGCTTGAACAGCGGCAGGCCGCAGAGGCGGCAGCAATAGGCGCCGGGGCTCTTCTCGCCCAGCAGCCCGCCGCAAAACGGGGCCTCGGTGCCGTGGTGCAGGAGGACGCGCGCCTCCTCGGCCGTCAGGTCGGCCTCCAGGCGTTCGCGTTCGGGCTCCGTCGGCGGCGTGAGATCGAAGCCGGCGGTTGAAAGGATGGCTGCGTCTGTCATGACAGCCAATGTAGGCGCTTACGCGCCCAAGCGGTAGAACCAGGAGCGTCCCATGACCGTCGCCGTCGCCTTTCTGCAGCCGGGCTGGGCCGATTGGGAGGCCGGGCCGGTGCTGGCCCTCCTGCGGGAGCATCTGAAGGTCCAGATCGAGATCGCCACCCCGACCGGCGATCCCGAGACCTCGATCGGCGGGATCCTGGCCGCCGCCGACTACCGGTTCGGCGATCCGGTGCTCAGCGACGCCGATCTCTTCATCCTGATCGGCAGCGACGCCTGGTCGAAGGGCGAAGCCCCGGCGATCAGCGCGCTGCTGAGGCAGGCCTTCGCCGACGGCAAGCCGGTGGCGGGGATCTGCGCGGGCACGACGGCGCTGGCGCGCGCGGGCCTGTTCGAAGGTCGGCGGCACACCTCGAACGGCAAGGATTGGCTGGAGGGCGTGGTCCCCGGCTATGCGGGCTCCGAGCACTATGTCGACACGCCAAAGGCGGTTGCGGATGGCAGGGTCGTCAGCGCCTCGGGACTGGCCCCGGTCACCTTCGCCGCCGCCG
>ERZ1034427.138-NODE-138-length-15631-cov-2.813752_pt1 | contig 15631 bp, 16 predicted proteins | sample MGYA00520607_ERZ1034427 | MGnify/ENA primary metagenome ERZ1034427 (study PRJEB33736, sample SAMEA104288489) | Azolla caroliniana | place: Brazil | collected 1987 | study: EMG produced TPA metagenomics assembly of the PRJEB19522 data set (Is there foul play in the... | reverse complement strand
TCTTCGCTTCGCTACGCCCGGGATGACAGTGACTAAGTCAGCGAGTCGTCAGGGCCATGGCCGCGCTGGCCACCGTGCTGACCGGCAGGGCCTGCAGGTCTGGCGAGCGGATCACCGTCACATGGCCGCGCGGGGCGCAGAGGTCGGGATCGGAGGCGTCCGAGAACAGCGCGATGGTCGGCGCTCCGGCGGCGGTCAGCAGATGCGTCGGGCCGGTGTCATTGCCCACCGCCAGAGCCGCCTTGGCGCCCAGCATGGCCAATTGAGCAAAGTCGGTGCGGCCAGTCAGGTCGCGCGCGCCGGCGGCGGCCTTCTGGATCTGCCGCGCCATGGCGCTTTCCTGCGGTCCGCCGATGATGACGATGTCGAAGCCGCGCGCCTTCAGCAGCGACGCCAGCTGGGCGTAGAACTCGACGGGCCAGCGCTTCTCGGGCCGATGGGCCGAGCCGCCGGGCACCAGCAGCACATAGGGTTTGGGCTTGGCGGCGCTGGGCGGCGCCTGCTTCTGCTTCTTGAGGATCCACGACAGGTCCGGCGCGGGCGCGCTGCCAGGCTCGGTGGGCGCGTCGGGCCAGATGCCGGCCGCCTTCAGCTGGTCGGCCTGCCGCTCCAGCGTGTGCATGCGCAGGCGCGCCTTGCCCTTCTGCGGAAGGGCGCATCCGAAGGCGATGCCGTTCCACTGAGGCGGGAAGGGGCGCAGCAGCTGGAAGTACCAGTTGGTGCGGCTGTTGGTCTGCAGGTCGTAGACCCGGTCGTAGCCCGCCTTCCGAATCCGACCGATCATGGCCAGAGTCCCGCTCAGGTCGCCGGGGCGACCATCCGTCTCGACGGCGTTGAAATAGGGGCTGAGCTTGGCCAGCGCCTCGAAGGGCGGCGTGGTCAGGAGGGTGATCTTGGCCTTGGGGTGCGCCTCGCGGATCTTCTTCATCGCCGCCAGGGCCAGGACAAAGTCGCCCAGCGCGCCCAGCTTGATGACCAGGACCTTCTTGATCTCCTTGCTCAAGACGAGTGCTCCGCGGCCCGGGCCCGCAAAACGCGAGCGTAGACATCGAGCGTGGCTTCGCACATCGCGTCCACTGAATACAACCGTCGTGCGCGTGTTCGGGCGGCTTGGCCCATCGCCTGGCGCCGCGCGGCGCCGGCTTCCACGGCCTCGATGAGGGCGCTCGCCCAGGCCTCGGCGTCGCCGGGCGGCACGAGCCAGCCGGTTTCGCCGGGAAGGACCGTCTCGCGGGTCGCGCCATGATCGGCGGCCATGACGGGGCGGCTCATGATCTGCGGCTCCACCGCGGTGCGCCCGAACGCCTCGGGTTCCAGCGATGGCGCGATGGCCAGGTCGGCCAGCAGATAGGCGGCCGGCATGTCGTCGCAATGACCGACCAGCTTGACCCGGTCCTCGAGGCCAGAGGCGGCGATGGCGGTGGTCAGCTCGGCGCGGTAGCCCTTGCGGCCCTGGTCATCGCCGGCCAGCAACAGCAGGATCCGGTCCTCGCCGCGCGCTTTCAGCAGCGCCATGGCTTCGACCAGCAGGCCCTGTCCCTTCCAGCGCGTGAGCCGGCCGGCCAGCAGCACTTTCAGCCGACGCTCGTCCGGCGCGACGCCCCAGGCCTCCATCAGGGCCTTCACGCGATCGCAGCCGACCATGCCGGGCTCGAAGCGCGACAGGTCCACGCCGCGTGGAATGGCCACGACCTTGTCGGGCGGAACGCCGTGCTCCTGTATCACGTGCTGGCGCGTGTACTCGGAGTTCGCGATGACCAGGTCGCCCTTGGTCATCACCGCGTTGTACCAGCGCTTGAGGTTCGAACGGGCGTTGTAGACGCCATGATAGGTGGCCACGAAGGGCGTCTTGGTGGCGTGAGCGGCCCACAGCGCGCTGAAGGCCGGCGCGCGCGAACGGGCGTGGACCAGGCTGACCTTCTCGCGCCGGATCAGGTCGATCAGCCGCGCGGCGTTGCCCAGCATGACGAGCGGGTTCTTGGACTGGGCCGGCATCTGGGCCAGGCGTCCGCCGTCCGCCGTCAGACGCGCGGCCATGCGCCCGCCCTTGGTCGCGACCAGGGCCCTGCCGCCTTGCGCCACCACGGCATGGGCGACATCAATCGTCGTCTGCTCCGCGCCACCGGTTTCCAGCTCCGGCGTCACTTGCAGCAGGGTGAAATCGGGAGGTAGGTCGGACACACGACTCTCGCGAGGACAACGCGGGCTTAAGTAGCGAAAGGATCGAGGCGACGCCATGACCGAATCCCCAGGCGCTCTAACGCGCGAAGACGGCTCCAGGCTCGCCTTCCGGCGTATTTCGGGAGAGGGCGCGACGGTCGTCTGGCTGGGCGGCTTCCATTCCGACATGACCGGGACTAAGGCCCAGGTCCTGGCCGAGCAGGCCATGGCGACCGGCGGCTCCTACGTCCGCTTCGACTATTTCGGCCACGGCGAGTCCGACGGCGCGTTCAAGGACGGCACGATCAGTCGCTGGCGCGAGGACGCCCTGGCGGTGATCGACGAGCTGACCGACGGGCCGCTCGTCCTGGTCGGGTCGTCCATGGGCGGCTGGCTGGCGTGCCTGGCGGCCATCGCGCGGCCGGACCGGGTGAAGGCGATGGTGCTGATCGCCCCCGCGCCTGACTTCACCGAGAAGCTGATGGCGCCCGACCTCTCGGACGAGGCCAAGGCGGCGATCGCGCGCGACGGCTTCTGGATTCGCCCTTCCGAGTACGACGATGGCGGCTATCCGATCACCCGCGACCTGCTTGAGGACGGCGGGCGGTGGTCGATTCTGCCCGGACCCGTGCCGATCGACATTCCCGTGCGGGTTCTGCAGGGCGGCGCCGATCCCGACGTGCCCTGGACCCACGCCCTGGAGCTGGCCAACGCCCTGACCAGCCAGGACGTCGTCTTCACGCTGATCAAGGACGGCGACCATCGTCTCTCGCGTCCCCAGGATCTGGAGCGCCTGGTCGCCGCCGTGGCCGAGGCCAAGGGCCTGGCGGAGCCGGAGGAGGGGGATCTCGTCTCGCGCCGCCTGGCCCGCGCCGCGCGGCTGCGCAACGCGGCGGGTCTCGAGGCGGTGGGCATCACGCCGCGCGCTCCGGCGATCGACGACGAATGAGCGGTCAGCCGCCGGCCTTCAGGATCGCCGCCAGCCCTTCGCGGTAGGTGGGATAGGTCGGCCGCCAGCCCAGCTCGGCCTTGGCGCGCGCGTTCGAGACACGCTTGTTCTCGGCGTAGAAGCGTCGGGTGGCGGGCGAGAGGCCCAGTTCGTTGAACGGCAGGTCCGGCGGGACCGGGACGCCCAGCAAGCGGGCGGCCTGCTCCATGACGTCCTGCGGCGGGGCGGGTTCGTCGTCGACGAGGTTGTAGACGCCGCCCGCCCGCGGCTTGTCCAGCGAGGCCAGCAGCCCCGAGACGATGTCGTCGACATGGATGCGGCTGAACACCTGGCCGGGCTTGACGATCCGGCGGCCCTCGCCGGCGCGCAGGCGATCCAAGGCGCTGCGGCCCGGCCCGTAGATGCCGGGCAGGCGGAAGACCGTCACCGTCAGGCCCATGCCGCGTCCGACCTCCTGCCAGTCGCGCTCCGCGCCGACGCGTCGCGCGCCTTCCACGGATTGCGCCTTGAGCGGCGAGGTCTCGAACACCCAGCGCCCATCGAAGTCGCCGTAGACGCCCGTCGTCGACAGATAGCCGATCCAGTCGGGGAAGGCCTGGGCCTGGGCGAGGGCGGGGACGATCGATTCGAGCGCCGGGCAGCCGTCGGGGCCCGGCGGGGCCGTGACGAGAATCGCCTTCACGCCGGTCAGGGCCCGCGCCATGGCGTCGCGATCGGCCGGATCGACGGCGATGACGCCGTTGGCGGCCAGCGCGTCAGCCTGCTCGGGGCTTCGCGCGCTGGCCGCGATCTCCCAACCGCGCGCTCGCAAGGCGTTGGCGAAGGCGGCCCCCACATAGCCCAGACCGAACACGAACAGACGCAACGCCAGGACTCCGCCCCAAGATCGCCAGGCGAAAAACCTGGCCGAAACGCGGCTGGATCAAGCCGTCGAAAAAAGCCTCTTCGCAACCCCTCAAAGGGCGCTTGCAAACCGCGAAGCGCTCTGCCATAAGCCGCCTCCTCGTCGCGGGGCGCTTCACCAAGCCCCTCCGATGCGGGCGTAGCTCAGTGGTAGAGCGCCACCTTGCCAAGGTGGATGTCGAGAGTTCGAATCTCTTCGCCCGCTCCATTCTCGGTTCTTTCCGATATTGGAAACATCGGACCGCGTCGCGGTCCGCGCTGACGTATCGCTAGGCGACGAGCGTTCGCCTAAGCTGCGCGCATGACTCGCATCGCACCCTGGCGCGCCGCCTTCGTCGGCGTCTGTCTCACCGCCCTGACCGTGTCGGCCGCGTGGGCTGGTCCCTCCAAAACGCTCACGAGCCTGGTGACCCGGTTCGAGGCGCTGGGCGGCGGCGACGAGGATCCCGATTCCGGTGGCGCGGCGGAGGCTCGCTGGCGTCTGCCCGAAGTCACGCCCGCGGCGGACGCCGCGCGCCTTGTCCAGCTGAAGGCCATCCGGGGCGAACTGACGGCCATGGGGACGTCCGGCCTTTCGGAGGAGGAAGCCCTCACGCGCGAGCTCCTCCTTTGGACGCTCAACGATCGTATCGAGGCGGCGGGCTTCGACGAAGCCCGCATGCCCTTCAGCAGCGACGGCGGTTTCGACGTGATGATGCTGTACCGCGCCAGCGGGCTCCGTCTGAAGAGCGAAGCCGAGGCGCGGCGCTGGATCGCGCTGCTGAACCGCATGCCCGGCTGGTACGCGGTCAATATCGACAACGCCCGCCGGGGCGTGAACACCGGCTTTGTCCAGGCGGTCCCGACCGCCCAGGCGGTGCTTGAGCGCGCGCGGCGCATCGCCGCCACCCCTCTGGCCGAAGACCCGTTGCTGGCGCCGCTGCGAGCGCTGCCGGCCAGCATCCCGGAGGCGACGCGCGCGGCCCTGGTCGCGGAGGGCGAGAAGGCCGTAACCACCAAGGTCGCGCCCGCCCGGGCCAGCTTCGTCAAGTTCATGACCGAGGAGTACGCCCCCCGCGCGGCCAAGAGCCTGGCGGCCTCGGACCTGACGGACGGCAAGCGCTACTACGCCTTCCTGGCGCGCCGGCACACCACCACCACCATGACGCCGGACCAGATCCACGACATCGGCCAGGCCGAGGTGGCGCGCATCCGCGGGCGGATGCTGGAGACGATGAAGGCGGCCGGCTTCCAGGGCGATTTGCCGGCCTTCATCGCCATGCTGCGCGAGGATCCGCGTTTCTACGCGACCAGCCGCCAGCAACTCCTGGAGAAATCGAGCGAGATCGCCAAGCGCGCCGACGATCAGCTACCGGCCCACTTCGGCGTCCTGCCGCGCCTGACCTACGGCGTGCGGCCGGTGCCCGCCGCCATCGAGAAGGGCTACACCACGGGCCGCTATTTCGGCGGCGATCCGAAGGTCGGCCGCGCCGGTGGGCTGATGATCAACACCTCCGAGCTCGACCAGCGCCCGCTGTACGAACTTCCCGCCCTGGTGCTGCACGAGGGCGCGCCGGGCCACCACATCCAGACCTCGCTCGCCCAGGAGCAGACCGGCGCGCCGGACTTCCGCAAGAGCCTCTACTTCACCGCCTTCGGAGAGGGCTGGGGGCTCTATTCGGAATGGCTGGGCGAGGAGATGGGCATTTACCGCGATCCCTACGAGCTGTTCGGTCGCCTGTCCTACGAGATGTGGCGCGCCTGCCGCCTGGTCGCCGACACTGGCATCCACTGGAAGCACTGGAGCCTTGACCAGGCGCGCGCCTGCTTCACCGACAACACCGCGCTGTCGCCGGTCAACATCGAGGTCGAGCTGGCGCGCTACGTCTCGTGGCCGGGTCAGGCGCTGGCCTACAAGATTGGCGAACTGAAGATCCTGGAGCTGCGTCGCCGCGCCGAGCAGGCGCTGGGCCCGCGCTTCGACGAGCGCGCGTTCCATGATGTCGTGCTGCTGGACGGCTCGTTGCCGCTGGCGGTGCTGGAGCGCCGAATCGACGCCTGGATCGCCGAGCGGAACGCCAAGCGTTGAGGGGGTAGGGCGCCGATCCGGCGGCGTGAGTGCTCGTCAAGCTACGGGAATTGGCGCGGATCTCTCTTGATCTTTCAAGGGTTTGAGATCGGGAGCAATGAGGAAATAGGAATATCTTCCTCTGCCTGGGAAAATAAACCTATAGTGGCGCTGTCCGACCTACTCGCGGTCGGGAGGAGAGAGCGCCATGCTGGTTCATGCCCTTGAGGATATCTGGGTCATCACGCCCGATCCCCGACGCGACCGCCTGATGGCGGGTTTCGTCACCCAACTCGTTTCCCTGGCCACCGGGATTCCAGCCGCCGAGATCAATACGGCTCGCCGGACCACCAACGCCGCCGTCCGCGCGCGGCAGCTGGCCATCTATCTCACCCACATCACCTTCCATTGGCCGTTGCATCGGGTGGCCTACGCGTTCGGCCGCGACCGGACGACCTGCGGTCACGCCTGCCGCAAGATCGAGGACCTGCGCGAGAACGCCGACTTCGATCGTCGCTTGGCCGAGCTGGAGGCTTGCCTGCGCCAGGCCCCCGACCACGCGGAGGCCCTGCCGCTATGAGCATGACGTTCGATCGGGAGCTCGAAGCCCGCCGTCGGGCCGAGCGCGCCATGCGTCTCCTGGCCCGCCCAGGCGCGGTGGTGGAAGCTCAAGGGGACGGCTATGGCGTGCGATTGGGCGCCAGCCGTCGGCGGCGGCCGATGCTGACGCTCGACGAGGCCAGCTTCCAGGCCCTGGCTCGCGAGGCGATGCTGAAGCCTCGCCCACAAGGCGGCTGGACCATGACCGCGCGGCCCGCGCCGATCTTGCCGCCGCCCGGCCGGCCGGGCGTCATCGAGGCCGAGGTGATGCTGCCCGACACGTCGAAGCTGGTTCGGCGCAATCTCGGCGAGTCGCCGATCGCTTGGCTCGCCCGCCGTCGCGATCGGGACGGCCAGCCCTGGCTGACGCCGATCGAGGCCGCCGCGGGCGAACGCTTGCGCGAGGAGTTCGAGCGGCTTGGAACGCAAGGGCGCCTGACGATGCGCTGGGATGCGTCGCGCGTGGACGGCGGCCAGCCGGGCCTCTCGTCCGCCGAGCGCGACCACGCCGCCCGTCAGCGGATCGCCCGCGCCCTGGAGGCGGTGGGACCCGGTCTGCGTGAGATCCTGGAGCGGATCTGCCTGATGGGCTCGGCCCTAGAGGCCGCCGAAGCCGCGCTGAAACTGCCGCGCCGGACGGGCAAGACGGTCCTGAAACTCGCCCTGCAACGCCTGGCGCGGCACTATCGAATGGCCTAGCGGTTGCCGCCGGCGGCCGCGATCACTTCGCCCGTGATCCAGAAGCTGTCCGGCGAGGCCAGGAAGGTCGCGATTGGCGCGATGTCCGAGGGTTGACCCACGCGGCCCAGGGCCGTGCTGGCCACGATCTGCGCCTCGAAGTCCGACCCCATGATGCCCGCGGTATGGGCGCCTTCGGTCTCGACGGCGCCTGGCGCGATCGCGTTGACCCGGATCTTGCGCGGCCCAAGCTCCTTGGCCAGCACGCGGGTGATCGCGTCCACCGAGGCCTTGGTGGCCGTGTAGATCGAGAAGGCCGGTATCTCCAGCGTCACCGCCGACGAGCTGATGTTGATCACGCTGCCACCCTCGGGGCCGAAGCGCTTGGCGGCTTCCTGAGTGGCTAGCAGCAAGCCCAGGACGTTGGTGTCGAACTGGCGATGGAACTCGGCCTCGGTCACCGCCTCCAGCGGGGTGAAGGCGTAGACGCCGGCGTTGTTGACCAGGATGTCGATGCTTCCGAAGGCCTTGTGGGCTTCGTCGAACAGGCGAGTCACGTCCTCGGCCTTGGCGACCGAGCCCCGCACGGCGATGGCCTTGCCGCCGGCGGCGGTGATCTCGGCGACCACCTTCTCGGCGCCGGTTTGGTCGGACGCGTAGTTGACCGCCACCGCCGCGCCCTCGGCCGCCAGCGCCTTGGCGATCCCCGCCCCGATACCCTTCGACGCGCCGGTCACGACCGCCGTTTTTCCAGCCAGCTTGCTCATGATCTGTCTCTCCATCGCCCACGTGGCGATCGATTAGACATTTAGATAATCATCGAATTGAATCAATGTGGGCGAGGTGGATTTTTCGCGCCTGTGTTGTCGTTGCAGGCTGGAAGTGTCCCGGAAACAGGTTGGGGCCGTCAAAGCCGCGACGTAGTCGCAAGCGGGCGGTAGGGAACATGGTGAAACACGCGCCATTTCCGCCTTGGACACGCTTTCCAGAAGGCGACTTTCGCCTCGAACGACGCCGCCAGTTAGCGTGGCCGGATCCCGTCGAGCACCAAGGCCGTCACGGCCGCTTGCGTCTCGCCCATGAAGTCGTTGTCGGACAAGGACTTGCCCGACAGCACCCGCACTTGGACGGCGAAGTCGGCATAGTGCTGGGTCAAGGCCCAGATCGCGAAGATCAGGTGCGGCGGATCGACGGGGGCCAGCCTGCCCGCCGCGATCCAGGCCCGGACCACGGCGACCTTGGCGTCGAACACGGCCTTCAGCGGGCCGGCCAGGACCGGCTTCAACAGCGGCGCGCCGCGCAGCATCTCCAGAGCGAACAGGCGCGAGATCTCGGGGTGGTCGCGGCTCATGGCCAGCTTGGCGCCGATCAGGGCGGTTATGGCGTCGGCGGGGTCGTCGGCCTCGGTAAAGCGGGCCAGCGGCGCCAGCCATCGCGACAGGCCCTGCTCCAGCACCGCCACGTAGAGCGCGTCCTTGGACGGGTAATAGTAGAGCAGGTTGGCCTTCGAAACGCCCGCGGCCCGGGCGATGGCCTCGACGCTGGCGCCTTCCAGTCCGAGGCGGGCGAACACCGCCAGGGCGCCCTTCAGGATGGCGGCCTTGCGAGCCTCGCCAGCCTTCTCCCGGCGGCCCCGGGGCCACGCGCCCGCGCCCTCGGTTTCGCCCAGGCTTTGGGCGGCCTTGAGCAGTACGCGGGCGCCCGAGCCCGGCTTCGCGACGGGTTGGGCGCCCGCCTTGCGCGGTGGCTTGACGGTCTTGGCGGCCTTACCGGTCATCGGCTCTCGAACTTGGACCATTTGGTCAAAATTGGACCGAACGGTTCGGATTGCGGTGTTCCGCGGGATGGTATTCCATGCCATCCGGACTTCACAAGGAGCCCAAGGCGATGAGCTCTCCGATCACTCCGCTCTCCCCAGGTTGCGTGATGCTGCCCGCGCGGCCCGAGCCCTTGCCGGTGGATCCCAAGACCGCCGCCGTCATCGTGATCGACATGCAGAACGCCTACGCCTCGCCCGGCGGATACCTGGACCTGGCCGGCTTCGACATTTCCGGCGCGGCCAAGGTCATCCACGAGATCAAGGGCGTTCTGGAGGTCGCCCGATCGGCCGGCGTGCAGGTGATCTATTTCCAGAACGGCTGGGACGACCAGTACGTCGAGGCCGGCGGCCCCGGTTCACCGAACTGGTGGAAGTCCAACGCCCTCAAGACCATGCGCGCCAGACCCGAACTGCAGGGCAAGCTCCTGGCGCGGGGGCAGTGGGATTACGAGCTCGTCGATGAGCTCAAGCCCCAGCCAGGCGACATCCAACTGCACAAGACCCGTTATTCCGGCTTCTTCAACAGCCAGCTGGACAGTGTGCTTAGGGCGCGCGGCATCCGGCATCTGGTGTTCGTCGGCATCGCCACGAACGTCTGCGTGGAGTCGACCCTGCGCGACGGCTTCTTCCTCGAATATTTCGGGACCGTGCTGGAGGACGCCACCCACCAGGCCGGCCCCGACTTCGTCCAGAAGGCCGCCCTGTTCAACATCGAGAGCTTCTTCGGCTGGGTCTCGACCACGGCCGATTTCAAGGGGGCGTTCGGGCAGCTGGCGCCGAAAACCTAGGGAGGAAAGCATGCCCAAGACCGTCATCACCCCGCCCGGCACGGGCGTTCCGATCGCTCCGTTCTCGCCCGGGACCCTGGCCGACGGGATCGTCTATGTCAGCGGCACCCTGGCCTTCGACAAGGACAACAATGTCGCCTTTCCCGACGACGCCGAGGCTCAGACCCGCCAGGTGCTGGAGACCATCAAGTCGGTGATCGAGACCGCCGGCGGGACGATGGAGGACGTGACCATGAACCACATCTTCCTGACCGACTGGTCGCACTACGCCCCGATGAACAAGGTCTATGCCGAGTACTTCCCCGGCGACAAGCCGGCGCGCTATTGCATCCAGTGCGGCTTGGTGAAGCCAGGCTTCGTGGTCGAGATCGCCTCGGTGGCGCACATCGGCAAGCGCTGATGACTTCCGGAACCGTCGACGGCCTCTACTACGAACTTCACGGCGGCCCCTTCGCCGGGCGAGAGGTCGTGCTGCTGTCGTCGGGTCTGGGCGGTTCGGGAGCGTTCTGGTCTCCGCAGATGGCGGTCCTAACCGAGCGCTGGCCGGTGGTCCTGTATGACCACCGCGGCACGGGGCGCAGCGTGCGCGAGCTGCCGCCAGGACCCTACGCCGTCGCCGACATGGCTCGGGACATGGTCAAGGTGATGGACGCCTTGGGCGTGGCGAAGGCCCATGTCGTCGGCCACGCGGCCGGGGGCGACGCGGGCTTGCAACTGGCTCTGGATTACCCCGATCGGCTGGGCAAGCTTGTTGTCGTCAACGGTTGGTCGCGGCCCGACCCGCACATCAAGCGCTGCTTCGACACCCGCATCCACCTGCTGAACGACAGTGGTCCGGGGCCTTACGTCCACGCCCAGCCGATCTTCCTATATCCGGCCGACTGGATCTCGCGGAACCACGACCGGCTGATGGCCGAGGAGGCCCACCATGTGGCTAGCTTCCCGCCGCGCGAGGTGATGCTGGCGCGGATCAACGCCCTCCTGGCCTTCGACATCGACGCGCGGCTGGAGGAGATCACCCACCGGGTGCTGGTCAGCGCCAGCGCCGACGACATGCTGGTGCCGATGAGCTGCTCCCAACGCTTGGCCGCCCGCCTGCCCAACGCGGATTTCCAGCAGGTCGCCTGGGGCGGCCACGGCTTCACCGTCACCGATCCCGAGACCTTCAACGAGGCGCTCGTCCAATTCCTAGAGGGCGCGTGAACGCGCCCTCGTTCTTTCGGTAAAACTCAGGGGGAATAACCCAATGCAGGTCGGCGTCTTCATTCCCATCGGCAACAACGGCTGGCTGATCTCGGAGACGTCTCCGCAGTACATGCCCAGCTTCGAGCTCAACAAGGAGATCACCCAGAAGGCCGAGAAGTACGGGTTCGACTTCGCGCTCTCGATGATCAAGCTGCGCGGGTTCGGCGGCAAGACCCAGTTCTGGGAGCACAACCTGGAGAGTTTCACCCTGATGGCCGGCCTGGCGGCCGTGACCAGCAAGATCAAGATCTTCGCCACCGTCGCCACCCTGACCATACCCCCGGCCATCGTGGCGCGCATGGCCTCGACCATCGACTCGATCGCCCCGGGACGCTTCGGCGTGAACCTTGTCACCGGCTGGCAGAAGGCCGAGTACAGCCAGATGGGCCTCTGGCCCGGCGAGCAGCACTACACCGATCGCTACAACTACCTGTCTGAGTACGCCACCGTGCTGAAGGACCTGCTGGAGACCGGCGTCTCGGACTTCAAGGGCAAGTACTTCACCATGGACGATTGCCGGGTCAGCCCGCACCCCAAGGAGACCAAGCTGATCTGCGCTGGCTCCTCCGACGAGGGCTTGGCCTTCACCGCTCAGTACGCCGACTACAGCTTCGCCTTGGGCAAGGGCACCAACACGCCGACCGCCTTCGCCTCGGTGAACAAGCGGCTGGAGGCCGCCGCCGAGAAGACCGGGCGCGACGTACAGTCCTTCATCCTGTTCATGATCATCGCCGACGAGACCGACGAGAAGGCGATGGCCAAGTGGCAGACGTATCGCGACGGCGCGGACCAGGAGGCCCTGGCCTGGCTGACCCAGCAGGCCGCCCCCAACGCCAAGGCCGGCGCCACCACCAACACCCAGCAGCTGGCCGCGCCGGAGTCGGCCGTGAACCTCAACATGGGCACGTTGGTGGGCTCGTATGAGAGCATCGCCAAGATGCTGGACGAGATCGCCGCCGTTCCGGGCACGGCTGGGGTGTTGCTGGTGTTCGACGACTTCGTGAAAGGGGTCGAGGACTTCGGAACGAGGATCCAGCCGCTGATGATGAGCCGAACGCCGGCGTGACGCCCCGCGCCGGCTCGGCACGGCCTTCAGCGTTCCAGCCGCTCCCCAATGAAACGATCCACCGCGTCGGTGTAGTCACCGGGCAGTCCCAGGGTGCGGTTGACATCGGCGTGGGTCAGGGGCTGGGGCAAGACCGGCATCGGGACGTTCGCGCGCCTGGCCAAGGCCTGGAACGCGCGGGCGTCGTCGCAAGGCTTGTCGGGGCGCTTGGTCGAGCAGACCAGGAACATCGGCACGGCCAAGGGCGTCCACTGATCCATGGGCGAGGCCTGGGCCCAGCTGGCGGGATCGCCGCCGAAGGCCTCGTCGTAGAACTTCGGATGGCGGCCGGCCATGGTCGTGGAGACCTTCATGGCCGCCGAGTCCAGCACCACCGTCCCGGCCCAGGGTTTGCCCACCATCGACGGCTTCGACGACAGCAGGGCGACCAAATGCGCCCCGGCCGAGTGGCCCATCAGAATGATCCGGCGATCGCTGGCGCCCCAGTCCGCGGCGTGGGTCTGCGTCCATCGCAGGGCGGCGGCCACATCCTGAGCCTGGGCGTAGGCCATGGCCTGGGGCAGCATGCGGTAGTTGACGCTGACGAACACGTAGCCCTTGGGCAACCAGTGCCTGAGCTTGTTCTCGACCGAGCCCGTGTTGGCCTTGTCGCCGATCTTCCATGCGCCGCCGTGGACCATGACGATCACCGGCGCGTCGCGCAGAGCGCCTGGCGGGAGATAGACGTCCACGGCCTGGGCGGGATCGCCGCCGTAGGCGGCCGTCAGCTTGCGCGCGCCGGGCAGGATCGCCTGAAGGTCGATGGGGCGCTCCTCCTCGGCCTTCTTCTCCTGCAGGCGTTGCATCATCCGCTCGCGCATCTTGCCGCGCAGGCCGATCTGGGCGTCGGCGGCGCCGGCCGCCAGGGACGCCGCCAAGGTCAAGGTCACGAGCTTGGTCAGAGACTTCTTCAAAATTGGATCCTCTCCGGGGGAGGCGGGCCGGCGCAGGGGGGCTCGCGCGCCGGCCCTGGTTGCGGTCAGGGGCGGGTCACGACGCCGCTGACCGAACGGGTGTCGCCGTCATAGCCGGTGCGGCTGGCGTTGTAGCTGTAGGTTCCGTCGCCATTGTTGACGACGCTGGTCGCCCGGCTGGCCGAGGCGCCGTTGTTGAACGTGCGCGAGGCGCTCCCGGCGTAGGCGCCGCCACCCCAGTTAGCGCCGCGCTGGCTGGCGACGCCGTAGCCGCCGTTGGTCTGGGTCCCGCGCGAGACCGAGACCGCGCCCGGCTGGCGACTGACGTGGCGATCATGGACATAGCCGCGACCATAGGCGCCCTGCACGCGGGTCGTATGGCCATGTTGACCAGCCTCCGCGGCGGGAGCGAGCGCGATGAACAGGGCCGTGGCGGTCAGGCCAGCGGCGGCGAGAACGGTTTTACGCATGGTGTTTCCATCGGTTCGGTGACGTCCCTCGTCGCCGCGCAGAAAACACGCGGGGCCGCTCGCCTTGATGTTTCGCCGTCGACGAAACGTGTCGAAATGTAATCGCGAACGCCCGCGCCTTTTCCGCGACGCGCGGCTGAGGCAAGGCTTTGACCATGACCGACAACACCCTGATCGCGGTCGTCGAGGACGACGCCGAGATTCGCGACCTGACGCTGGGCCTGCTTCGCCGGGAGGGCTGGGAGGCCGTCGGCTGCGAGGACGCCGCCGCCTTCGACCGCCTGGCCGCCCGCCGTCGCGTCGACCTCGTCCTGCTGGACATCATGATGCCCGGCGAGAATGGCCTGTCTCTATGCCGCCGCCTGCGGACCACCGGCGAAACGGCGATCCTGATGGTCACTGCCAAGGGAGACGACATCGATCGGGTGATCGGCCTGGAGATCGGCGCCGACGACTACCTGGCCAAGCCCTACAATCCGCGAGAGCTCTTGGCCCGTGTCCGCGCCATCCTGCGCCGCACGCGCGAGGTCCACCGCGTGGCCGCCGTCCCGCCGGGCGAGGTCTACGGCTTCGCCGGTTGGCGTCTCGACTCGGCCAGCCGCGACCTCCACGACGCCGCCGGCGCGCCGGTGGCGCTGACAGGCGGAGAGCACGACCTGCTCATGGCCTTCCTGCGCCACGCCCAACGCGTGCTGAGCCGCGACCAGCTTCTGGACTGGACGCGCGGCCGCAGCGCCATGCCCTACGATCGCTCGGTGGACGTGCTTCTGGGCAGGCTGCGACGCAAGCTGGCCTCGGGCGCGGGCGGGGCGGGGCTGATCAAGACCGTGCGCGGGGGAGGCTATCTCTTCAGCGCCCCCGTCGAGCGGATTCTTGGGGAGCGGACTCCCGGGGAGCGGCTTTGATGGTGCTGCTGGACAACCTGTCCTCGCGCATCGCCGCCATCCTGCTGGCGGGCCTGATCATCCTGCTGGCGCTGGGCGCGGGCTTGCTGATCTGGCCCACCGAGACGGGCGGCGGCGTGCGCTTCTACCAGTTGCCCCAGCCGGCCGAGGCGGTGGCCATGGTCGAGGCGCTGGACGCGTCGCCACCAGCGGCGCGCCCCGCCGTTATCAAGGCGCTGGACACCGGGGTGATCCGCGCCACCCTCGACCCGACTTTTCCGATCGCCCTGCGTGGGACCCGATCGGCCGACGCCCGCGATCCCGGCTACGCCGCTTACGATCGGGTGATGAATGGGCGCGACTGGCGGATCGAGGTGCGCCGCGGCGGTCGGCTACGCGACGGCTTCATGCCGGGTCGAGCCGCTCTGCGGTTATCGGTGCGACTGGAGGACGGCTCCGTCCTGACCCTCCGCCGCCGCGCCCCGGAGGCGGCGCGACGCTACCTGGGCCGCATCACCCTGGCTTGCGCAGCGTTACTGGCGGTGACCCTGTTGATGATCCTGGTCGCAGTTCGCCAGACGGCGCGTCCGGTCGAGAGCTTGGCCCGGGCCGTGGCGCGGTTCGGAGACGACCTGGACGCGGCCCCCCTTTCGCTGAGCGGCCCCCGCGAAATCCGCGAGCTGTCGGGCGCCTTCAACACGATGCGTGGCCGGATCCGGGGGCTGGTCGACGAACGCACGCGCATGCTGGCCGCGATCGCCCATGACTTGCGCACCTACCTGACCCGGCTGACGTTGCGGGCAGAGTTCATCGCCGACCCAGAGCAGCGGAACAAGGCGGCGCGAGACTTGGCGGAGATGTCCCAACTTCTCGATGACACCATGCTGTTCGCGCGCCAGGAGGCCGGGCGCGGGGAGGGGGCGCGGCTTGTCGATGTCCGCCGGGAGCTGGAGGCCCTGGTCGCCCTGCGCGCGGAGATGGGCCAGACCCTGACCCTGTCGCCTGGCGCTCCCGTCAACGCCCTGGTCTCGCCGGTGGCGCTGCGACGCATGATCAACAATCTGGTGGA
>ERZ1034427.137-NODE-137-length-15730-cov-35.601085_pt1 | contig 15730 bp, 25 predicted proteins | sample MGYA00520607_ERZ1034427 | MGnify/ENA primary metagenome ERZ1034427 (study PRJEB33736, sample SAMEA104288489) | Azolla caroliniana | place: Brazil | collected 1987 | study: EMG produced TPA metagenomics assembly of the PRJEB19522 data set (Is there foul play in... | reverse complement strand
CATACGTTAGCGGTTGAACGCTGTTGAATGGTTGTGGTCATGTGTTTATAATTGCTTTATTTTGTCTATCTATGATTTTGATAGGTTTTCTTGCCTACCTGACTACAACATTAGAGGCTAAGTTTAGTTTTGTAAAGCTCATCAATATCACTAAAGCTGATAACAATTATATCTTTTAATAATGTAATCAGATTAACAGGAACTTGTTAACTGGAAATAGAGCCTCTTTGGGGCATTCCCAGTCTCTGACTGGGAACGAGGGAGAAAGCTCTATGTAGATTATTTAGATGTGAAAATCAACCAGGAGGCCAGGATAGATACCGTCCGCCCAAGATGTGTATATGTAGGTGATAAACTGTTTGACCGCCATCAGCACCAGTGTTCATGACTACGCGATAACCATTTTCTAGTCTTGCTTGTGCTGCGACTTTTTGGACGGTTAACAATAGATGTCCTAATAATGCTTGATCTTCTGGTTCGGCTGTAGCTATGTTAACTATGGGTTTTTTGGGAATGATGAGGATGTGAACTGGTGCTTGGGGGTTAACATCTGTAAATGCTAAAGCCAAGTCATCCTCATAAACTATGTTTGCAGGAATTTCCCGACGAATGATTTTACTGAAAATGGTGTCTGTGGGTTCACTCATGTAGATTTACTTACTCATCTCTTAGAGATTTTAAGCTATGCCTAGCGAGCGCGCGCAACAGGTATGCAATGCAATCATGTGATCGCTTTTTTGGCGATAAAAAGTTAAGCTGTTGTGTAGTCAGTGCATCTATAGCTTTATGTCGAAACCTGCTGATGTCAGTACCAAACCCTTAATTAGCCTAGCACCGAATAATTGGGTAAAATGGGTAAGGCAAATCCCTGATGTGGTTACTCGAGAAATTCTTAATTCTCAGTTTCAGTGGATTAGTGGAGAAAGTGATGTACGTATCCGTGTAGAAAGTCAAGAGTACAAAAAATTTCTGGTTCTCAATGAATTACAATTCATCGAGAACCAGAAATGCCACGTCGCATGGGTGCATACTCAGAATTAGCTGAGGAAAAGTATAAGTTACCAACATATCCTGTACTCATTAAAGTTCTGAAAACAGGTGAAGCAGAAATACCAACACGATATGACTCAAATCTTGCTGGTTTAGAAGTTCGTCAAGATTAGCGAGTGATTAACCTTTGGGTAGTAGATGTTAAAATTGCCTTAGAACACCTTTACCGCCTTTACTGCCTTTTGTGCCAATTCTCAAAGGTGGTGAAGATGAATCTATGATTCGGGAAGCATTGCATTTATTGTAAGCAGATGAACAATTAAGCCAATTAGAAACGGTTCTCGCTTTTTTTGCTACCTTTGTATTAGATAGTTCCTTAGTTCAAGAAATTATGAGGTGGGATATGACAGTTTTACGCGAATCACATTGGTATCAGGAAATATTGCAAAAGGGATAGAGAGAAGATAGACTCTCAAGTATTGAGTTATCCTTAGAAGTGAAATTTGGTAATGAAGGATTAAATTTAATGCTAAAGATTTTAGAAATATCTGACTTTGAGACATTAAAAACAATTCAACGCTCGATTCTCACAGTTAAAAGTTTAGAGGAATTGAGACTGGTAATGGAAAATTTGTAATTATTAATTACTCAAAGAGTCAATTGAGAATCAAGTAATACATAAAGATAAATACTTATCAGCTATTGCCAGCTTGAAGAATTTGTTGAGCAGTCAAATTAAAATCTGGAAAAGTTCGTGATATTATCTTTTCATCATCTATAAACTGCGTTAAATGATACTCACCTTCAATGAATAACTAAGTAGATATAGTAGGCTATTTAGGACTGTCAACCTTTAGAAGATAGTTATGTCAGTATTTGTCGTACTCTTCAATCTGTTGTTTTGACTGCACAATTTACTTTACTAGCCAGTACAAATCCCTGTCATTATGGTTCTTATGGCGATACAATTCAAGGGTGTACTTGTTCACCTAGACAAAGAGAATAATACTGGGCAAAATTATCAGGTTGTTTGATGAATAGAATTGATTAACAGGTAGCAGCAAATCGCTTAAAATCGGAAGAAATTCCCCAAGCCTCAACGGGAGAAACGTCGAAATCTCTGAGGGAAAGAGTGCAGAAATCGTGGGATAGATATTGCTACAAATCGTTTTCAATCAGCAGTAAATCTGCGTTGTAATGCTCAAATAGAAAGTCGTCAACTTCACAAATGGTGTAAGTTAGATGATACTAGTTGGAATTTATTAGAAGCAGCAATTAGGAAGTTAGGTTGATCTGCAAGAGCGAGCGCTCGCATTTTCAATGTATCACGCACAATAGCAGATTTAGCAGGCGAGGAAAATCTCAAACCCCAATATGTAGCCGAAGCAATTCAATATCAAACAATTGATAGAATGCAATAACTGGTAATTTGTAATAGAGCCTATGGCTTCCGTAAGGGATACGTACTTGGTGATTTTCACCTCTACTTTCCAATGCCCAATGCTCAATACCTATGATCAATTAAATGTTAGAGATATCAAAATATGTTCATAAGCTCTGCGGTATACAGCATCATTTTTACTATAACTAATTTGAGATAATGTGACAACAATAATTTGATAATTATTAGGATTAACTACAGCTATGTGTTTATGTTCATACAACCCACTAGATCCAAACTGGATCCCACTTTTCCCTGGAACTTTGACTGTATTAAATTTTCTTGCTCCTAATACATCCATCACTAGTAATAGGACTTTTCCAAGTAAAAGGAGGTTAATGACAATATATATCTTTTGATAGATATATTAAATATTAAGAATGTCCTAGAAGGATTTTACCAGAAATTTTCCCTAATATTATTTGTTGTGAATGGGTGGAAGAAAAGGCAAAAGCAAATTTTACCCTTGACTCTTCACCCAAACAACTTCACTAATTCCAGGTTCTTAAATGAGAACTATTGAGATATTATTTTACCGGTAAACTCCTGAATGAAATTCAGAGACTAATTTACAAAGCTTGTAATAGTTACCGAGCATTAGGATCACCAAATTTAGGTTTAGGTGCATTCTGTATTCTTAATAATGTATTATAAACTTCCTTTTTCAGCGCATTGTTATTTTGGATTTCCAGAGTAATTTGATTGAACCTGTCAATACTCAAACCATGGTCTTCCACTATTTTTTGAGAATGGTTACAATATTCAACTGCTATATCCTTAGCTTTATTTGGTAGTGAACTCATACTGTTGGGGTCATTACAAACAATTTTAGGAATTTCTTTCCCACCAATCAGTTTTTTAATTTCCTCAAAAGCTTGCTGCCGTTTTGGTTCCATTGCTAAGACAGATTGAGCATAGTTAGTAACTTCTGTATTATTAACTGTCAAGGTTTGAGCATCAGCTTTGAAACTCAACGACAAAGTCGTGAAAATTAAACTCGCAGTAGTGAGAGTTGCAAATGCCAAGGACTGAGACAGTATTGGCTCAATTCGGTTTCGGAAAATGACAAAGAAATTTTCCCACATAGGATAGATGACACAGAACAATACGAGAGGTATGATAATAAATTTGAATTATTTTAGGAGTAAGAAGTTCCACTAAAATCGAAATCAACGAAATTTTCATCAAGGGTATTGGCCATTGGGCAAGAACAAAGATTTACAAGTCTAGCTTCTCTGATATACTTCACAGAGTTCGATGACCTTTATTTGAAGTATTGATGTTTCTGAGGCTCCTTGTTTAAGGCTAACTTCTAATTCCAGCAATAGAGGTAAAGAAGAAATTAGCTGCTGTACAGAAAGAGATTCGACTTCTTGCTGCAAAAAGTAGATGCGCTTAGGGTTACTGATTTCTGCACCTTGAGTGATAGCTTGGGGATTGCACTCTCCTGCTTCCATCATGATCTTTACCCATAACCAGGTGCGAAACTGACCAATTAAAGTGGCAACAATCCGTAACCCCGGTTCAGCAGCATTAATTAGCTCCCCTAAAATACCTAAAGCTTTGGCTGTGTCTCCAGTTCTAATAGCTGCTGCTAATTGTAAAGTATTTTGGGTAGTATTTCTGACTAATTGTGTTACTGTTTTTACATCTAAAGGTTTATTACTACCTCGTATGTAAAGCCGTAATTTCTCCATTTCATTGTAGAGAAGCCGTGTATCGTTACCAATAGATTCTGCCAACAGTTCGGCAGTCGGAGCAGTTAATTTTACACCGACAGTTTGAGCAGCTTGATTTACAGCTTGTACCAATAACTCCGTTTTCCATGGTGGAACAAGTGGAAACTCACGGAACTGGGCAAATTGTTTCAGAAATTTTGTGGCTTTGAGGCGTTCATTCGGTTTATTACGACTAGTAAGCAATAAATACGAGTCTTCAGGAATTACGGGTAGACTGCGTTGTAATTCTGATAACACATTTTCTGGACACTGCTGGCACAGGGTAGAATTGACTAACCATGCTAAACGTCCACCAGCACCAAAAGCGGGTGTCATGGCTTGATTTAAAGCCTGAATCACAGCATCAGCTTGATCTGGGGGGAAAGCAGTATAATTAAAACTTGTCCATAGAGGATCGAGAATGCGATCACGCAAAACTACCACAGCTTTTTCAATAGCAAAATCATCCTCACCCCAATAAACATAGATTGGCATAAAAATTAAAAAGCTGTAACCGAGAACAGGGAATAGGGAATATTTAACTATGGTTTTGCAAATATTCTGAAATAGCGCAGGTAATCTCTGGAAACGTAATTGGTTTTTTAATAAAATCATTCATTACTGCATCAAAGCAAGTTTGACGATCTTCATCCAAAGCATTAGCTGTTAAAGCTATAATCCAAGGCTGAGGTTTCTTAGATCGACGAATAATTTTTGTGGCTGTTACACCATCGATTACTGGCATCTGCATATCCATTAAAATTACATCATAATCTTATTATTCTAATATTCCTAATGCTTCCAAGCCCTTATTAGCAATATCGCCAACATAGCAAAGTTTTTTAAGTATCAAAATTACCACTTTTTGATTAATTTTATTATCTTCGGCAAGGAGAATTTTTAACTGAACTGGAGTAGCAAGAGGTTCTTGTTTAGTTTTCAGTAAAGTATTTAACAAAAAGCGTCAGCGTTAATACGATTAATTAAAACAGGGGCAGATAAATTGTGATCTAAATACTGAACTATATTATTTGTCGTTTGGATGCGAATTTCTGTACTTAATTTACTATTCGCTAAACCTAAATCAGTTTTTGCTTGTTCATTTTCATATAAAACTGGGTTGAAAATTAAAGTGGTCATGCCAATACAGGCAATAAAAGACTGAAATTGTCTATTAGAAATTCTAATAGAGTCCTGAACAAAAAAACTATTACCGTCGACTATGCTAATAGATACAAGTTTCGGGGGAAGTAGTGAAACTATGGGAAAGTTGGGCTGTGATATAGTAAGCGAGCGCTACTACAACTTGTTTCCACCAAGCAACTGGACGAAAGTTAAATAAATCTAGTTGGGGACGGGTATCCACTGACCTGATCTCTGGAATGGATTTTAATGGAGGTTGCAAAAGAGAGGTCCGAAAATGTAGAAAGGAGTCTGTGTCTGGCTTTCCATAGTGTTAAGATGAGGAAAGAGCCAAGGAAAGAATCAGGGTTGGGAATAGTTACGGATAGTTCCTATCCATGAAGATGTTGATGACTAATTCATAACTGACCTCATATCCATAACATGTATGACATGGGCAAAACTCATGAACCAATTCCTAATGTGACTAAACCACAAATAGTTAGTAAGAATTACTTGTGAGTAAATTGGGGAATTCAGGGGAAATATTTGTTGAGGTACCCGGAATGTTTTTACAAGTCTAATGATGACCTGTTCAACAACAATACCCTTAGTGGAAAACTCTTTGTTTCCTGCCTTTCGTTCTGAGTCGCCATGGCATAATCGCTATCATGTTTCTCTACCTGTTCAAGGAGAGGAGGAGGGAAAACATCTGGCAATATCTCTAGCCAGTAATGAAATATGTCCTTTACTTCCGGGATATACCGAAATTTAAAGCTAGATATACCGAAATGTAAACCTAAAACCTCAAATGTTGGCATTTTCCTCAAATAGAACAAGCATAGACATACCTGTTCTTTTATTTCTAGTTTCCCTTTCCCCCCTGCTCCTTTCTGATTTATACCTATCTTTTTACTTACTATGTCACCTTGAAGTTTTCTATGCTGCATTTCACATTGGGCTAACAAGTCTTGACACTGATGGTTAGTTATTCCCTGTATTTGTTGTGTATGATGTGGATATTCTTGAATATAGTTAACTGAGTGGATTTTTCCTTTTGGTACACCCTCAAAATTCCCTTCTACCATTTTTTCCACAGCAAGTTAATTTTCCTGACAGGTCTATTTCAGCCAACCAGAAGCATTAGAGCAGATTTTTACTGCTGATGCTAGTCATTTTGAGGTGGGTAGAGGGGAATAGCAGTTTAAGATTTTTCTTGGGCGATACCTACAGCAAGCGTAGCTAACGCTCTTTAATGTTAATGGATGGAGAACCCCACCAACGTCAAAGGCAATTATTAGCTCCTCCCTTACATGGTGAGCGAATGCGGGCTTATGGTCAAGATATCCAGGATATTACGCAAGAACTAAGTAATCAGTGGCAGATGGGTAAGCTCTTCAATATCCGAGAATCAATGCAAGAAATCACCTTGTGGATAGTATTACAGGTAACATTCGGTTTAGAGGAAGGAGAGATGTTTGAAGAATTGAGGCGATCACTCACATCTTTGCTAGATTTCGTAACATCACTAATTATGTCCAGCGCCTTCTTCTTTCGGTTCATGCAAAAAGACTTGGGGGATTGGAGTCCTTGGGGCTGGATTTGGCGCCAACAGCAGTACATTGACTAACTAATTTATACTTTGATTCAACAAGGACGGGGAGAATCTGACCAAAATGGCCTAGATATCCTCAGTTTAATGAGGGCGGCTCGTGACCAAGAAAATCAAGGAATGTCAGATCAAGAATTACACGATGAGTGAATGACTGTTTTGGTAGCGGGATATGAAACCACCGCTTCTGCGTTAACCTGGTCTTTTTACTCGTTGGATAGATTAGACCTCTTGCAGAATTAATTTTATATTATAAAAATGGCCGTTGTCTTTAGTTTTAGCCAAAAGTTAGAGTTACACAGTTATGTTTGAATTAGGGAGGGCAAAGAACACCAAAAATACATAAAGAAAATCCAAAAGTCTCTATCATACCACAGAAACAATTTTGCAAGAGGTCTATTACCCGAAGTATGAGAAAATCTAGTACAGGAATTAAACACCTTGGGAGTCAACCCAGAACCGAGTCAAAATGCCAAAGTGCCCTATTTAATAGTAGTTTGTCAGGAAACCCTGAGAACTTACTCAATTGCAATGGCGGGTTTCGTGCGAGTTGTGAAAAATCCCATTGAGATTATGGGTTATAAATTGCCAGAGAGGAAAATCATTATTCCCAGTATTTACCTTGCTTGCACATTATAGAGAAGAAGTTTATCCCGAACCTAAAAAATCCGAACCTAAAAAATTTAAACCAGAATGCTTTTTAGAAAGGCAATTTTCACCTTATGAATATTTACCATTTGTTGCGGGGAATCGTCGTTGTAGTTGTATTGGTTTAGCATTTGCTCAATATGAATTGTCTTGGCAACAATACTTGCAAATTTTCAACTTTCGTTATTAAATAAACGTCCTCTTAATCCTGTGCGTCGTGGTTTAACTTTAGCTGTACCTGCGGGAATAAAAATGATTGCAACTAAGCAGACAAAATTAAGACAACAGTTAAACTCTAAACATCTAGGAACCTTGATATATATAAATTTTCTCCAATAAATCCTCAACGTGACTCTGCGTTAAAAAATAATCTCCTCAATTATCCTCTCTTCCAACGATTCTAACAAACTATCCACATCCTTACCAACTTGCTCAAAACAAACCTGTGGTGATGGTTCAGGTGCAAATTGAATTAACTTAATTTCCCCTTTCCCAATACCAATCATTAAAACTTCCGTTTCTGGTTTATTATTCTCTATAATTCCCAGAAGTTCTTGTAGACGATTTCCAACTCGCTCATTTAGGTTTTTTACTGCTTCTTTGGGACAATAAACAAAATGCGGCTGGGGTTGTAAATCAATGCCAATAGTTCCCTGAGTATCACCATTTTCTAACCATAATCCCCAAAATAAAGCGGCTAATTCTGGTTGATTTGCTTTGACAAACTTATCTAAAAGCCGTCTCCACTGATTATCACCTGTTTCTGGTTGGATACCACTAAACATAATATAAATTCAAATTTCAAAAAGTTGGTTTTGGCTGTTTTAGGTCTTTTTCATCGCTATCTAGGCATGAAACTTACTTTAACCCTGATTGGGCACGCCAGAGACTAGCGTAAAGGCCATCTTTCTCCAGGAGTTATTCATGAGTTCCTGATTCTACTAATTATCCATGTTCCATGACATAAATGCAATCAGCGTTGCGAATTGTAGAAAGACGATGAGCGATCGCAATTGTAGTTCGATTCACTGTAATCCTATCTAGAGAACGCTGAATAGCGGCTTCTGTTTCATTATCCACGGCTTAGGTAGCTTTATCTAAGATCAAAATGGGTGCATATTTCAACACAGCGCGTGCGAGCGCAATTCTTTGTCTTTCTCCACCAGATAACTTTTGCCCCCTTTCTCCTACAATTGTTTCATAACCTGGGGCAAGCGCATAATAAAATCATCAGCTTCAGCGACTTTTGCAGCCATGATTATATCTTCATTTTTGGCATCAAAAGTCCCATAAGCAATATTTAAAAGTCCCATATATAAGCAATATTTTCAGCTACCGTAGTATGAAGTAAAAACACATCCTGACTTACCCAACCAATAGAACGACGTAAGTCTCGCAAATTTAAACTTTGTAAATTCACCCCATCTACAGTTATTTTTCCATGCTGTGCTTCATATCACCGCAACAAAAGTTTCACCAGCGTGCCTTTATCAGAACCGATAGAACCAACAATAGCGATTGTATTTCCTGCGAGTATTTCCATAGACTTTTAAATACTACTGGTCTTTCTTCGTACAGAGAAGTCACATTTTGAAATTCCACAGTCCCCCGCACTAAATCCACTGGAAGATTAATACTTGCTGTATGAATATCAATTGGAGTATCTAATAAATCCATCACTCGATTACTAGAAGCAATTGTCCTTTCATATAAATCAAAAGTATCTTCTAATCTAGTTAAAGGCAAAAGTAAAAGTTGAACTAAAAACACCAATGAAGTATAAGCACTTACAGGTAATTGCCCCGCAAATCCTTCCATGCCACCCAAAATTAATAATACCGTCAAAGCATCTAAAATTAACGTCTCGATTAAGGAAATAAGAGGTGCAGGAAGGGCAATTACCTTAGTATTATTTCGGTAATAAGCATCACTTTCAGCTTCTACACGTGCCGTTCCATAATCCTCAGATGTAAAACTTTTAATAGTAGTAATACCGCTCAGATTATTCGATGCTGTACCATTCAGCAAACCTACTTTTTGTCGAACATCACCATAACGGGGTGCAGTTAATTTCCGAAAAGCTATTCAGTCTCCTAGAATAAAAGGCATAGGCAACATTGCTATCCATGCCGCACTAGGAGCTAAAATAAAAAATGAACTGCTAATAATGACAATAGTTTTCAGTACTTGAATAATATCTTTGGCACCCACATCTAAAAAACGCTCTAATTGGTTAACATCATCACTGAGGATTGACATTAAAACACCTGTACTCCGTTCGTCAAAATAAGCTAATTCCAAATTTTGTAGGTGTTTATATGCATCCAGTCGTAAATTATGCTGAATATTCTGTCCAAAATAGTGATACTCAAAAAAATATTCTAATATCCAAGTAATAACTGAGAGAAATGATAAAATTACAAATTGCCAAGTAATATCTTTAACACCTAACTGAGCAATGATAGAATCAATCCTGTTGTTTGACAACCACATCCACCGCAATAACGATTAATGCTGGTGGTGCTAGATCAAAAACTTTATTGAGGATAGAAGCACCAGTTGCAAGCCAAATTTGCTCATTATACTCATATCCATAGTCAAATAGGCGTTCCAGGGGATGTGTAGAATGTCTACGCCTTCTTAATAACCGATAAGATTTTAATTCTGTAGTCACAACGGTATACAGTGACTGGACAATAATATTGTCCCATAATTTAGGTTATTAATGATAATTCTTTATGATATGTTATGTGTTATTTAATTCAAGAATTACCAATAGTAATTTACTAGGACATCGAAAGTTGAATACTAAACACATAGGGCATTTCTCAACTACTATTTTCGGGATTTTATTAGCATTAGTAGTATTATTTGGGATAAATTATTTTGTAATTATCAACCCTGGACAAGCTGGGGTAATCAGTATTTTAGGTAAAGCTAAAGATGCAGCATTGCTGGAAGGTATTCACTTAAAACCACCATTTATCACCGTAACGGATGTGTATGATTTGACAGTACAAAAGTTTGAAATTCCCGCAGAAAGTTCCACGAAAGATTTGCAATATTTAACTGCGAGATTTGCAATCAACTTTTGGATAGATCCGATGAAAGTAGTTGAAATCAGAAGAAAACAAGGTACTTTAGCAAAAATTGTATCAAAAATCATCGGGACCCAGACCCAGGAAGCATTTAAAATAGCAGCAGCAAGAAGGACAGTAGAAGAAGTAATTACCAAACGAAGTGAATTAAAAGAAGACTTTGATACAGCATTAGGTGATCGCTTAGATAAATATGGGATAATCGTATTAGATACGAGCGTAGTTGACCTCACCTTCTCACCAGAATTTGCGCGAGCAGTTGAAGAAAAACAAATTGCGGAACAGCGAGCGCAAAGAGCCGTCTATATAGCAAGAGAAGCCGAACAAGAAGCCCAAGCAGAAATTAACGTGCTAAAGGTAAAGCCGAAGCTCAAAGACTCTTAGCAGAAACCCTCAAAGCTCAAGGAGGACAATTGGTTCTACAGGAAGAAGCAATTGAAGCTTGGAAAACAGGCGGCGCAAAAATGCCAAATGTACTAGTTAGTTATGGGTGAAAATTCCCAAGGTAGCATACCCTTCATTTTCAACTGAGGGAAGACGGAAAACCAGTCTTGATTTTAGTTAAAAATACTAGTAAGGTGAGTCCAGTCTCATCTTACTCACCGCAAACCATACCAAAAGCATAATAAACAAATATATGCCTACTCCTCAAGATCCCAAGCTCACAGTCCAAGAAGCCAAAAAAATTCTCAACAAATTCAACTGTTTGGATATTGCTCCTATTCTCAAACCATCAGAAAAAGTTTTAACTCGTCAAGCATTAATTTTTATGGCCAGCCTTTCAGATTACCAAATTTTGGGAATTTGTGCAGAGACAGCAGAAGAAGGAATTATGGCCATGAAAACCTATTCTCGTGCTTTTCATTATGAAGCTCCCGACAATTTACCAACCCCTGAAGGAGCAGTTTATATCAAACTAAATGGTAAAAATGGACTGTGTTATCTCGACTCTTATTATGGTCATCATCGCGGAGTTTTAGTTTCGTGTCAATCTAATTACGAAACTGGAATTAACGAAATGTATGGACATTTACCTATTGATTTGTTCGTTTGACAAGAAATAGGAGAGAATAACTAAAATTATAAATGACCAGTGGGTAAATATTTATGAGTATTATTACACTACAATCAGTTAAAAAACACTTGGGTATCAAAGAGATCCTAAAAGATGCCAGTTTTAGCCTTGATGTCACCGATAAAGTTGGTTTAATTGGTGCTAATGGTTCTGGGAAATCAACATTACTAAAAATGATAGCAGGGTTAGAAACAATTGACAGTGGTCAAATTTTAGTTAACTCCGGTTCTAAAATTATCTACTTACCCCAACAGCCAGATGTAGATGAAAATCGCACAGTTTTAGAACAAGTCTTTGCTGACAGTGGAGAGCAGATGGCTTTGGTGCAAGAATATGAAGGACTTTCTGAAAAATTAGCTCATTATCCAGAAGATAGTCAGTTAATGTCTCATCTGTCTGTAGTAATGCAGCGCATGGACTCTACAGGTGCATGGGAACTAGAAACCAATGCCAAAATCATTTTAACAAAATTAGGAATTGCTGACTTTGATGTGAAAGTCGGAACATTATCTGGAGGCTACCGCAAACGCATTGTACTAGCAACAGCCCTATTAGCAGAACCAGATGTATTACTGATGGACGAACCAACAAACCATCTTGATGCGCTGTCCGTGGAATGGTTACAAAGTTATTTAAATCGTTATCGTGGCGCACTTTTTGTTATTACCCACGACCGCTATTTTCTCGATAAAGTTACTAATAGAATTATCGAAATTGATAGAGGTGATATTTACACCTATACAGGTAACTATTCCTATTACTTAGAAAAGAAAGCATTAGCCCAAGAATATGCGGTCAGTAGTCAACGTAAGCATCAAGGTGCATTAAGAAGAGAATTAGAATGGCTCAAACGGGGACCAAAAGCTAGAAGTACCAAACAAAAAGCGAGAACTGACCGTGTTCACGCCATGCGTGACACTGAACTTAAACAAGCGCAGGGAAAAGTAGATATTTCCACAGTTAGCCGTCGCATTGGTAAAAAAGTTATTGAACTAAATAACATTAGTAAAGCCTATGATGGCAGTACTTTAATTAAAAACTTCACCTACGAATTTAGTCCAGAAGACCGTATTGGAATTATTGGTGCTAATGGTGCGGGTAAATCTACCTTAATGAAGGTTATCACCAGACAAATTCAGCCTGATTCTGGAAATGTCGAAATTGGTAGTACCATTCACATTGGTTATTTTGATCAACATTCTGAAGACTTACTCACCGCTTTAAACGAAAATCAACGAGTAATTGACTACATTAAAGAAGAAGGCGAATTTTTACAAATAGCTGATGGAACAAAAATCACAGCTTCCCAAATGTTAGAGAGATTTTTGTTTCCAGGAACTCAGCAATATGCACCAATCCGTAAGCTTTCAGGTGGGGAAAAACGGCGTTTATTTCTCTTACGGCTACTCATCAGTGCGCCTAATGTCTTAATATTAGATGAACCAACCAATGATTTAGATGTACAGACATTGGCGATATTAGAAGAATATTTAGAGGATTTTACCGGATGTGTAATTGTAGTGTCCCATGACCGCTACTTTTTAGATCGTACCATAGATACTATATTTGCTTTAGAAGAAGGTGGTTATATTAAACAATATCCTGGTAATTATTCGGTTTATTTAGATTACAAAAAGGCTGAAGAAGCACAACAAGAAATACTGAATACAAAAGAAAAGAGTAAAACTGTCACTTATGAAAAGGTTACATCTCCAGAAACAGAAGCTAAAAAACGACGGAGATTATCTAATTGGGAAAAGCAGGAATTTGAGCAGCTAGAAGGTAAAATTGCTAAATTAGAAGAGGAAAAAGCCTCTGTTGAAAAAGCATTAGTAACTGCTACTCCTGGGAATTACAGCCAAGTACAAAAACTGTATGGACAGGTGGAATTACTAAAGCAAGTAATTGATGTAGCCACAGAACGCTGGTTAGAATTAGCGGAAATGGACTCTTAATAATCAGTGTGCTCCAATACCGCTAAATCAGCTAATTGTTGATAATTATTTACGTATTAGCTAAATCATCTCCATTCCAAGCTTTATCTATGCTAATTACCCAAGGGACACCGTTATTAACTGGTGAACTAATACTGATTTTAGCTTTGTTAGCAAACCGTTTTAACGTTTCGGATAAGTAGGGAACAGTCGTCATGATGTTTTGATAACTTTCGATATCATGACAAACCATAATTAACATCAAAATACCGCTATTAACCTTAAAATACCAGTGAAATTTAGATAAATAAATACGTATCATGCTATGACAAGCTAGGAAAAAGCGCTTTTTAGTTACTTCTTCCAGTTGACTGAGCAATATTTCACTGATTTGAGTAGTTTTATAGGAAGGTAAATCATCTGGAGATAGGTGTGGCTTAGTCATGGTTTTTCGTCCTTATTCACAAGAACAATCAACTGACGTAAGTGAAGTCAGTTTTTAAGATAGTCCCAGGTCATAACCGTTCACTCCCTTATGAATGTTTATATAGTTTATATTTATGCTTCTCTAATTTTCCACATATTTTCTTTAGAAATTTAGATACAAAAATACATGAAGTTTTATGATAAATTATGTCTGTTTTAGGTAATAACAACCCGTATCTTTGTTTCTATTTTTTCATGACTTCAAGTTTATTCAAGGACTTAGCTTGTGTGTGGAAACTAGGAATATTGCGTAAAAAATCAATTCCATTACCTTATACCTCAACTGATCTTGATGTAGCTTTCTTAAGCCTTCTGTGTATGTAGTTTTTCTTGAGAATATTTTTATTGTATAATCGCAACAATTAATATTATCTATAACTAGCCATTGAAAAATATTGATAGAATCGAACTTAGCTTTTGGGAAGCTGGATGTTTAACTTTACACTGCTTTGAGTGCTGCCAACAGAAGCATAACTACTTGCTCCATTTAAGTAAGAGGTGGAATTGTTAAAGTCAAAGTTAAAGTCAAAATAATTAAACCAGTTTAGTCTCGGTCCTAATGTTAATTTAACTGCATCTGTGAGAGGCAATGAGTAGAATAAATCTTGAATTAGGACATCTCCAGATGTTTGATCTGTATAAGGATTACCATAGGTATTAAGAAAACTAGGAGAAATGAATTAATTAATGGGTGAAGCGCCATTTCCTGCTGCTAATTGTACAGTTAAGAAATCTTTGCCAGTAAAAGAGGAATTTAATATCAACCAGACTAAACTACTTAAAATCAGTTGACTATCACTAATAGTATTAATTAATGGTCTTCCTGTAGTGCTATGTCTCCTACCTGCAAAACAAGCATCTAAAGAGGTATTTGGTAAAGCTTCAAATTTGACATTATCCCCTGTAGATACTCCAGTTAAGTTTATCCAAGCTGAACCGTTTAGTTTTGTGGTTGTAGAAAATTGTTGTTCTTCTAAGGGAAGGACACGCTGTTAAAGACTATCTAATCTTGTTCTTAATGCGGTTAATTCTGAAGAAGATTGAGTTTGTAATTATTTTATTTTATCTAAATCATCTTCTTCAATTTTCCCTCCATAATTAATGGGGTTATTTTTTCTACACAAGTGTTTAACCCCATAGGAAATTCATAGCGAGTAATAGTTATATCACCTAAATAAAAGCCGTTCATTTTACCTTCTATGCATTGATACTTTTCTGCTAAAGTTTGTAACGCTTCCTAAGCCCAGTTTTTAGGCTCTACATCACGCAGTTCAGATACAGAATTAATTTGTGTAAATACATTTCCACTGCTAGTTGCTAGTTCTGATTTCGATATCTTCTGATATAACTCTCATTATTTTTATTAATTCTTTTTTGAATTTCAGATAACTTCATAGAAGTTTAAAGAGCATATTTATTCAGGCATAAAATAATAATAACATATATTATTAACCGAAAAAACCTTCGGTTAGTTTATCGAAGGTTTATTAATAAAAATTTGAAAATTCAGTTAGAGATGATTTATAAAGTAAATGTTTAGGAGAGAAGAGAAAGTAGCATAATTATAGTCATAAGAGCATATATAGCCCCTTCCCTCATTTGTGTT
>ERZ1034427.136-NODE-136-length-15772-cov-32.846790_pt1 | contig 15772 bp, 18 predicted proteins | sample MGYA00520607_ERZ1034427 | MGnify/ENA primary metagenome ERZ1034427 (study PRJEB33736, sample SAMEA104288489) | Azolla caroliniana | place: Brazil | collected 1987 | study: EMG produced TPA metagenomics assembly of the PRJEB19522 data set (Is there foul play in... | reverse complement strand
CCTATCCTTCCAACATTCCTTTTCTACTCCCCTTTACATTTACTTTATCAATAGCTTCTTTCCTGACAGGAAGAACTCATTTATTACTCAACTTATCTAATCTTTCCTGTGAGGAATTATGAACTAGATTTAAAATTGATTAAAATCAGGTTCTATTTGGAAGAAATTAACAACTCTTCGATTAAGGTTACACACAAAAATACAAAGGGACAAATGGAGGTTGGGTTGAGGGATGAGACCCAACATCATCAATGCTTTTGTTGGGTTACGCTGTCGCTTAACTCAACCTACTTTAATCTTAATCACTGTCATATCCCACCTCATTATTTGTGGAACTTAGAAAATCTGATTAACTATGATAACCAGTATTTTGTTATAACCAGTTTTCTAAATCAACCATAGCAGAAAAATCAAAGATACTTTCTCCTAATGTTTCTAATTGAAGGATTGATAACTGGCGAATTTTCGATGCAATTTCTGTATCTAGATTACCAAAATACTTTGCTCATAAGCGAATAACTAAATTAGCTTCACCTCTCAATTCACCTCGTTGTTATCCTTCCTTAAGAATTGCTTGATACCAGGGTGATTCTCTTAATACTGTCATATCCCACCTCATGATTTGTTGAACTATTCATATTTCTAGGACAAATGATGCAAAAAATGATAATAATGGTTCTAAGTCCCTTAACTGTTCATTTTCTCGAAGTTTAAGGACTGCTTTTCTCACAACTGCTTCTTCAGCACCTCCTTTGAGAATTGCCACAAATGGTAGTAAACTTGCTAAATTTTCTTCAAAGACTAAACTAGTGTGACTTGAACCATAAGTTGAGCCAAATGCTGAATCATAAAATGACCAAGAGGTAACGCAAAATCAAGTATTTTAGCCAAAGACGATATTAACCTCTGCATCAGATCATGAGGCAGAGTTAATTTTTTGCACCATAATATAAGCCTGAGTTTAAAAAACCCTGTCGGGCAAAACTTGAAATAAACAACCCTCGAAAAACAGCATAGTTATTAACCTTCATGCCAAGATATAGTTTAAAATGACCATTATATAATTCAAAACATTGTTTTTCTAAGAATTGAGTCTAGCTATTATATTTTATGTAGAGAGATCGTTCTGGAATGGTCTTAACTGAATAAATAAAAATGATAATCATCATATAAAGTCGTGTATGAATTATAGGTCAAGCAAGCATTCTAGCTTATACATGATTATTATTCCCTATTAAATAACCCATTTGTAAAAATGAAGCATAAGCTGGACATCTATATTTTGAAACATAAGTTGAGCAAAAAGCCTAATTGATGTTTCAAGTCACAGTAATCCTCAGCAAATAAAGAAATGTAATAATCTCTTTCTACTAACTCGATTAAATCGCTGATTTTACTCAGAGGGAGTGATCGCTTTTAGTATTTGTTGTAATTATCAGTAAAGTAGCGTAACTCTACGTAATTACCTGAAACTGCCTTCAGGTCAAGGTGAAGAATCTGCACGTGATGATTCTAATATTTAAGATTCTAAAATTTGGCGAATTTGCTTAATTGTGGCATTCTCTAATAGAAATTGTCTACCCTTGCGTCCAACAATCAATCAGGACTTTGGCAATTTTTTATCTGACTGCTTCTGTTTATACTTGTGATCCCATGTGGGAATTTGTTCAATGATCGCAATCATCCCACCAACTAAACCAACTATAAATAGGTAGACATAAATAAACATAACTATGTAACAAAATGTAAGTTACTTGAAACTGTTGGGATTGCTCGATTCCGCCTTGCTGCATTCGCCATAACATAGTTATAAATTTTTCTGCCCACCTACTTCGTTGCAACTGTGGTTATGATTGGTTCTTTTTTCACATCTTCCAAATCTACTGCATAGTTACCAGTCATACCTTCTATTGCTAAGAGTTCATCAGTAGCTGTGATCAGATTTTCATCTTCAAGAGAAAATTCAATGTCTGTCATAAATTTACCTAAGTAAATCACTTAATTATCACAATACCATTGTGGGATTAAGTAGAAAGGCGCGAAAAAATACAAGTATGTAACAAAAAGTAAAGTTGCCTAAAAACCTCTTCCCTCCTGCGTCCTGCCTTGTCATAACGACAATTTTTAACACTACCTACTTAGAGACAAAGCCTCTGTAATGGCATACCCAGCCAGAGACTGGCAACAAGATAATACTGTTTAAAAAACTCTGCCTCGCGTTCCAGCCTCCGAGATTTCATTTCTAGTCTAGGCAGAGGCTAGGAACAAGGAACAGATATAATATTTCAAGGTACTTTGGGATAAATTAGTGATGTACTTCCAAAGTATTTAGGCTTATGAAAGTATCACTAGAGCTACCGGACATTGTAGATATCGACCAACGGTACTTGATGGAAGCACTGGTAGCCATGCTTTATTTCAGAGGTAAACTTTCAGAACATCAAGCTTGTCAAATACTGAATATCAGTCGTCGAGCTTTTGCAGAAATGCTACCCCCATATGGTGTTTCAATTTGTGTGGATAGTGAGGAAAATTGAAACATTGAGTTGAGTGTGTGAGCAATAAACCCTCCATTGTTAGTGATACTCGACCTCTAATTACTCTAGAGAGACTTAGTGATGGGTATAACTTCATTGGCAAGATATATGATCGAATCTAGTACCAACAGTTGTGACTCAAGAACTCTATCGAGGTGAGTTCTCGAGTTGGAATGCTTATAAGCAACATTATGGAATTCATGATTTGATTGAAGTGATTGATCCTATTTCAAATAACATCTTATCTACGCTTCAATTACTTGATGAAACAGAAGAACAAGCTATTCAGTTGCCTTATGAGCAAAATTTACCTTTGTTAATTGAGTAAGAAAAAGGTCGTGATGTAACTCAGAATTTAGGTTTACAAATTTCAGGAATTGCTGGAGAAATACTCAAAGCCTATGGACAGGAGATTATTGAAGTTGTGGAAGTGAAACAAAAACTACAAGAGTTGCTACAAGCAGGGCGTATAGGCAGAAAAATATATATTGGTGTAATGGCAACAATTCAGGAATCGAAATACTGGATTAAACGCCAGAAGATTACTACCATGATTTTTTGCTGTACTGATACTAAAAAAACTTCACCCTGGAAAATTTAGCTTTCTAGCGGCTAGAATTGTTACGATGATTTCAGATTAGATGTTGAAGCCTTGATCCAGTCTGAAACCTTAGAACTACTAGAATGGCATCGCCTCTGCCAGCACCTTTCCACCTTTGCGGCAACTAAGTTAGGGGCGATAGTTGCCCGTGCCTTGCCGATACCGACAACTCTAGAGGAAAGTAAAGAGTTGTTAGCACAAACCAAAGAAGTCTATCAACTGGAAAGCCTGCTGACAACAGGGTTATCCTTTGAGGGTATTCAAGATATTGGTGATTCCCTAGAACGTGCAGAACTGCAAGGGATTTTGTCTGGTGAGGAACTTTTGTCCATCGCTACCACCCTCGCTGGTGCAAGAAATTTACGTCGGTTAATTGACAATCAGGAAGATATACCAATTTTCGCTGAGTTAGTTGCCGAATTACGAACTTACCCGGAATTAGAGCAGGAAATTCACCGTTGTATTGATGAACGAGCGCAAGTTACAGACCGCGCTAGTCAAAAATTAGGAGAGATTCGGGAATATTTGCGGAAATCACGTGGTCAAATTACCCAAAAACTGCACAATATCATTCAAGCAAAATCGGGAGCATTACAAGAACCTATTATCACTCAACGGGGTAGTCGCTATGTTATCCCCGTAAAAGCACCACAAAAAGATGCAGTTCCCGGTATTGTTCATGACACATCCACTAGTGGTGCAACTTTGTATATAGAACCTAATAGCATTGTGTCAATGGGCAACCAACTGCGCCAAGCTATTAGAAGAGAACAGGCCGAAGAAGAAGCCATTCGTCGCAGTTTAACGGAGCAAGTCGCCGCAGTTAAACCCGATTTAGAAAAGTTATTAGCAATTGTCACTACTTTAGATATAGCTACAGCTAAAGCTAGGTATAGTTTCTGGATAGGTGCTAATCCGCCCCGGTTTGTAAATCGTCAAGAACAGCAAATAATTACCCTGCGGCAATTACGCCATCCCTTGTTAGTTTGGCAACAACACCATGAACAGGGACATCCAGTAATTCCTGTTGATTTATTAATTAGTCCCCACATAAAAGTCGTCACAATTACTGGACCCAATACTGGTGGTAAAACTGTAACGTTAAGAACCTTGGGATTAGCAGCTTTAATGGCCAAAGTGGGCTTATTTGTTCCCGCCCGTGAACCAGTCGAGATTCCTTGGTTTGACCAGGTTTTAGCCGATATTGGGGATGAACAATCTTTACAACAAAGTTTATCAACATTTTCCGGGCATATTCGCCGTATTAGTCGGATTTTAACTGCTTTAGGCACTGGGGATCCGGGAGTGGGGACTAGGGACTGGGAGATGGGGGAGATGAGAGGAGATGGGAGAGATGGGGAAGGAATTTTCCTAATGCCCAATGCCCAATGCACCATGCCCAACTCCCTAGTCTTACTTGATGAAGTGGGTGCGGGTACTGATCCGGTAGAAGGTAGTGCATTAGCGATCGCTCTTTTACAATATCTCGCTGATCATGCCCAATTAACCATTGCTACCACGCACTTTGGGGAATTAAAAGCTTTGAAATATGAGGATATTCGCTTTGAAAACGCCTCAGTAGAATTTAATGACGCTACCCTTTCACCAACCTATCGGTTATTGTGGGGTATTCCTGGACGTTCCAACGCCTTAGCCATTGCCTTGCGTCTGGGATTAAAACCAGAAGTGGTAGAAGCTGCAAAAAGTCAAGTAGGAGAAGCCACGGACGAAGTTAATCAAGTAATTGCAGGGTTAGAAGCACAGCGGCGCAGTCAGGAAACCAAAGCGGCGGAAGCGCAAGAATTATTACGTCAAGCCGAAAAATTATACAAGGAAGTTTCCCAAAAAGCCACAGCTTTACAAGAACGAGAAAAAGATTTGCGTGCTTCCCAAGAAGTAGCAGTACAGCAAGCAATCATTCAAGCTAAAGGAGAAATTGCCGAAGTTATTCGCCGTTTGCAACAAGGAAAACCCACCGCCCAAAATGCCCAGGAAGCAACTAGGAAGTTGAGTGAAATTACGGAGAGATATCAACCCACACCACCACCCAAACCCAAACCAGGGTTTATGCCCAAAGTAGGCGATCGCATCCGTATTCCTAAACTAGGGCAAAGCGCTGAAGTGTTAACAGCCCCTGATACAGATGGAGAATTCAGTGTGCGCTTTGGCATCATGAAAATGATGGTGCAATTACAAGACATAGAGTCCTTAGAAGGGCAGAAACCAGAACCCATTGCTAAACCCAAATCAGCACCAGCCGTTACCCCACCACCAGCACCAGCTTTAGCTATTCGTACCTCGAGAAATACCGTTGATTTGCGCGGAAAACGGGTAGTTGATGCCGAATATATCTTAGAAAAAGCGATTTCCGAGGCTGATGGACCTTTATGGATTATTCATGGATATGGTACAGGTAAGTTAAAGCAAGGAGTTCACGCTTTTTTGCATCAACATCCCAGAGTCAGCCACCACGAACCCGCAGAACAAGCAGATGGCGGAACTGGTGTCACAATTGCTCATGTGGAATAGGTGACAAGTGATAGGTAAGTCAGCGCGGTCTTGGAGTTTCCCGAAGACCGCGCTGACTTATCACTAAAGCGTTCGCGTAGCATGCCGGAGCCATCACCCTTAGGGTGACAGAGAAAAATATCTTAGCTTCCGCCTTCTAGCTCCTGTTTGCTAGCTCCTACCTTCTGCCTTCCAAAATGGTATAACTATGTAAAACCAATAATTTTCCTGCTTCTTTCGTTTCAAAATGGGTAACAGTAACAGCCTCTATTCGCCGGATCACCTATGCTAAAAGTAATGCAATCGGCCGCTAATTCAGCCACACCGAATTCCCAGTGGGATGATTTAACTAAGTTTCCGACCCCAAATTCAGTTCAATGGGATAATATCAAAACCCAGTTAGATTTGGTGCTGTTGGCGCTAGAAACTTTAACTGGACTTGGTTCTGATGCTATGCTTTCGGCGGCCATTAGTTTAAATTTAGAGACGAAAGTCCCTGATCGAGTAGCTTTATGGCGACTACGCCAGTCTAATCCTATACGCAAAGGTCAAGGAGGGCGAAAGAAACTAGATGTAGAAGAAGCGCGATCACTAGTTCTGATTACTTGTTATCTTGCCAAACAGCACCAAGAATTAATTCGTCGTGCCGTAGGGCTATTAGAAAATATAGCAGCAAAAAATCAAGGACCTCATCAGAATTCTTTACTGGGAGATTATATTGATGCTTTCTGCAATACCTATCAAGAGCGCATGGAAGAAGATGAAATAGTCTCCACAGAGTTGCTGACTAACTTAGCATTAAAACTGATGGTAGACTTGCTTTTTTATAGCGCCTCTGGTGGACATCGCCGATTGTGGTTAGCACTAATAGACCGTTCCACAAAACAAGTTTAGATTTTCAATTGGAGATTTTAAATTACTAATCAAAAATCAAAAATCAAAAATTTATCTTTGTCCCCCTTGCAATTCCAGCTATGCCCAGACCAAATTCTGTCATTCGTCGCTACACACCCCCTACTTGCACACTAGAAATACTGGCGCACAGTTCACCTTTATCAAAGTGGATGGGGCAAACTGTCATTAAGCAATTGCGTTTTCAGTTGCATTTTCATGATCCGACACTACCGGAAGAAAGTAAAGTACCAGTTCAGGGCGATCAGGATCAGCTAGAAGCTTTATGTCATGCTGTAACCCATTACAGGCAAAAACTCTTACAACAATCAGCAGATAGTTTTTGTTTCAATTTGTTAGAACCGCAAAAATCAAATACAGCATGTGAACAACCAGAATTAAATGAAGTTGCTTCCACTTCACCATTACCTAAAACCACAGATACTTCTAGTATGAGCATTATAGAGGCAAGCATTTATGTAGAATCCAGTGATCATTTAACTCATAAACTATTTCTTGGTTCTCTTGGTAACGCCACATCTGGTCCTGTAATTCAACTTACTTTATTACAATTATTTGATTTGGCAAATGCTTTAGATGAATACTCAACTGATGTCATCACATTACCAAATCTCAAAGGTGACAGTTCTTTTCCCAGTGTGCTAAGTTGGACACCAATAGCTGCAATATTAGTATTAGCTCTGGGTTTAACTCCCTTAACCTGGCATTATGCTAATAACATCAGGCAAAATAACGAACAAACAGCCAAAAAACCAGCTTCAACGGCCGATCAAATTGCTCTTGAATCTTCTCCCTCTTTAAATAATCCGCCAACAGGAATTAACACTTCCGGTAATTTGCCTACTCCACCAAGCAATACTGCGGCGCTACAAATCCCCAATTTAGATCCCCCTCCTCCACCCGCTGATCTAAGTTTAACCTCCAATCCTCTGGATTTTCCTAGTGCAACTGTCCCAGCAACAAATCCAACATTACTGAAAAATCTGACGATACCGCAAACTAACAAGCCTGTTATTTCCAGTAATCTAGGACTACCATTATCCACACAAGCGAATGTTCCACAAAACTCCACAAGGGTAATTACCCAAAGTGGTATTAATTCTACCAATCGTCAAAATTTACCTCCGACAGATATGAGTAGTGTCTCTAATATCCGTCCGTCTGTTACTACTTTACCTAATGAGATTCAAGCTCAAACTTCTACTCCCATAACTTCTCAACTAGACTCACAGCAATTAGGTAAAACAGCTGATTCCTCTGCTACAACTTCTTCTCTAGCAACTGATGATAATTTAGTAACAAAATTGCGATCTGCAAGAAACTCCTCCTTAGCGACAGATGTAGCGGTTAAGGAAAATACATTATTTGATATACCTCAAGTAGCCGAAGCTAGGGAATATTTGCAAAAGCGTTGGCAGCCTCCTACTGGATTTTCCCAAACATTGGAGTATAGTTTGATGTTGGGTGTTGATGGTTCTGTTGAACGCATTTTGCCATTAAATCGAGCCGCCAGAGAATACGTTAATAGCACTGGCATTCCAGAAATTGGTAAAACTTTTGTTTCTACTAATAAATCTGGGCGAAATATTAAACTCAGAGCAGTTTTTAGTCCAGATGGTAAGGTACAAACTTTTCCAGAAACACCATAAACTCTCAAGAAACACATTTTATAAAGCTTGACAAGGAAGTATTTCAGATTGAAAATCTGAAGGTGTTTCTTTCATATATTGCGGGAGCGTAAACCTTGCTCATGGGAGGCTCATATCATCCACCTCGAAATAGAGATGTCAAAACCACAACTATGTGCAAGGTGCAAGTGGAGCCAGTATTAAATATTAAGTAAAAGACGAGACACAGAAATTTCAGGAAAGAAGCATTCAAGGAAAGTAAGTTTTTTTGGGCTGCGATTATCCAAAACATAATTTTCATTAGTGAAAGAAGTGAAAAAAGATGTGTTTCTGGAAAATCGCCATAAAAAGACACAAAAAAGCCCTAAGAGAAGAGTAGAAAGATTCATAACTACAAAAGAAATAGGAATTGTAGTTAAAGAAGTATGAGAAAGTTTAGCCATCACTGTCCCAAGGCTAAATCTTCGTTTAGCTTGTCCGAATTTACCCTCAATACAGTTACGAATTCTCTCGTCCTTTCAACCTTGTTTCTTTTTTTCTTTACTGACGTCTTTAGGTGGTCTTCCCAAAGGAAGACCACTGATTCTAATACCTCTTTCTTTCTACCAAGCACAGTTGTCTCTATGCCGATAAGTTTTATCAAGAAAAACTAATTCAGGATAATACCCCATGTAGGTTTTGAATGCTTCAACTTGTGATTTCAAATCTCCTGATTCGTTAAAACTATCCCAACTGATGCAGTCTAAAAATACATAGCTGTCAAAACAAAGAGCTGAAAACTTTACCCCAAACTCTACGGCTGTTCCTGCTTTTCCACGGACAATCAGACGAATGTGTGGTTAACTTAAACGGAAAATCCGATCTTCTATACTCTGTTTTGTGTTTTCATATAACCACAGTTGTTGATTATAAACTTCTGCTAATACTAGCAACATCTTATATTGCCTATTACTCAGTTTTACGAGTGACGCACCCAAATCTATTAGTTGCTGAAGGTGAGCTAAGTATCTTTTGATATATTGCAGTTGCCTTTTGATAGCATTGCTTCTTTTTTTAAAGCTTGTTTTCTTTTTTTAGCTACTACTGAATAATTTTTTTTCGCTATCTTTCTGTAGGTTCTCGGTTTATTTATGTTTCTGACTTCCAGGGAGTTATATAATGTATCTATAGTTTAGTTTTTTCTGTTTGCTTTCTTGCTTGATATAATAATCCTAAGTCTGTTGGATAACTGATATCTGCTGGCCCACAACTGGTATCTAATATTAATTTCCCTCGATTGGTAGACTCACTTTTTGAATCTGCTGTTTCTGACTTTTTTGAGTTTACTTCCTCCTCTTTTATTTCTAACCACTGTTTGAGAATTTCTTGATTCAATTTGTTGACTAATTTTACATCTATTCTTTCTCGAAAGTGAACTAGCATGGAAGCATTAAATAGAGCTTGGTTACTATAATAGGCTAACATTACCATCAAGTATTGCAGATAGGGATTCTCCCTCATCTGTTATACTGTTTTTCCATCACCTATTCCTAATTTCTCTTTGATTATTAATGCTCCCAACGCCATCCTAAATGTTTTGGCTGGTACCCCTATTTATTCTGAAAATATGGCTGCATATTCTCCTTCAAATTCTGACCAATGTATCATCTGTGCCATGATTATCCAGCGGTTATCTGGTGCTAGTTTCCCACCAAAGGGTAGTTCAAAGTTTTCTGGCGCTGTTTCTTATTCTTGCGCTTTTCGATATATCTTAATGCACCTTTATCCAAGGTTTTTTACCTATTTTAACTTGTTTCTTTGCACTTTTTTCACTTTTTATACCCCGAATCTCTTAATTTATCCAGGTTTTTCGTTTATATGGCTTAACGCCACGCTACGCTATCAGCAAGTCCTAAATAAGAATTACTACTATTAAATTAGATATTACAGTTAATAAACACGACTAAGTACAAAGTTTCGGTTCTTAGGTTTTTTTTATAGAAAACCTGGTTAAAAATTATTAGACCTCTTGCAGAATTAATTTTATTTATGTTAAAATTCCACTTATGTTATTAAAATCGGTCGGTTATCTTTGTTTTAGCCAAAAGTTAGAGCGACAGGGTTATGTTTGAATTAGCGAGCCCAAAGAACACCAAAAATACATAAAATCTAAAACTCTCTATCATACCACATAAACAATTTTGTAATAGGTCTGTTGTGTATTACTCCTTATTGAGAAGGCATCTGAATAAATTTTCCTATCCAAAATTTGTTTTTTTATAGATAACTGTAATTTTTTACTCTTCTTTCATGACTTCACTTCCGTAGTAAAAGATTGTGACAGTTAAGGGTGCGAAATGTTGGTTCTTAGCACTGCATTAAATTTGACTGAAAGTGCGTTAGCCAAAAAGAGGGGAATATGCAAAGCTCTCAAAAAGATAGCACTGCTTGGATTATTTAAACATGGGCAGCTTTTCTGATTTGTACTTCTATGACAACTTTTAGTGTTGTCAATTTGCCTGTTGATAACTGGATAAAAGGTTTTATGGGCATGGGTTTAGCTTTCTTTATCGGTTCAACTTTCACTTTGGCTAAAACCACTAGAGATTTGCATGAATCTAAAAAATTAACTTCCAGAATTGACGAGGGAAAAGTTGAGAATTTGGTGTTTCAAGATGATCCTCTAACGCTGAAATAGTTGGTAATTAGGGAAGGTTTACTTTTCTCCTAACTACCAGGTTCTGTTTTTAATCTGAGATTATCTCACTCGCTTCTAGTTCATCTGTAGTTTCTTTTACCCTGCGGATGGGTAAATTAGCGATTAAGGCTGTTGTGCGTTGGTTACTTTCTAGGGAAAACTCCAAGCCGTCTGTTTCAATTTCCACGTAGCGACAGACTATTGCCAAAATTTCTTGGCGCATTTTTTCCAAAGTTTGAGGGTCTAAGTCGGCGCGGTCGTGGGCTATGACTACTTGCAGCCGACGTTTAACTTGAGTGCGACTGGTGTCAGGTGTGCGAACAAACAGTTTTTCTAAAAGTTCAAGGATCATTGCGGCTAGGTCTAAGGCGAAAACTGGAAAATAAGTTAAACAATCTTTGTCCACAACAATTTCCGCAAGCGAGAAAAGATGTTGTCGTTGGGTGAGTCAAGCTCAAGAAATTCAACAGTTTGCCCTTCTAACCTGCGAGCAATGTTTTCAAAGGCTAAGGCAGCTATTGAGGGGGTGTCTGATAATACTAAAGGTTCACCACGGTTGGTAGATACTATTACACGCTCGTCGTCAGGGATTACCCCAATTAAGGGGATGGCGAGAAGTTCCTGAACATCCTGCACAGACATCATATCATTTGCCTGTACCATTGCAGGTCTGATCCGATTAATTATTAAATGAATCTTGTTGACACCTTGTGCTTCTAGTAAGCCCACTACTCGGTCGGCATCACGGACTGCAGAAATTTCTGGGGTGGTTACAATTAGGGCTTCTTTGGCTGGGGCGATCGCATTTTTAAACCCCATTTCAATGCCTGCGGGGCTATCAATCAGTATATACTGGTATTTTTTTGCTAGTGCATTTACCAGCAGTTTCATTTGGTCGGGAGTGACGGCATCTTTGCTACGATTTTGGGCAGCTGGTAGAAGTACAAGATTGGGTTGTCGCTTATCTTTTACTAAAGCTTGATCTAAACGACATTCTCTGGCTAAAACTTCTACGGCTGTGTAGACGATACGGTTTTCTAGTCCTAGCAGCAAATCTAAATTTCTGAGTCCAAAATCCGCATCAACTAGGGCGACTTGCCGACCTAGTTTGGCTAAAGCCATACCCAAATTTGCGGAAACTGTGGTTTTACCCACTCCTCCTTTACCGGAGGTAGTTACAATAATGCGAGTCATAAATAGGAATTGCGTTCTATTAGGCGTTGTGGAAATAATACTAAATATCTTAGAGGCTTTGATTAATTTTACTTAACTGATTGCGAGAAAAATCGGCTGCTTTAGAAATGCGAATTCCTTGACTTGTAATGTATGCTACTTCGGGCGAAAATTGTCTCAGTGATTTTTCTGGCGCTCTTGCTACTGCATCGGCGATTCGCAGTTGGGTTGGTTCCATTTGCAAAGCCATGATTATACACTCACGATTGCCTGTGGCTCCCGCATGAGCTACTCCCCGCAGCCGCCCCCATACAAGAATATCTCCATCTGCTACTACGATACCACCAGGATTGATATCTCCTAAAATAATCACTGTGCCAGGATGACGAATTTCTCCACCAGAACGCACTGTCATTTCTAGATACAGGGCATCTGCCAGAGCTTTGGGAGTAGCTTGAAGATCGGTAGTAAAGGATATTTGTAGTTGTATTTGTTCTACAGAATAACCTAATGTACAAGCTGCGATTGCTGTTTGCCTACGACTAGTCGCCACTGATTTTAGCTGAAGTTGGACTTCATTTAAAGTTTCTTCCAATTGTTGTAGTTGTCTGCTATCTAACAAGCGGTCTTGTGCAACTAGATGTACTATAGTGTTAGGTATCCGCAAGCGATCACTACCATTGAGGCGCTGCTTCATTTGTTGCCAAATTTCTGACCAACTTATTTCTGACCCAGGTACTTGAGATTCGGTTGGCAAAATTAATAACAGTCTTCCCTCTTCTGTTTTTAACTGGACTTGAATCTTATGGTTAATCTTTTCTTCTAATAATCCTAACTCATTATTACTTACATCACTTAAGTTAGAATTATACTCAGCATTTGTACTAACAGCATTAGCTTGTAAATAAAGGAGAACTGAATTTAAATCAGCATTGGGGATAATAGAATTACTATCTGTATCATCAGTAGAATCTGCCAATATAGAGGCAGTTTTAGCAATATTTTCTTCTACATCAGCTTGTTTAGAAATGGATTTCCCACCAGGAAGTTGAGAATTTGAATCCTGTTGAAAATCATTTGAGGAGTTAGTAGAATCAGAATTCATTCGTAATTGGAAATAGGGAACAGGTGACAGGTGACAGGTGACAGGTGACAGTGATAAGTGATCACTGTTCACTGGTAACTGATAAATGATTATTTTGCCGTCAATCTTTCATAAATTGTAGCTAATGCATCGGCATTACCGACATTACCGGGAAAAAGTACCACTGGCAAGTTAGGAAACTGAGGATGATCAGATGGTGTAATTACCATTGAACAACCTGCTAAAATTTGACCCAGTAATCTGGCTGAAGTTAACGCTAATCCCGTACTCAAAACATCGTTAGAGGTAATCCCACCTTTGCTAATTAAAAATCCTATATCTGCTGGTAAACCCTGAAGAATATCCATTAATAAAGCTGAAACTGTTGCCCCAAAGTCTAATCTAGTTTTGACATCTTGAAAGATCAATTCCTGACGACTCGTATAAATTACTGGTGTTTTTCCTGAATTATGTACTATCTTAATTTCTGCTAAACTTTCTTGCAGCAATTTGGCAGTTTGATTTTCTCCATGATCAAGTAATCTAGATACATTGATTTCAATTCCTACTGTTCCCTGGGTTTGTAATAAAGACTCTAATTGTTGAGTCGTTTTTCTAACGTGAGAACCAACTATGACTGCACCTGGTTTACCACCACGCACATATTTGTCCATATTTTCAGCGGCTATGGGTTGGGGAGGTAAGGCAGCTAAAGCTGTTAAAATACTAGCAGCCGAACGGAATAAAAAGCGTTTTCCTTGAGCTACAGCTGTTAAGATATCAACAGCAAAAGTGTTAAGGTCTATTTGGGTTTCTCCGTCTACAACTGCACACTGATTATCATGGAGTTGCAATAATTTTTCTAAACTACCACTACGAATATCTGCCAGTAAAAATCTAGTAACAGTATCTTCTTTGATGCGTCCCTTGGTTTTCTCTTCTACATATTTAGGCAGGTAGCTGTAATTGTAACCAAAGACGGAATCACGGGCAAATTCTGTTTCATGGACTGGGGTAGGAATACCATCAATAGTTAGATAATGGATGCTATCGCGGGTAATTCTTCCACCTTCGAAAAATGCCGGGACGAGAAAATGAGCATCAAATACTCCGAGTTCTTCAGCGATGACATCAGTTTCGATGGGATAATGACCGCGTAAGGTGGAGTCAGAACGACTAACTACGAGAAAATCATCTATTTTTTCTGCTGCTAAGGCGATTTTTAGATTATGACAAACTTCTCTAGTGACGGTTGCAGCTGCTTCTGGTGTGAGTGATCGCGTATTAGTTAAAATAAAGAAAATGGGAGCATCATCTTTTAATCCCAAACGCAAAGTTTCCACATGCCAACGCATCAATAGTAAACAACTGTGGACGGTTTGACAACCTGTTGGATCATCATCTAAAACGATTATTTTGGGTTGGTTATTCATTTCATAAGTATGTAAATGGTGGTAAATATTCTACATCTAATGTGTAAGGGCAAGTTTGGGGAAAACAATTTAAACCACTTTCTTTCTTGGCTTGTCCTGCTGCATCATTATATACTTCATCGAGCAGTGTTAACAGATAATTATAGAAGTTGTTTGATTTAGTTAACTTCCTAATTTCTACTCTAAAACTATCAGTTTCTACTTCCCAATGGTTTTTACAGTCAGGAAGACTCCAATGCTGCTACAATAGCAGATGTTTGAGAAGTTACAGTAGATAAGTTTCCAGTTTCTATCCTTGTTCATTACCCAATGAAGCAATCTCCTCAATTAAATGCTCCCAATCAAGATTTTCTATATCTTGTGCTTGTAATTGTTGTAAAGTCGTTGCTAACCATTGGGGATAATCCTGTTCATAAAGAGTTTGACACAATAATGTAGATATCATTTAGGATCCTCCTGATTGAATATACAGATTAAGGTTAAAGCATGCAATTTCTTAAAATAAATCTATGATTACACTTTTCTGAGTTTTCTGATTTCTGCTTGTACATCTAAAGCAATTTACAATGATTGGTTTAGCAGTCGTGCATATTCACCAGCTTGATTACTAACTTTTAAGGTTTGTAGATTGGCTAAATTATTTAGCACTAAATCTTGGTTGTTAGCCAGCAGTTTTTCATTATCGCGCAAAATCTGTTCACTTCTTAAGCCACGAACTAAATCCTCTCCAATCAGTTGCAGTGCAGATATTAATATTACTTTGGGAGTTACCAGAGTTAGTCAGTTGGTCGTTAATATCTATAGCTTGAACTACTACGTGATATTTATCAACTTCCTATAGGAGGATTGTTAATGTGTGGGGACAGGTTTTTTCCGCCAGAGCGATCGCCCCACAATTACGGTAACGGGTACAATAATCAGTAATATAACGCCCAATTTGTTGGAAGATCCTAAGGTGGGTAAAATTATAAAAGCATAAATAAAGCCGATCATAATTGGTGTTAGTGCTAAAGCCAAACCTTCATTGAAGAAAAAGCCCATACGCTTTTCCCTGTTTGCCATAATTGAGGGTCGAAAAACGTTTTCTGGATCAAACCCAGTTAACGGGACGTAAACAAGAATCAAGGCTAAATGTAGCCCAAACCGTCTCTATCAGAAGGAAAAACGTCCGGATTCAAGTTGAACCAATCAATAAATAGAAAAGATATGGCTGTTCTAA
>ERZ1034427.134-NODE-134-length-15855-cov-2.964684_pt1 | contig 15855 bp, 10 predicted proteins | sample MGYA00520607_ERZ1034427 | MGnify/ENA primary metagenome ERZ1034427 (study PRJEB33736, sample SAMEA104288489) | Azolla caroliniana | place: Brazil | collected 1987 | study: EMG produced TPA metagenomics assembly of the PRJEB19522 data set (Is there foul play in the... | reverse complement strand
AGCGGCCCCGCCTCCGATGGTTCCAAGCTGGCGAACCCAACCGCAAGGGGGGCGCGGCGGGCTCGCCCTTCCGCCTAGAACCGATAGTTGACGCCGAACAGGAACTGGCGACCGTACTTCTCGTAGGTCTCGGGCAAGGAGCCGCCGTTGCTGGTCTTGGTTCCGCCGTCGTCGAGGCCCAGACGTGTCCGGTAAGGCGAGTTGGTCAGGTTGTTGACCTGAACAAGGACGCCGAGGTTCTCCAGCGGACCTTCCTGGAAGGTGTAGCCGATCTGGGCGTCGACCTGCTTGTCGGCCAGGATCTCGGTGAAGCCTCGCGTCGCGTAGAGTTGCACCACCTCGCCCTTGAAGGCCGAGCGGTAGCGCTGGCTGATACGCGCCTGGAAGCCGCCGCGCTCGTAGTAGCCGGTGACGTTATAGACGGTGCCCGACAGACCCGGGATGCGGACCTTCTGCTTGGGATCGGTGCTGGTGGTTGGGTTCAGGTTGGACTTGGTCAGCGACAGGCTGCCCTGAACGCCAAAGCCCTTCATCAGGTCAGCGAACTGACCGAAGTCGACCGCGCCGCTGAACTCGAGGCCTTTCACCGTGCCGCCGTTGCCGTTGGCCGGCAGCGTGATCTGGCCGATGTTGTTGATCGTCGTGCCCGAGGGGATGTTCGCCCCTGGCGGCAGCGGAATGCCGGTGAAGTCGAACGTACCCGACTGCTGGTAGATGTAGGTGTCGAGCTTCTTGTAGAAGCCAGCCACCGACACATAGGTCGCGGGGCTGACGTACCACTCGTAGGCAAGGTCCGCGGCCTTGGCCATCCAGGGCTTCAGGTGCGGGTTGCCGCCCGACGCCGACCACGGATTGACCGTCGTGCCCGGACCGCAGGGCTGGCTGGAGCAAACCAGGCCGTTGAAGCCAGGCGTCACGTTCGCGCGCATGTCGTCCATGCGCGGACGGGCCATCGTCTTGGACAGGGCGAAGCGAATGCGATGACCGCCGCCTAGGTCATAGATTAGGTTCATGCTGGGTAGGACGTCGGTGTAGTCGTCCTTGGCGTTGATCCGCGTGGGGACGATCGGTTGGCCGGACGCAAGGCCGTTGATCACGACGCCGCTCGACTCCTGAGACTGCTTGACCACCTGGACGCCAACGTTGCCGCGTAGGTCGCCGGCCTGGAAATTGGCCTTGGCGAAGAAGGTCGTGACCTCCTCGGTGATGTCCCAGTTCTTGTCGTAGTAGTTGGCGTCGAGGATCGGCGCGGAGTTGTAGTACTTCTTCCAGACGTCGCCGATCTTGACCGCCAGCACGTCGCCAAAGCCCGCGAAGCCAAGGTTGGTCGGATCGACCAGATCGGCGGCGTCGACATAGACCTGCTGGCGACCGTTCTTGAGGAACAGGTCGTTGTCGGAGACCGTCTTGCCCTTGTCGCGCTTGGTGTAGTTCACGCCGCCCGACACCTGCGTGATGAAGCCATCAAGCTCGTGCTCAAGGCGGACGTCCACGGCGGTCACGTCTTCCTTCACGCGCGGATAGCGGATCGCGCCGTCGTGTCCCCAACCGCCCCAGGGCGCGCGGTCGCCCAGCGTCACCTTGCTGGCGTCGGCGTAGTTCAGGCCTTCGTCATATTGCGAGAAGCCGTTGTCGGCGACCTTAAAGCCGATCGTGTCGTAGGTCCGGCCCACGTCCGGCGTGGCCGGGGTGACGCCGCCGACGCCGCGGCCATAGCCCGCGTACGTCTCCATGATCTGTTCCTTTCGCTTGTTGGACGAATAGGACAGATCGGCGACCAGCCTGGTCTTGTCGCTAAACTTGAACTCGTTGTTCAGCCCGACGGAGAACAGCTGGTCCATGCGATTGTTGTAGTCATTGCGCAGCTGCGGAACGCCATGGTTCAGCGTGCCGCCGGACGCGAACTTGGAGCCGCCCAGCGTATCGATCGTAACGCCCGAATAGGTGACTCCGTCGGCGTAGGGATTGGAGAACCACTGAGCGCCGCGCGTCCGCTCCTGCTGCTTGAAGGCCGAATAGTAGAGGTCCAGCGTGGAGTGCAGCCGGTCATCGGGCTGGTACTCGAAGATGCCGATCACCGCGTCGCGCTTGTTGTTGCGCGAGGTGGCGAAGATCTCTTGGCCGTTCAGCATCAGAGCGCCGTCGGCGCTGTCGGGCGAGGTGGATTCCGCCGGAAAGGCCTCGTAGCCGTAGGCCTTGTAGTGCTTCACCTGAGACGGCGAATCCAGGTGGGCGTAGCCGAGCGCCACGCCGATCGTGTCGTCGGCGAACTGGTTGATGTAGCTGACGCTGAAGCGACCGCCGGTGTTGCGGGAGTCGTCGTTCAGCTTCTTGCCCGAGGTCTTCTCACCCCGCAGGTTCACGGCCAGGGCGCGCTTGCCGTACTCCAGCGGGCGAACGGTGCGAAGGTCGGCGGTGCCCGAGAGGCCCATGCCCGACACCTGTGCGTCCGGCGTCTTGTAGATGACGACGCTGGACAGAAGCTCCGAAGGATACTGGTCGAACTCGACGGCGCGGTTGTCACCGGAGCTGGCCTGTTGGCGGCCATTCAGCAGCGTGGTCGTGAAGTCCGGCGCCAGGCCTCGGATCGAGATCACCTGGGCGCGGCCGTTGACGCGCTGGGCGGCGAGGCCAGGAAGGCGAGCGATCGACTCGGCGATCGAGACGTCGGGCAGCTTGCCAATGTCTTCCGCGGACACGGCCTCGACGATCGAGGTCTCGTTCTTCTTGATGTTGATCGAGTTCTGGATGCCGGCCTTAATGCCAGTCACGACGATGGCGTCGACCGTGTCGCCGCCTTGCGTCGCTGGCTCAGCCGCTTGCTGGGCCCAAGCCGAACCGGCCATGGCCAGGGTAATCGCGGCGGCCGAAGCGGTGACGTAATATTTCTGGATGGACGCGCGCGCCCCGCCACTGCGGTTTCGCATTGAAGTCTTCTCCCCTCCGAAAGCCGCCCGCGCGGGCGGCGTCTTATTGTCTTGCGGCCCATGATAGGCCGTGGAAGCGCTTCCATGGAAGCGCTTCCATTTGCCTTTTGGCCGACAACGTTGTCAAGACTGAAACCATGGTCGAACGAGACGTCTAGTTGGGCGCCGTGGTCTGCCGGCGGACAAGCGCGTGGTCCAGTTGGTGGAACACCGGCGCTGGCGCGATATTCGTTCCGTTCAGCCGCGCGACCAAAAGCTCGACCGCGCGCTGCCCCAACGCCTTGACCGGCTGGTGCACCGTCGTCAAAGGCGGCCAAACGATCGCCGCGACAGGCGCGTCATCGAAGCCGGTTATCGACAGGTCGCGCGGGATGGTGAGGCCGCGAGCATGGGCGGCCGACAAGGCGCCGGCGGCCATGTCGTCATTCGCGCAGACCAGGGCGGTCGGGCGAAGGGGGTGGTCCAATAGCCGAGCCGCCAAATGCGTTCCGGACCGGAAGGTGAAATCTCCGCGCAGGACGACGTATTCGGCTTGGCCCAGGCCCCGCTCGGCCAGGGCTCTCTGAAACCCCCTGAGGCGCAGATCGGCCGAAAGGTGGTCCTCGATGCCGGCCAAGAAGCCGAACCGGCTGTGCCCGAGGCTCAGGAGTTCGACGGCGACGTCGTAGCCGCCAGCCTCGTCGTCGACGCCGACACCATCGAAGCGCCCCCTGCTCCCCCCGCCCGGGGACACCGTGACGACCTTGCAGCCTTGGACCAACACGGCCTCGATCAGGGTCATGTCATCGCTATAGGGCGGCGCGAGGATAAGGCCCTCGCAGCGCTGCGTGGTGATGAGCTCCAGGATGCGCTTGTGGCAATCAGGCATACGGTCGGGAACGTTCTGGACCAGCATCTGATAGCCCAGGGCCAGGCAGGCGCGTAGCGCGCCCAACTCCAGCGCGGCCTCGTAGTACGAGTTTGGATCGCTTTCGGGATCCGAGGCGAAGACGAAGGCCAGCAGGCGACTGGCGCCGCCGGCGAGACCGCGAGCTTGCGGGTTGACCTTGTAGTCGAGCTGCTCGACGGCCCGCATGACGCGGGCGCGGACCTCGTCACGGACATTCTGGCCGCCATTGAGAACCCGCGACACCGTCACGCGCGCCACGCCCGACAAGCGGGCGACGTCATCGATGGTCGGTCTCTTACCGGTCAAATCACCCCCCGTCGAAGGTCCGGAAGATGATCAGGAAATCCGAGCGGTACAAGCGCTTCAGGCGCTCGGCTTGAAAAGGGACCGAACCGATGGACCATTTCCGGTCATCGGTTCGGTGATCGCGCAAGCTCAATCGCGGCCCAGGCGGCGCTGTTTCCCTAGGCCGCGCTCAAGCGATAGAGCGCCGCGCCGTGCGGCGGCAGGTCCGCTTGGATCCTGCCCCCCGCGCGCGCCAAATCGGTCCGGCTCCAGAGGTCGCGGACGCGGACGCTCGCCGGAAGGCCCAGGAGGCTCAGCGACACGCCAACGCTCCGCGCCTTTTCACCGGTGTTGAACAGCGCGACGTAGGCATCTCCGTTTGTCGCCCGCGCGGTCCAGACGCGAACATGGTCCTCGACGAACCACGGACGGTTGGCGCTGGACGCCTGATTGACCGCGATCACCTCTGGATTGGTCAACAGCGCCTTGGTTGGCGCGTCCAGGTGGCGCAGGTCGCCGCCCATGATCAGGGGCGAGCGGGCGATGGACCACAAGGTCATCAGGGTGCGCTGCTCATCCGGCGTGAACTTGGTGTCGCGCTCACCCAGCGCCAGCCGCCCCAGCGGCAGCATGTCCGCGTCGGGCCAGCCCCCCTCCCCGCTGTAAGGCGCCCAGTTCTCGAGCCGCGTGAACTGCGCGTCCAGCATCTTCCAGTCGTCCCAGAAGTCGTCCGAGATGCGCCACATCTGGGCGTGGCGCCGCGCGTGATCGCCGCGAACCACCGGCGTTTCGCCGGGGGACATCGACAGGATCATAGGCCTTCCCGTCCGACCTATCGCCCGATGGATCGCCTCGATTTCGGCCATGTGGGCGTCGTAGGGTCGGCTAAGGTCATCGACCTTCACGAAGTCGACGCCCCACGAGGCCAGCAGCGCGAAGACGCTGTCGTAATAGGCCTGAGCGCCCGGCCTGCTCATGTCGACGCCGTACATGTCAGGATTCCATGAGCAGATGCTCTCGCGATCGACGATGTCGGCGATGGCGATGTCGGTTCCCTTGACCTTCAGCCCTCGCTCGACCGCCAGGCGTGGCGCGCCGCGCATCAGGTGGACGCCGAACCGCAGCCCCAGGGCGCGCACCTTGTCGGCCAGAGGCTTGAAGCCCTTGTCATCAGCCGCCGACGGAAAGCGATTGGGAGCGGGCAGCAGACGGCCATGCGCGTCCATCGTCGGGATCGGCTTGGCCGCGTACTGGTAGCTGCTGGCCGTGGGCTCGTACCACTGGATGTCGACGGTCAGGATGTCATAACCCGCGGGCAGCAGCTCGCGCGCCATGATACTGGCCTGTTCCAGCGTTTGCGCCTCGGTGATCGTGGTCGCGAAGCTGTTCCAGCTGTTCCAGCCCATCGGCGGCGTCGGCGCCAGCAACGGCGCCTTTCGCGCCTTGGGCTTCGACAGCGCCACGCCTGGGGCGGCGCTCAGCAAAGCCGCCCCGCCCAGGAGGGTCCGGCGGCTCGTGTTCAACGACGTCATGCGAACTCCCATTGATCGAGGATTTACTTACAGGTGGAGCCAGCGATGAGCTCGACCTCGGCGACCTGAGCCTCCGCGCTTCCATCGATACGCAAGCGGAGGCGGGCGTATGCCTTGGGCGTCAGCGCGAAGGTCCGGGTGGCGTGGCGGCTGGCGAAGGTCTGGGCCTCGCGATGGTCCAGTCTCCGCCAGCTCTTGCCGTCATGGCCCTCCAGCCTCCAGCCCGTGGGATCGGCGGCGACCGAACCGACACTGACCGTATAGGCCTTCACGCAGGCCTTGGTTGGCAAGGTGAAGGTCACGACCTGTCCAGGCTTCGCGATCCAAACCGTCGAGGTCTTGCCGTCGACCACAGCGGGCTGATCACTTTGGGGAGACAGCACCGCGCCATCGTAGATCCACTGGCCGGGCCGGTCGGTCATGACCAGGGCCAGAACCCCGCCCCCCAGAAGCTGCCGTTGCGACACGAACGGCCCCGTCAACGGGCGGCCATCAAGGCGCGCGGCGGCGATGTAGGGGCGAGTCGGCCCGGCGTTCTCAGCCCGAATTTCCAGGCGCTTACCGTTTTCCAGACGGATTACCGTGCGCCCATGGCGCGGTCCGTGCAGATAGTAGAGGTCGCCGCCGAGCTTGGGGAACAGACCCAGGCTGTTGAACACGAAGTTCGAGCTCATCGCGCCGGCGTCTTCGTCGCCAGGATAGGCGGTGTCGGTGAAGTGCTTGGCGACTTCGCCCGCCCAATGGGACGAGAGGTCGGCGCGGCCGATCGCATGGAATAGCCAGGGTGTCGCGAACGATGGCTCGTTGGTGATGTCGATCAGACCAGCGTCCAAAGCGTGGTTCAGCCGCTCGTTGAAGCGCACCCGGCCGCCCATCGCCTCGACGAGGCCGGGCAGGTCATGCAGCACGCCATATGAATAGATCCAGGCCGTGCCCTCGTAGTAGCCCACGTTGTTGTGGACCTTGCCGTCCCAGCCGAGTTTGGCGTCGATATCCTGGAACTTGCCGTCGGCGTAGCGCGGCATCAGGAAGCCCGAAAAGCCGTCGCTGGTCGCGTCAGGGTTCCAGATCTTGCGCCAGTTGGCGGAACGCTCGGCCAGAACCCGAGCCTCGTCGGCGTGACCAGCCTTGGCGGCGATCTGGGCGGCGTAGAAATCGTTCAGCGCGAAGCCCAGGGTCGAAGAGCCGGACTTGGCCCGCTGATTGTTCGGTTCGGGGCTAGGATCGCCGACCGCGAAGTAGCCGCTCTCCAGATAGCGCGGACGGCGGCGTTCGAAGGCGTTGAAGTGGGTGACGCGCCAGGCGTCGTTCCAGTTCACGCTGTTGGCGCCGCGCAGCAGGGCTTCGCCCAGTACGTTGTCGACCTCGTCGCCGCCCTGACCGACATGATAGTTCCGGCCGCCGATGATCGCCGTGTCGGCCGCGCCGAACTTGTCGAAGGTATGGATCAAGGAATTCACGTTGGCCGTGTAGAGGCTGGGCCGCAGCACCGACATCAGCGGGAACAGCGTCCGATAGGTGTCCCACAGGGTGTAGTGCTCGTCCCAGTTCGGGCGGCCGAGGTCCTTGGCCGACTGGTCCAGCGAGCGGTCTCGAGGATGGGTCGAGGCGTGATAGAGCGCGCTGTAGAAGCGCCGCGCCTGGCCCTCGGACAGGCCCTCGACTTGCACCTGGCCCAGGCGATCGTTCCAGGCGGCCTGGGTCGCTCGACGAACGCGGTCGAAGTTCCAGTCCGGGATCTCACGGTCCAGCAGCGCCTTGGCGGTCTCGGCGCTGGTGAACGACACGGCGATCTTCATGAGGACCGGCTTGTCCGGCGAGGTTTTGAAGGTCAGCCAGGCGCCGAGGCGCTCATCCGCGCCCGTCCGGCCGGTGACGGCGCTGACCTTGCGCTCGCCCTTGTCGAAGACGCCCCAGGCGGCCGGTTTCTGGTCGAACTCGGCCACGAACCAGATGTCGATCAGCGCCGGGTTCCAATAGCCCTTGGCCTTGACGTGGCCGACCACGCGGCCCTGCTCGGGCAAGAGCTGGACGTCGGCCTGGTCGGACGCGACCAGCCCCCCAACCTTGCGGGTCACGTCGAGGACCAACTGGGCCTCTTCGGTCGACGGATAGCTCAGGCGATAGATGGCCGAATAGTGCGCCGGCGTGACCTCGACCTTGGTGTCGTAGCGGGTCAGCCGGACCGAATAGGCGTCGGCGGCGAGGGTCTCGTCGGCCTTGGGCGACAGGTGCGCTGTCTCGTCGAAGGTCGGCTCGCCGACCTGGGGCGACAGCAGAAACGTCCCATAGGTCGTCACCCCGCCGGAGCCTTGCGAATGCAGCTGGGCGAAGCCGCTGATCGGCTCGGCGGGATTGTAGCCGGCGTTGCTGGCTTTCAGGGTGTCGGGCGACGGATGGATCGAGCCGTTGGGCCGCGTGGGGCCAGGGATCGTGTCGCCCTGATTGTCGTCGCCCAAACCCACGGAAAGTTGGGCTCTCTGGAAGAAGGCGGGCTTGGGCGCGGCGTGGGCCATCGAGACCGAGAGCGCCAATCCCAAGACGCAGGACAAGGTTCGCGCGTGTGGCCTCATCGACAGTACTTCCCGGTGTCCACCCAACGGTCCTTTGGCGCGGGCCGCGCTCCTTCGGAACGCCGCGCGAGCAAGCCTAATTGGCCTGACCTCTCTTGCCCGTATCAGGCCGAGCCGACGACTTCAATCAAAGCCAACAAGCATCAAAGCCTAATGCGGAAAACGACGGGCCTCGCCGATATTGGCCAGACCAAAACCCTCGGAACGCCCCCGCCCGCCAGCAAGCAATTCCGCGCCCCGCCCCGCCAGGCGCGGAATAGTTTACGTGAAGATGATCAGACGCTCAGGGCTTTACCTCGTTGATCGCGCCATCCGGGGTGTAGGTCAGCGGCGCCAGGGTGATGGATCGGCGATGGTCGCCGCCGCCGGGCAGCAGGTTGTCATGGTAGAATAGCCAGCTGCGCCCCTCGGCCTCCAGAATGGCCTGATGGTTGGTCGAGATCTTCAGGTAGTCGAGGATCACACCCTTGTAGGCGTAAGGGCCCATGGGCGTCTTAGAGACGCCGTACACGATCTGTCCGGGCCACCCGGTCGAGAAGCTGAAATAATAGAGGCCGTTCCGCTTATGGAGGAACGGAGCCTCGCCATACTTCTTCTTGGGATCGTCGGCGGGAAAGCCCGTGATCGTGATGTCCTGGATCGGACCGGCCAAGCTGATCATGTCTGCGCCCAGCTTGACGATCTTGGGGACCCGCGTGCCAAACACCAGGTAGGCCTGACCGTCGTCGTCGATCAGCACCTGGGGATCGATCGGCTCGGCGCCCGCGTTGGCGTCGCGCGCCTTGTCGACCAGAGGAGCTCCGATGGCGTCGACGAACGGCCCCTCGGGCCGTGACGCCACGGCGACGCCGATCTTGTCGCCGCCCACCGGCGCATAGAAGTAGTATCGACCATTGCGATGCGCGGCTTCCGGCGCCCAGGCCTTGGCGTCTGGCCGAGCCCACTTGAAGGCCGTCACGGCCATGAAGGCCCCCGCGTCGTTCCAGGCCTTGAGATCCTTGGAGACGTAGAGACGCCAGGTCGTGGAGTCCCAATAGGTTCCCGAGTTCGAGGCGTCGTCGGTGGCGTAAACATAGTAGCGCCCGCCGAACACATGCGGCGATGGATCGGCGCTGAAGCGCTGGCTGATCGGCTCCGCCGCGTGGGCGGGAAGCGTCGCCAGGGCCGCGATCGCCAAGCCGCTCCGAAGGATGTTTCTCCAGGTCATGTGTCGCGATCCTCTTGAAGCGCTGTCGTCGCCAAGGCGGGGCAAACCGTCGCGGCGGTTACGTCTCGCCGGTAAAGGGCGAGCATCGGAAGCCAGCAAGCGTTGAGGCGGGCGGCGCGATCACTTCCGTTGCCCGCCGCGTCCGCCCCGGGGTCGTAGCCGTGTCCGCGCCTCGCTCCCTTGAGGCGAGGCGCCACCCGCTAAAGCACGCCGTCGATCCGCAAGGCCACGCCGAACGGATGCAACGCGGCGTCGGGCACCGTGACGTGAAGGCCGGCGCGATCCTGGCGGAATGGCAGCGGCGTCTTGTCGCCCGCCAGCGTGACCCGCTTGACCGCGCGACGCGCGTAAGGGCCACCCTGGGCCAACGAGACGACGCTGACCTTTCCGTCCTCGGGCCGCCCGAGCGTCAGCGCGTAGAGCGCCTTGCCCTTGGTGGTGAAGCGGATGTCCTGGGCGGTGAACGGCTTCTGCTTGCCCTCGCTGAACATGCCGGTCACCACGGAGGTCGGCCCCTCGCCGTAGATCACCCACGGTCGAGTGCCATGGATGGCGTCGGAGAACCGCCCCATCCAACCGCCGATCTCCTCCACGATACGCCGTTCCTCGGAGTCGATCGTGCCGTCACCGCGCACCGGCACGCTCAGCAACAGGTTGCCGTTCTTTGAGACGATGTCGCACAGGCGATGGATCACCTCGGCTGCAGGCCGATAGTGCTTCTTGTCGAAAATCTCGCGGCTGTAATGCCACGAGCCGAGACAGGTGTCGGTCTGCCAGGGCGTGGGGCTGATCTCGGCGCGCAGGCCGCGCTCGACGTCGGCGACGACGCCAGGCACCTTGCGTTCCTCGGGCTTGATGTTGACCACGGCCTCCAGCTTGCCGCCGTGCCAGTCCATCGAGGCGTTGTAGAAGTGCGCGGTGATGTCCAGGCCCGCCTGCTCGAGCGGCAGGTCGAAGTTGTCGAAATAGACGAGGTCGGGCTTGTAGCTGTCGATCAGGTCCTTGCAGCGCAGATACCACTGACGGACGAAGGCCGGATTGTTCAGCGGCGCTTTTTCCGTCCAGGCGCGATCATTGGCCTCGTGCCATTTGTCGGCCTCTGCGATGCTGGTGATGCCTGGCGGCAGCGGCATCACGGCGCCGCCGTAGAGCTCTTGCGGGTCCAGGCCCTCCCACCAGGTTCCCAGCCCGTCGGCCTTGAAGCGCTTGAAGGCGTCGTAGCGCTCGCCGCGACGTGGCCCTTCGGGGTCGTAGCCATAGGCGGTCTGGAACCAGTGCCAGGCGTGCGCCGAGTGGTTCGAGACGCCGAACCGCAGGCCACGCTTACGCGCCGCTTTCTCCCAAATGCCGATGATGTCCTTCTTGGGACCGATGCGGACGCTGTTCCAGTCGTGGAACTTCGAGTCGTAGGCGTCGAAATTGTCGTGGTGGTTGGCCATGGCCACGAAGTACTTGGCGCCGGCCTTCACATAGAGATCGAGCAGGTCGTCTGGATTCCAGTTCTCGGCCCGCCACTTCGGGTAGATATCCATGAAGCCCGTATCGGCGGGATGGCCATAGGTCTTCAGGTGGTGGTCGTAGGCTCGGCTGCCCTGTTCGTACATGCCGCGAGCATACCAGTCGCCGGCTTCCGGCACGCATTGCGGGCCCCAGTGCGCCCACAGGCCAAACTTGGCGTCGCGGTACCAGTCCGGCGTCTTGTAGGTCGCGTTCAGCGAATCCCAGGTTGGCTTGAACGGCCCATCGGCGATCTTGTCGAACCCAGGCGGCGTCAGGATCCCGGCGCTAGAGTCCGCGCTGGCGAAGGCCATGCTCGCGGCGGCGGCTCCGCTAAAAAGATCGCGTCTAGACGGCTTCATGGCGCTCCCCACTCCGTTGAGACGCCAGTCGTTCGCGCCGACGCCTTGCAATACTGACTACTTCAAAATTTCATTGATGCAATGCTTTTTACCCGCGATAAGACGTGGGTGGCGACGATGATCGCCAACACGAGAGCGCGAACGCGCCGAGGCATTTGGGAGGCAAGATGGAAACGCGACGTCGGGATGGGGCCGTTTTGACCCAGGCAATTATCATCGCGCTGTTCTTCCTGTGGGGCGTCGCGAACAATCTCAATGACGTGCTGATCCCCCACCTGAAGAAGGCTTTTTTCCTGTCGGACCTGCAATCGGGCCTGGTGCAGTCCGCCTTCTATCTCGGCTACTTCTTTCTCGCCCTGCCCGCCTCGATCGTCATGCGGCGATACGGATACAAGATGGCGGTTCTGGTTGGCCTCGGCCTGTTCGGCCTTGGCGCCCTGATGTTCTATCCGGCCTCCGCGGCGCTCCAATACCCCCTGTTTCTGGCCGCTCTATTCGTCATCGCGTCGGGCCTGGCGTTCCTCGAGACCTCGGCCAACCCGCTGATCACCGTCCTAGGCGACCCGGCGACCTCCGAGCGTCGCCTGAACTTCGCGCAGGCCTTCAATCCTTTGGGCTCGATCACGGCGGTTTTCCTGGGCGGCCAATTCATCCTTTCGGGCGTCGAGCCGACGAAGGCGCAGTTCGACGCCATGAGCGCCGCGCAACTGGCCGCCTTCCAGGCGCAGGAAGCCCGGTCGACCCAGCTTCCCTACCTGGTGATCGCAGCCGTCGTGTTCGGATGGGCGGTTCTCGTCGCCCTCACCCGCTTTCCCGCCGCCGCCACCCGGCCGCCGCCCGAGGACGTCGCCAACGCCCCCTCCGCGGGCGCGGCCATCGCCGCCCTGCTTCGGCGCCCACGCTTTCTGTTCGGGGTGATGGCCCAGTTCTTCTACGTCGGCGCCCAGGTCGGGGTGTGGAGCTACATGATCCGTTACGCCCAGCACGAGGTTGGCCTGGGCGAGAAGGCCGCCGCGGCGTACCTCACCTGGTCGCTTGTCGGCTTCATGGCCGGGCGCTTCGTGGGCACGGCGGCGATGGGCAAGATCAGCCCGACCAAGTTGATGGCCGTCTTCGCGGCCATCAATACGGCGCTCACGCTCTTCGCGGCGTTCGCCGGCGGCAAGCCTGGCCTCATCGCCCTAGCCGCGACGAGCTTCTTCATGTCGATCATGTTCCCGACCATCTTCGCGACGGCGATCAAGGATCTTGGTCCGCTGACCAAGACGGGATCGTCGTTCCTGGTCATGGCGATCATTGGCGGCGCGGTCTTCACCGCCTTGATGGGCGCGATCTCCGATCTCAGCGCCATCAACCACGCGATCCTCGTTCCCAGCGTCTGCTTCGCGGTCGTCGCGGCCTACGGCCTCTCGGCGGCGCGGACGGCGTTGTCGATGGACACCACCACCGCTCCGGAGGCACCCCTCGCATGATGAACACCCTTGTTTGCACAGCGCCGGGCGAACTGGTTCTGGAACGGCGCCCACGGCCCATCCCGGCCGAGGGCGAGGTTCTGGTTCGTGTTCGCCGCGTGGGCGTCTGCGGCACGGACATGCACATCTTCCGCGGCACCCAGCCCTATCTGGCCTATCCTCGGATCATGGGACACGAGTTGGCGGGAGAAGTGGTCTCGGCCCCGGCCGACGTCGACCTCGCGCCCGGCGAGGCCGTCTACATCATGCCGTACATGTCATGCGGCCATTGCTCGGCCTGCCGAAAGGACAAGCCCAACTGTTGCCGAAACATCCAGGTGCTCGGCGTCCACGTGGATGGCGGCCTGACCGAGTACCTGTGCGTTCCGGCGGGTTTCGTCGGCAAGGCCACCGGCCTATCGCTAGACGAGGCGGCCATGGTGGAGTTCCTCGCCATCGGCGCTCACGCGGCGCGCCGCGCCCAGATCAAGCCCGGACAAAGTGTTCTCGTCGTCGGCGCGGGCCCCATCGGCATCGCGGCGGCCCTGTTCGCCAAGCTCGCTGGCGGAGTGGTGACGGCGCTGGATGGCCGACGCGATCGCCTGGACTTCTGCGCCGAGCACATCGGCGTCGACCACACCGTCGATCTCGGCCCGGATTCCGCGCGGCAGCTGGGCTTGTTGACGGATGGCGACTTCTTCGACGTGGTGTTCGACGCGACCGGCAATTCGAAGGCCATGGAAGCAGGGTTCGCCTATGTCGGCCACGGCGGAGCTTACGTTTTGATTTCGGTCGTCAGCGCCGACATCACGTTCTCCGACCCCGAGTTCCACAAGCGCGAAACGACGCTGCTGGCCAGTCGCAACGCCACGCTGGAAGACTTCGAGATGGTGGTGGAGACAATCCGCGCGGGCAAGGCCCCCACGCGCGCGCTGAACACCCACAGCGGTCGTTTGGCCGATCTTCCGACCGATCTGCCTAACTGGATGAATCCCGAGGCTGGCGTGATCAAGGCGATCGTCTCGTGCTGATCGACGCCCACCAGCACTTTTGGCGCATCGGCCAGAACGATTGCGCCTGGCCGACACCCGATCTCGCGGCGATCCATCGCGACTTCGAGCCTCGCGATCTGCGCGCCGAGGCGGGCTCGGACCTGGTCGGCGCGGTGACGGTGCAGTCCCAACCCAACGACGCCGACACCGACTGGCTTCTTGAGCTCGCCGAAGACGAGCCTCTCATTCTTGGCGTTGTGGGATGGGTCGATCTCCAGTCGCCCCGAGCGTCCGAGCGGATCGCGGCGCTATCCGCGCGCCCGAAGTTCAAGGGCGTGCGACCCATGCTGCAGAACCTGTCGGATGACGCCTGGATCGCGCGGTCGGATTTGGCCCCCGCGATCGACGCCCTCGTGTCGCGAGACCTATCGCTGGACGCCCTCGTCTTCACGCGTCACCTTCCCCACCTGCTGTCCCTGGCGACACGGCGGCCCGATCTGCGGATCGTGATCGACCACGGCGCCAAACCGCCGATCGCTCGCGACGCGTTCGACGAATGGGCCGACGCGATGTCGCGGCTCGCCGCCCTCCCCCAAGTGCACTGCAAGCTCTCGGGCCTCCTGACCGAGGCGAGACCCGATCAGTCGCCGGACGCGATCACGCCTTATGTCGACCACCTGATCGCGCTGTTCGGAACCGATCGCTTGATGTGGGGCAGCGACTGGCCCGTGGTGAATCTCGCGACTGACTACGCCGCCTGGCTCGGGCAAGCCAAAAGCTTCCCCGCCCTGCGCGCTCCGGCCTCCGCCCAAGCTGTGTTCTCGGACGTCGCCCGTCGGTTCTACCGTCTGGATGCGGGGCTTCAATGAAACCCCTTCAACCCGATCTGCCCCGTCTCGGCTTTGGCGCCGCGGCGCTTGGGAATCTCTATACGCCGGTCTCGGACGAGGCCGCGCGGGCGGCGGTCGACGTCGCGCTCGCCGCGGGCCTCGACTATTTCGATACCGCGCCGCACTACGGCTTCGGTCTCAGCGAGAGCCGCCTCGGAGCCCTGCTCCCCGGCTCCGCTCGGATTTCGACCAAGGTGGGCCGCCGCCTGGAACCGATCGACGCGGCGGCCGACGCCGTAAGGCACGGCTTCGCCGACGCCGCGCCGTTCGAGCCCGTCTTCGACTACAGCTACGACGGCGTGATGATGGCGTTCGAGGCCAGCCTCGCGCGGCTGGGACGCCAGCGCGTGGACGTGTTGCTGGCCCATGACCTGGGGCGCATGACCCATGGCGACGCTCATCCGGCGCAGCTGAAGACGTTCCTCGATGGCGGCTATCGGGCGATGGTCGAATTGCGCGAGGCGGGCCTCGCCGGCGCCATCGGACTGGGCGTGAACGAGTGGCAGGTCTGCCTGGAGGCCGCCGCCCACGCCGATTTCGACGTCTTCCTGCTGGCCGGCCGCTACACGCTGCTCGAACAGTCAGCGCTCGACAGCTTCCTCCCGACCTGCGCCGCCAAGGGGGTGTCGGTGATCGTCGGCGGTCCTTTCAACTCGGGGATCCTGGTCGAGGACGCGGCCTCGGGCGCGGCCTTGCACTACAACTACGAGCCGGCGCCCAAGGCGATCATCGAACGCGTGGCGCGTCTCCGGGCGGTCTGCCGCGACCATGGCGTCGCCCTCCCGGCCGCGGCTCTGCGCTTTCCACTCGCCCATCCGGCCGTGATCAGCGTCATTCCAGGCCTGGCTTCAGCGGGTCAGGTGCGCCAGGCGCTGGACTGGCTCGACGCGCCGATCTCGCCAGCGTTCTGGCGCGACCTGCGCCAGGCTGGACTGCTCCACGCCGAAGCGCCCGTCCCCGAGAACGAGATCCCCGCATGAGCTTTGTTCTACTGCATCCAGAAGACAACATCCTGGTGCTGGCCGCGCCGATCCAGGCGGGGCAGCGGCTGGAGATCGATGGTCAGTCCATCGTCGCCGCGGGCGGCGTGGCGGTCGGGCACAAGATCGCGCGTCGCGCCCTGTCGGTCGGCGACAAGGTGCTGAAATACGGCGCTCCGATCGGCTCGATGACCGCCGCCGTCGCGCCAGGCGAACACGTCCACATGCACAACATGAAAAGCGACTACATCGCCAGCCACACGCGCCAAG
>ERZ1034427.132-NODE-132-length-15987-cov-3.032388_pt1 | contig 15987 bp, 13 predicted proteins | sample MGYA00520607_ERZ1034427 | MGnify/ENA primary metagenome ERZ1034427 (study PRJEB33736, sample SAMEA104288489) | Azolla caroliniana | place: Brazil | collected 1987 | study: EMG produced TPA metagenomics assembly of the PRJEB19522 data set (Is there foul play in the... | reverse complement strand
GGGACGGGGTGGTCTATTCTGCCAAACTATCTTTGCCAGCGAGAGATCGAGCAGGGAGTTTTGGCCGAGATCCCCGCACCGAACAGAGGGATGAGCCTAAGCTATTCGCTGGTCTGGCTCTCCACCGCGTTGCGGCATCCCCGTGTGGCCCACGCGCGCCAGGCGCTTCTGCGCGGCATGCGCAAGCGTTAGGGAGTGCTAGGGCGGGCGGCGCCAAGCTCCAGCCAGTCGAGTTCTTCTTCCACCGCCCTGAAAGCCTCGTCGCCGATAGTTCCGTCTTGGCGAAGCCGATCAAGCGCTCGCCTCGAGGCGGGCAGGGTCGAAAGCCTCAGGGCCGTGTCCGCGGAAATCCCTATGTCGTGGTCAGCCTTCGCTGCTGCGATCGCCTCGCCATATTTCGCCCTCAAACGCTCGACCGCATCTCCCGCCTTGTCGTCCAGCGATTGCAGGGCGGCGAGCGCCACGGCCTCGCGCGCGCGCCGAATTTCGTCAGCCACGACGGTGTCGGCCGGAAATCTTAGCGCCTTCAGCAGGGGCTTGAGCGTCAATCCCTGGATCACGAGTGTGCCCAGAACGACGACGAAAGCGACCAGCTGGATGAATTCACGCTGAGGAAAGCCTTGGGGCAGAGCGAGCGCGGCGGCGACTGTCACTATGCCGCGCATGCCAGACCACCCCACCACCAAGCCGCTTTTGAGCGTGCCGGTCCAGGTCTCGAGCAATTGATCAGGCTGATGGCCCGAGACAAGCCTGACGGCCCCATAGAGCAACACCCATGTCAGGCGAACCCCGATCACGATGCCCAGTATGGCCAGGGCATACAGCGGGTAGTCCCGCCACTGTGCGGCGTTCAGGTTGGCGACGATTGGGCGTAGTTGCAGGCCGACCATCGTGAAGGCGAGGACGTTGAGGACCGTCGTCGCGGTTTCCCAGGCGGCGAAAGACTTGACCCTGACCTCGGTGTTGGAAGCTTCCGACGAGCGTCGTCCCGCTGTGACGCCGAAAGCCACGACAGTGATCACGCCCGACAAGCCCAGATGCTCGGCCATAACCCACACGCCAAACGTCGCGACGAACTGGATGATCGTGGCGGTCGCTGGGTCGTGGACAAAGAACGTCATTCGCGTGACGACTTTGGCCAGGACCCATCCGACAGCCACGCTTCCGACCGACATGAGAAGCATCGTCGGCGCGATGCTCGCGGGGCTAAACGTCCCCAAAGCCACGGTCGCGACGGCGAGTTTGTAGATGAGAAGCGAAGAGGCGTCGTTGAGCAGGCTTTCGCCCTCCAGGACCACACGCAGCCTGTGCGGAGGCGAGACCGAGCGCATTACGGCCAGCGCCGCCACGGCGTCGGGCGGCGCAAGCAGCGCGCCAAGCGTGATCGCTGCGGCCCAGGGCATTTCGGGCACGAAAAAGCGGGCGGCGAGCGCGACGGCGATCGTCGTCAGGCCGACGGCGACCAGAACGAGCGAAAGCACGGGGCGCCAGTTGGATTTCAGGTCGCGCCAGGAGACATCATGCGCAGCGTCGAGCAGAACCGGCGCCACGAAGAGAGCAAGGATCAGCTCTGGCTCCACCGCGATGGTCGGCATGCCCGGCACAAGGGCCAAGCCCGCGCCACCGAGCGCAAGAAGCGTGGGATAGGGCACGCCGATGCGTGTCGCGAACATCGACAGCAGAGCTGCCGCAAGCAGCATGGCGAGCAGGATTTCAAACAGCGCCAATCGTCATTCAACCCGTTGTTTCGATCGAGAGACGGCGAATACGATGGAGAATACGAGAGGCATCTCTTCGTCCGCTACAGATGAATATCGATTGATCTCATGACTCCCGGTCATGGGCAGCCGGCTCGTCCCTTTCGCGATAGCGAAGCTCGTCCACCAGCAGTTTAAATGCCGGCGAAGAGTGGCGCCGAGACGGGTAATAGAGAAAATAGCCGTCGAACGGCTCACACCAGTCATCGAGCAGCGGCACAAGCGCTCCTTTCTGAATCCAGGGCGCAACCGCGTCCTCAAGCAGAAAGCCGATGCCGTGTCCCGCGATCGCGGCCTGAATAACCAACGGCGTCCTGTTGAAGACGAGTGGGCCTTCGACCTTCACATGCATGGCGCGGCCCTGCTTCTCAAACTCCCAGGCATAGATGCCGCCAGCGTTCGTGAAACGCAGATTGATGCAGCGATGGCGCGCGAGGTCGTGCGGAGTCAGCGGCGCGCCATGGGTCTCGATGTAGTGGGGAGATGCGAAGGGGATCATGCGCATGCGCGGCCCGATACGCACCGCGATCATGTCCTTCTGGACCTGTTCACCCAAGCGGACGCCAGCATCGAACCGGTCGGCGACGATATCGATGAAGCCATTGTCGGTGCAGATTTCCACGACGATGTCGGGATACTTGGCGATGAGCCGATCGACCGCGGGCCAGAGTATTGCTTGCGCTGCGTGTTCCGAAGTCGAAATCCGAATGGTGCCCGCCGGGGTTTGGCGCAACGCGGTCAGTTCAGCGAGCCTTCCTTCAATGCCGTTCATGGCGGGTTGAAGGATTTCAAGCAGACGCTCGCCAGCGTCAGTCGGCGCAACGCTCCTGGTCGTTCTCACCAGAAGTCTGAGACCCAGGCGATCCTCCAGGCGGCGGATGCTATGACTCAGTCCCGATTGCGAGAGCCCAAGGCGATTGGCGGCGCCCGTGAAGCTTCCTTCCTCGGCGACGGCCAGAAATATGGTGAGATCGGCGATGTCTTCGCGCCGCATTAGGAAGGCCCGCAAATTGATGACTGTGGGTCATATAGCCTAGAAAATATTGCCATCTAATTCGATCAATCGCTTCCGCCTAATTTGGCGCCGTCAAGGTCACATGCGTGATGAACGGAAATGGCGATGATCAAGCGACAACTGGGCGCGAGCGGGCTCGAGGTCTCCGCCGTCGGCTTCGGCTGTATGGGGCTGGACTTCGGCTACGCCACCAAGGTGAGCAAGGAGGAGGGCGTCACCCTGATCCGCCAGGCGGCTGATCGCGGCGTCACCTTCTTCGATACGGCCGAGATGTACGGTCCTTTCACCAATGAGGTGATGGTTGGCGAAGCTCTCCGCCCAATCCGCGACCAGGTCGTGATCGCCACCAAGTTCGGCTTCGACATCGTTGAGGGGCAAAGCCGAGGCTTCAACAGCCGGCCTGAGCATATCAAGGCGGTGGCCGACGCTTCCCTCCAGCGGCTCGGCATCGAGGCCATCGACCTCTTCTACCAACATCGCGTTGATCCCGACGTGCCAATCGAGGACGTCGCTGGAGCGGTCAAGGATTTGATCGCGGCGGGCAAGGTGCGCCATTTTGGCCTGTCGGAGCCCGGCGCCGCGACGGTGCGACGCGCCCATGCCGTGCAACCGGTCGCCGCCCTGCAGAACGAGTATTCGCTCTGGTCACGTGGCGTCGAGACCAACGGCATACTCGCGGCGTGCGAAGAGCTGGGCATTGGCCTGGTCTGCTACAGCCCGCTTGGCAAGGGGTTCCTCACCGGCGCGATGAGCAAGGACACCAAGCTCGGCGAAGGCGATTTCCGCAACAACCTGCCGCGCTTCACCCCCCAGGCCATGGCGAAGAACCAAGCGTTGGTCGATCTGCTCAAGTCCATCGGGGCGCAGAAGAGCGCCACCCCCGCGCAGGTCGCCTTGGCTTGGCTCCTGGCGCAGAAGCCCTGGATCGTACCGATCCCCGGCACCACCAAACTGCATCGCCTGGAAGAGAACCTGGCCGCCGCTGATCTCGAGCTGAATGACGGCGATCTCTTCGAGATCGCTCAGGCTCTGGCCGACCTCGATATCGAAGGCGAGCGCTATCCGGCGCATCTGCTAGCGACCACGGGGCGCTGAGCAGAGTCCCGTCCGCGCAAGACGGCAATGCCATAGCCCTTGCGGCGAGGAAAACGAGAGTGGTCATGTCAACCGACACTGCCGCCGCCGAGCCGGCGGCCCAACCGCTGGCGTCGGCGAGGCGGCCCCAGCTCTGGGTGATGATCGTGCTCAGCGCGCTCATGGGGTTCGGGTCGATCTCGACCGATCTCTATCTGCCTGCCGTTCCTGTCATGGCCAAGGCGCTGCGCACCGGCCACGGCACGGTTGAATTCACCATCGGCGCTTATCTGATCGGCTTCAGTCTTGGGCAATTGATCTGGGGGCCGATCGGCGACCGTTACGGCCGGCGTACGCCAGTTGCTTTTGGGTTGCTTCTGTTCGTCGTCGCTTCGGCGGGCTGCGCGCTATCGGGCGACGCCTGGCAGATGATCGCCTGGCGGATCGTGCAAGCGCTGGGCGCCTGCTCGGGCGTGGTGCTGGCCCGCGCCATGGTCCGCGATCTCTATCCGGGCGGTCGCGCTGCGCAGATGCTATCGACGCTGATCACCATCATGGCGGTTGCGCCTCTGCTTGGTCCGCTGATCGGCGGGCAGATTCTCCGGATCGCCGCCTGGCCCGCGATCTTTTGGAGCATGGCGATTTTCGGCCTGGCAACTCTGGCGGCGCTGTTCACCATCGATGAGACTTTGCCGGAAAATTCGCGCAGGACAGGTCCTCTGAGTCTCGCCTTTGCCAGTTACCTCGACGTCATACGCGACCGAAATGTGATGCTAAACGCGATCGTCGGCGGCCTATTCTATGTCGGAATATATGCATATATCTCCGGCACGCCCTTCGTTTTCATCGAATATTACAAGGTGCCCGCGCAAATATACGGCTTTCTTTTTGGAGCCTCAATCATCGGTATCATGGCGATGAACATGGTCAATGTACGACTGGTTCCGCGGAGGGGCAGCCGCAAGCTGCTGCAGACGGGCGCCATCGGCGCGGCCGCTGCCGGCTCTGTCTCTCTGATCATGGCGTTGACGGGCATCGACGGTCTCGTCGGCCTGGTCCTGCCGTTATTGGCCTATTGCGCCATGTCGGGCCTGATCGTCGCCAACTCGATCGCCGGCGCACTCACCACCCAGCCGCGGAGAGCGGGGGCGACTTCCGCCCTCGTCGGCGCCCTGCACTATGGGATTGGCATGGCCGGTTCAGGTCTGGTCGCCCTGCTGGCGGACGGAACGCCGCGCCCACTGGGGCTAGCCGTGGCTGTAGGTGGCCTCGCCTGCTTCATCCTGTCCCGATGGTTGCCGCGCACCGATGCGCCGGCCCCGCGTCTTGATTGAAAGGACTGTCCCATGAAGACCCGCTTACTCGGCGATCTCACCGTCTCGGAAATTGGCTTCGGCACGATGAGCTTCGCCTCGACCTATGGCGAAGCGCCGGACAAGGCCGAGGCGATCCGCGTGATCCGCGGCGCGCATGATCTCGGCGTCACCCTGTTCGATACCGCCGAGGCCTATGGGCCCTGGACCAATGAACAGCTTGTCGGCGAGGCGTTGGCCCCGGTCCGCGATGAGGTCGTCATCGCCACCAAGTTCGGCTTCGCCATTGACGAGGAAACCGGCGAACGTCAGGGCGGCGTCAACAGTCGTCCCGACCACATCCGCCATGTCGTTGACGCCAGCCTCGCGCGACTGAACATCGAGTCGATCGATCTGCTCTATCAGCACCGGGTGGATCCCAATGTGCCGATCGAGGATGTGGCGGGGACCGTCAAGGACCTGATCGCCGCTGGCAAGGTCAAGCATTTCGGGCTGTCCGAGGCGGCGGCCGACACGATCCGGCGCGCCCACGCCGTCCAGCCGGTAACGGCTATCCAGAGCGAATACTCCCTCTGGACGCGAGACCCAGAACCAGACGTGCTGCCGCTTTGCGCGGAATTGGGCATTGGCTTCGTGCCTTGGGCGCCGCTGGGGTCAGGTTTCCTGACCGGCAAGATCGACGCCAACACCCCGATCGCGCCCACTGATTTTCGCGCCACCTCGCCACGCTTCACCAAGGAGGCGCGCGACGCCAACCAAGGCATTGTCGACCTGGTGAACCGCATCGCCGCCGAGAAGCAGGCGACAGCGGCCCAGGTCGCCCTGGCCTGGTTGTTGGCGCGCACCCCCTTCATCGTTCCGATCTTTGGTACGCGAAAGCTCGAGCGCGTGAGGGAAAATCTGGGCGCTACGGACGTCATCCTCGGGGAGGAGGACATGGCCAAGATCGAAGCTGCTTTCGACGACCTAGAGGTGGCGGGCGCGCGTCTGCCCGAGGGCCTGCTCCAGCTTTCCTATCGGTAACTCGTCTTCCCACGCGCAAGGTCAACGATCGTGACATCCTCGCCTGGCAACATCCTAATCCTTGGCGCGCACGGGCAGATCGCGCGCGTCGCCACGCGCCTTCTTGTCGAGCGAACCGAAGCGCGACTGACGCTCTACCTCCGTAACGCGGCGCGGCTGCGCCAGTGGGCGGGTCAAGACCGGGTGCGGATCATAGAGGGGGACGTCCTCGACCAGGCCGCGCTCGACGCCGCGATGGCGGGTCAGGACATCGTCTACGCCAATCTCGCCGGCGACATGGAGCGGCAGGCGCGGGCCATCGTCGCGGCGATGGACAAGGCGAGCGTCAGGCGGCTCATCTTCATCAGCTCGATGGGCATCTATGATGAGGATGGCGAGACGCACGGCGCGATCCTGGATCCGTATCGTCGCTCGGCGGCGGTCGTGGAGGGCTCGGACCTCGACTACACCGTGATCCGGCCAGCCTGGCTCAATGACCGGGACGAGATCGCCTATGGCACAAGCGTCAAGGGCGAACCCTTTGAAAACTCCTCGGCCTACGTATCGCGCAAGAGCATCGCGGACCTGATCGTGCGGCTCGTGAGCGAGCCCGGGTTTGGCGTCCGCGAGAGCCTCGGGGTTCACCACCTCTAAGTCCTGCGGATCCAAGGAGACTGTCGATGCAGATCAAACGCAATGGCGCATCGCCCTCGATCAAGGGGCCGCCTGAGACCTTCACCGGCGACGTTCGGATCGACATGCCGTTCCAAGCGCAGGCGCCAGGACGGACTGGCGGTGCGATCGTCACTTTCGAGCCCGGCGCTCGCACCGCCTGGCACACCCACCCCTTGGGTCAGACGCTCATCGTGACCAGTGGGGTCGGCTGGACCCAGTGCGAGGGGGAGCCAAAGCTGGAGATCCGCGCCGGAGACGTCATCTGGTGTCCGGTGGGACATCGCCATTGGCACGGCGCAACGTCGACCACGGCGATGACGCATATCGCGATCGCCGAAAGCGTTGATGGCCGTGCCGTCGACTGGATGGAGCATGTCACCGACGAGGACTATCTCGCCGAGGAGGTACAGAAATGAACACGAAAATCAGCCAAGTCGTCGTCGTGATAGGGGCCGGCTCGATCGGCCAGGCGATCGCCCGACGGGTGAGTGCGGGCAAGCATGTCCTGCTCGCCGACCTACGGATCGAAGCGGCCGATGCGGCTGCGACCGTCTTCGCCGATGCGGGCTTCGAGATCAGCACCGCCAGCGTCGATGTCTCCTCCCGCGCCTCGGTCAAAGCGTTGGCCCAAAAGGCCGCCGCGCTCGGTCAGGTGACCGGGCTGATCCATGCCGCCGGCGTCTCGCCGTCCCAGGCGCCGATCGAGGCGATCCTCAAGGTCGATCTCTTCGGCACGGCGGTTGTACTAGAAGAGTTCGGCGCGGTGATCGGCGACGGCGGCGCGGGCGTGGTGATCGCCTCACAATCTGGGCACCGCCTGCCGGCGCTGACGCCGGAAGAGGACAGGGCGCTCGCTACAACGCCGGCGGATGATTTGCTCGCCTTGCCGATGCTGGCGCCCGGCGCGGTCAAGGACACGCTCCACGCCTATCAACTTTCCAAGCGCGGCAATGCGCTGCGGGTGATGGCCGAGGCCGTGGCCTGGGCGAAACGCGGGGCGCGTCTCAACACCATCAGCCCAGGCATCGTCATGACCCCGCTCGCCCGTGACGAGCTGACAGGGCCGCGCGGCGAGGGCTATCGCAACATGCTCGCCAGATCGCCCGCAGGACGTGCGGCCACGCCCGACGAGATCGGTCTCCTGGGCGCCTATCTGATGGGGCCCGACGGCGCCTTCATCACCGGCAGCGATTTCCTGATCGATGGCGGCGTGACCGCCAGCTACTTCTTCGGCGAGCTGGCGCCAGCCTGACCTGGGCGTCGCCCCTTTTCTAGTCTGGGCCAGCGCTTCGCTTCCCCGCGTCGGCCGCTTCTCTTAGCTCCAAACACATCCTTTAAAGGAATGGCCATGAAATACGTGAAGCTCGGAAATACGGGCGTCGATGTGTCCAGGATTTGTCTCGGCATGATGAGCTTCGGCAAGCCAGGCAGCGAGCATGGCCTGTTCCCTTGGGCGAGGGATTTTGACGACGCAAAGCCCATCTTCCGGAAGGCGATCGAACTAGGGATCAACTATTTCGATACGGCGAATATCTACCAGCTGGGCACCAGCGAGGAAGTGACTGGCAAGCTCATCCGAGAATACGGGCTAGACCGTGACGATATCGTCGTCGCCACCAAGGTCCGCATGGAGATGCGCCCCGGCAAACCCAATGGCGGAGGGCTGTCGCGTAAGGAGATCCTTAGCGAGATCGACAAGAGCCTCAAGCGGCTGGGCCTGGACTATGTGGATCTCTACACGATCCACCGCCTCGATCCCTTGACTCCCATGGAGGAGATCATGGAGGCGCTGCATGACGTCGTGAAGAGCGGAAAGGCGCGTTATATCGGCGCCTCGACCATGTATGCTTGGCAGTTCGAGCGGTTGCAGAACATCGCCCAGAACAACGGTTGGACCAAGTTCGTGGCGATGCAGAACCACTATAACCTGATCTACCGCGAAGAAGAGCGGGAGATGATCCCTCTGTGCGAGGATCGCAAGATCGGCATCACGCCCTGGAGCCCGCTCGCCGGCGGTCGTCTGGCCCACACATGGGGCAAGGTCACCCCACGCGTCGAGATCGACGAAGTCTCCAAATGGGTCTGGGACAGCACCAACGCGCTCGACAAGGTCGTCATCGACAATCTGGAGGCGCTAGCCAAGGCGCGCGGCATATCGATGGCGCAGATGGCCTTGGCCTGGATGCTGAGCAAGCCCTATGTCACCGCGCCAATCGTCGGCACGACGGCGGTCTCCCATGTCGAAGAGGCTGTCGCGGCTCTCGACATCGTGTTGTCCGCAGAGGAAATCGAAGCGCTTGAAAACCCCTACGTCACCCACCCGGTGCTTGGAATGATGTAACGCGTCAGGCCGATCGCGGCCTTAGGGCTTGCGATCGGCCACCGGACAAGACCCGTGATCTTGGAACAAAGCTCTATGCGTCCGTCCTGTGCGACGGCGGCGTGACTGGCGCTATCCACCCAAGACCGTGAATCGTTGGGCGCGGGCGTTTCAATGTCTGGGATCTGAAGCGATCGAAACGTCAGCTTCTGGCGCACTTCCAAATCTGATCGTTCCTAGCTCGGCTCATAAGGCCTGAGGTACGCGCCTAGCGGCGACGCCAGCATCCACGATCGGCCGCTTGTACCGCTTCTTTGGTGACCCCTTCGGTCGTTCCAGAGAGCGATAGAGTGTCGACCTCGCGACGCCCAAGGTCCGCGCGACCTCGGCGCCGCTGACCGCCGGGTCCGCCAATAGCAGCTTCGCGTGGCTAACCTGTTGCGCTGTCAACTTCGTTGGACGGCCGCCGAGCCGACCGCGCGTCTTCGCCGCAGCCAGACCAGCCAAGGTCCGCTCGCGAACTAGGTCCCGCTCCATCTCCGCCATTGCGGCCATGACATGGAAGAAGAACCGGCCTGCAGCCGTACCCGTGTCGATCCCATCGGTCAGGCTGGCGAAGTTGATCTCCTTCGTACGAAGCTCAGCCGTGAAGTCGACCAGTTGCCGGACGGTTCGCCCCAAGCGATCCAGCTTCCAAACAACCGGCGTGTCGCCAGCGCGCAGGTGCGACAGCGCGTCCGCCAAGCCCACCCGATCACAGCGACCGCCACTGGCATGATCCGAAAAAATCCGCTCGCAACCGGCGCGCGTCAGCGCATCAACCTGAAGATCAAGGCGCTGGTCGGCGGTGGAAACGCGGGCGTAGCCAATGAGCATGTCGCCATTGTCTCAAATCTCATCCGCACAGCCAAACCCGGGCCTTTGATTTCGCTACACGGTTTCAGGACCCCTCACATTCAAGTCAGCCGGGGGAGGGTGGTTCACGCGGGAAGGGGACCGACTAACCTGCGTTTTTCGGACAGCGGTCCGTGCCACGCCGCGTAGATTGCGGCTTTCCGCTCGTCGAGCTTAAGATCGGCCCTTGACTGCGGCGAGGGGGAGCGAATGAAGACGGTCGTCGCTGACGCTGACAACCAGAACGTCTCTAAGCTCTTGGAGCCGTACATCCAGTCCGGTGCGCTCAACTTCCTATTCGGCTCGGGTGCCTCCTTTCCGGCGATCGAAACCGCCGGCGACATCGAGGCTCAGATTGACGCCTATCTTCTGCTTGGCTTGGAGGAGGACGCCGACAAGAAGAGCTTCGCGTTCCTCGAGGCAATCAACGCCATCAATCGGGAGTTCTTGACCGGCGCACCTGGGGATGACGCCGTCGCGGTCCGCGAGCGTTATCGGCGCTTCGTCGGGATTCTCGACAGCATTCTGCTTGCCCGCAAGTCGCAGCTCCTGGCGCGACAGGCCGTGGTGTTCACCACCAACTACGACCTGTTCTTCGAGGACGCGGTCGCGGCCGTCCCCGGCGTTGTGCTGAACGATGGGTTCGACCGTTCGGCGCCGCTTGCGGCCCCGGTCTTTGCGCCCGAACGCTACTTCGATCGCATCTACCGTTCTAGCAGTCCGTTAGGTCGCAGCACGGAAGTGCCGACGATCAATCTGGTGAAGCTGCACGGCTCCCTGTCGTGGCAGCGCCAAGCGGATGAAGTCGTCGCGCGGGCCGGGCCCGTGGCCGCCCCGGTGGCCGGGGCGATCGACGTTGCGGCGCCGCGATCGGCCTACCTCACGGATCACGTCCTGATACTTCCCAGTGTGCGCAAGTTCCATTCGACTTTGATGGAACGCATCTACTACGACCTCCTGCGGCTCTTCGCGCGGTGCCTTGAAGTCGACAACGCCGTGCTCTTAGCGTTTGGGTTTTCGTTCGTCGACAAGCACATCCTCGACCTGACCCGCCGGTCGCTCCGCAATCCAACGGCGCAACTGATCATCGTTGCATTCGACGCCGCCGCGGCCGAGAGCTTCGCGGCGATGTTCGCGCGCCATCGCAACGTGACGATCGTCGCGCCGGCGGCTGGCGCCGTTATCGATTTTACCCGTCTGAACGACATCCTTGAGGCCATCGTCCCCGAGGCGAACAAGTGATGACGCTTCCGGACCGCCTGCGGAAGGAAGCGGTGCTGCGCGTCGGCGCGGTCTCGGCCGTAACCGGCCGGAAGGTGTTCGTCTCGGTCGATACCGACAAGAACTTGTCCGAGCTGTTCTACGACGGCGACGTCCTGCGCAACATCGCCGTCGGCAGCTATGTCGACATCCGCAAAGGTTTCCTCAGCCTGATCGGTCGGGTCGAAGGCGAGAACGCGCGGATCGAGGGCGAGGATAGTGAAGACTGGGCACCACAGCCCGGCCGACGAACGCTGGCGATCTCGCTCGTGGGCTTCCTTGACCGGGAAGGCCAGTTCTTCGGAGGGACGAAGGAGCTGCCCCTCGTCGGCAACGAGGCTTTTCTGCTGTACGTGCGCCTGGCGCTCCTGATCCTCGCCGAACCGTCAGATCCGGCCGAGGAGACCAGATCGCCGCTGGGACCGTCCTGGCTGCTGAGCCGTTATCGCCATAGCAAGATTGCCGACTGGCAAAGCGTGTTCGCGCACGCAATTCGCGATCCTTTGTTTCTACTGACGACCGAGCTGCCGAGGACGATGGTTCTGGAGCTGGGCGAGCGATCACGAGCTTGGCCGGCGGATCTGCGTCGGCGCTGGACATACGCCGCCGCAGTCGGAGCGCTCGGTGGGTTTGTCTACTGAGTTCTGAGAGGGCTGGCCGTTGCTGCGACCGATGGCTTCGACGTACGCCTTCAGTCGCAGCAATTGCGATCAGCCAGTCGCATGGTTGGAGTCAAAAAATCGCGAAAAACCGGAACGACAGGGCAACTCGTAACGGCTCAGCTGCGACTCGCAGAATTAGGAGTCAGTGACACCATGGCGTTAATGACCAAGTCGCGCGGACGTCGGCCACACAATCATCGCCTAATATATATTATCGGAAATAATAACCACGGCGGGCGCGCTTGGGCTTGACGGCGCGCCTTCGAGCTACAAAACAGCTTTCAGGTGGTCCGTCGACGTTTCCTCGGCGATCTGGGCGGCTTTGGGAGACAAGCGAGATTGGCGAAGAATTCAGGAGCCATTCGCGGTCCCACGATCATCGATGTCGCGGCTCACGCCGGCGTGTCGCCCATGACGGTGTCCCGGGTCATCAACGATCGCCCCGGCGTCGGTCCCGAGACGCGCCAAGCCGTTAACGAGGCCATCCGCGCGCTGGGCTATACGCCGAACGTCGCCGCGCGCAGCCTGGTGATGTCGGCCGAATTGCGGATCGGCGTCGTCTACTCCAATCCCAGCGCCGCGTTCATGAGCGACTTCCTGACCGGGGTCTTCGAGGAAGCCTCGATTCGAGGCGCCCGGCTCATCCTGCTCAAGGGCGGTGAAGGCGGTCTGGCGCCGAGTCCGGCTGAACTGAAGGCGCTGGTGGCGTCGGGCATTCGCGGTGTGATCCTGGCGCCGCCCCTGGGCGAATCCCCCGTCGTGCTCCGCGCGCTGAGCAAGGCCGGCCTGCCAATGGCCGCCGTCGGCGCCTACGGCGTCGAGGACGCCATCTGCGTGCGGATCGACGACCGCCGCGCCGCCTTCGAGATGACCCGCGAACTGATCGCCCTGGGCCATCGCCATCTGGGTTTCATCCTCGGCAACCCCAATCAGGCGGCCAGCGGCCAGCGCCTGGCGGGTTTCCAGGATGCCGTGCGCGAAGCTCCCGGCGTGACCACGGTCCTCGCTCAAGGCGATTTCAGCTTCGCCTCCGGCCTGGCCGCCGCCGAGCAGCTGCTGGACACCCCAGCGCCGCCCACGGCGATTTTCGCCAGCAACGACGATATGGCCGCCGCGGCCGTCTCGGTCGCGCATCGTCGGCACCTGGACGTGCCACGCGAGCTGACCGTGGTCGGCTTCGACGACACGCCTGCGGCCGTGACCCTTTGGCCGCCACTGACCACCGTCCATCAGCCTGTCCGCAAGCTGGCCGCCGAGGCGCTCGGCCTGCTGACGGCCGAGATCGCGCGGACCTCGCCGGACGGCCAGGCGGGACGCGAGCACGTGCTCGATCACGAGATCGTCGCGCGACAGTCCACGGCGGTCCTGCCCACCGCATAAAACCAGGCCCCGCAAGGTCGAGGTCAGCCATTATGTCGGAGTATTGACTCCCTCCCCGCATCGGCATACCACCGGTATGGTAACGTTACCGTTCCCGCCCACGGCCGGCTCGGCGACGTCAACGAAGCGCTGACGCAATGACGTTCGCGCCAAGGGAGGGAACCAAGAAATGCGTGCCACAGGCATGAACCGTTCGCGCGCGCCGTCACGGGCGGCGATCACCGAGATCACCCAGCTTTCGGCCGGATCAACTCTAGTCAGCCCGCGTAGCCAGGCGCTGATGTCAGCCGGCGCGGCCGCCTTGATGTCGATGCTGATGGCCGGCCCGGCCCTGGCGCAGTCGGCGTCGACACCCAAGGCCCCCTCCTCCGCCAACGACGACGCCACGGTCAGTGAAATCGTCGTGACCGGCACCCGGATCCAGACCACGGGCTTCACCGCCCCGACGCCGACCAGCGTCATTGGCGAGGCGCAGATCCAGAACAACGCCCAGGCGAACATCTTCGCCACCATCGTCCAGCTGCCGTCCCTGCAGGGCTCCAGCGGCTCGACCACCAACACGTTCAGCACCTCGAGCGGCCAGCAGGGCCTGTCGTCGTTCTCGCTGCGAGGCCTGGGCACGATCCGCACGCTCACCCTGCTCGACGGCCAGCGGGTGGTCGGCGCCTACTACACCGGCGTCACGGACGTGAGCCTCTTCCCGCAACTGCTGATCAAGCGTGTCGACGTCGTGAATGGCGGCGCCTCGGCCTCGTACGGTTCGGACGCCGTCGGCGGCGTGGTCAACTTCATCACCGACACCCGCTTCACCGGCTTCAAGGGCAATGTGCAGGCGGGCGTCACGACCTATGGCGACAACGAGCAGGGCCTGGTCCAGCTGGCGGCCGGTCGCGACTTCCTGAACGAGCGCCTGCACGTCGTGGCCAGCGGCGAATACGCCAAGGAGAACGGCGTCGGTCCTGGCGACTTTGGCCTCGACCTCGCGGGCGATCGCGACTGGTTCATCCAGACCACGATGATCAACCGCAACGTCACCAACGACGGCTCGCCGCAGTATGTGATGCGCGCCTACGCCCAACCCTACAACTACACCAAGTACGGGCTGATCACGAACGGACCGCTGCAGGGCATCGCCTTCGACCAGAACGGCAATCCGTTCCAGTTCCAGTACGGCTCGAACGGGACGCCCGCCAAGAACGCCGCCGGCACGGTCAATGGCTGCTATCCGGGCTTCTGCGTCGGCGGCGACCTCTCGGGCAATGTCGACACCGGCCGCACCCTGCAGTCGGCGATCGAGCGTCGCGTCGCCTACGGCCGCATCGGCTACGACTTCGCCGAGAACAACGAGATCTACGCCGCGCTGAACCTGGGTCAGGTCAAGACGCACAACCAGCCGGTCAATGGCGAGAACCGCCCGGGCCTGACCCTGCAGTGCTCTAATCCCTATGTCCCGGCCTCGGTGCAGTCGGCCTGCGCCGCGGCCGGGATCACCAGCTTCCAGTTCGGCACCAGCAACGCCGTCCTGCCCAACACCATCGTCCATACGGACCGTCGCCAGGAGCGCATCGTGGTCGGCGCGAAGGGCCGGTTCGATTTCCTCGGCTCGCCCTGGGCCTATGACGCCTATTACGAGCGCGGCGTGAACCGCACCAAGGTCGATGTCGACAACATCATCCTGAACCCCCGCTTCAACCAGGCCATCCAGGCCACGGTCCTCAACGGCGCCATCGTCTGCGCCGATCCGGTCGCCCGCGCCAACGGCTGTCAGCCGCTGAACATCCTCGGCGGCAAGCCGCCCTCGGCCGCCACCCTCGCCTACGTCCAGCCCGAGAACGGCCCCTTCCAGCGCCTGCGCATGACCCAGGACGTGGTCAGCGCCAACTTCTCGGGCACGCCCCTGGACCTGTGGGCCGGTCCGCTGTCGATGGCGTTCGGCGCCGAGTACCGCCGCGAGTACTACACCGTGCGCGCCGACGCCTATGGCGCGGGCGTCGCGGAAAAGAGCCCGAACACCGGCGCTTACCCCGCCGATCCGGTGCTCTCGACCCTGGGCAACAACTGGTACGCCGGGAACTACAAGAATGGCGGCGGCAAGTACGACGTCAAGGAAGCCTTCCTGGAGCTGGACCTGCCGCTGTTCGACAACGACAAGGCCGGTCGCGCCAACATCAACGGCGCCGCGCGCATCACCGACTACAGCACGTCCGGCACGATCTGGACGTGGAAGGTCGGCGGCACATGGACCACGCCCATAGAGGGCCTGAAACTGCGCGGCGTGACGTCGCGAGACGTGCGGGCGCCCAACCTCTCGGAGCTGTTCGCGGCGCCGGTCACCACGACCCTGCCCAACTTCCTCGACCCCACGCGCAACGTCACCGTCGTGGCGATCCAGAGCGTGGTCGGCAACCCGAACCTGACCCCCGAGATCGCGCGCAACACCCAGCTCGGCGTCGTGTTGTCCAACCCGCCGTGGCTGCCGGGCTTCAGCGCGTCGTTCGACTACTACAAGATCAAGATGCGCGACGTCGTCTCCAGCCTGGGCGCGGCGCAGATCGTCGACTACTGCTACCGCAACATCCTGCCGCAGACCTGCGGGACCTATAATCTGAACAATCAGAACGGCCCGAACTACATC
>ERZ1034427.130-NODE-130-length-16082-cov-2.924627_pt1 | contig 16082 bp, 16 predicted proteins | sample MGYA00520607_ERZ1034427 | MGnify/ENA primary metagenome ERZ1034427 (study PRJEB33736, sample SAMEA104288489) | Azolla caroliniana | place: Brazil | collected 1987 | study: EMG produced TPA metagenomics assembly of the PRJEB19522 data set (Is there foul play in the... | reverse complement strand
TGGATCTGCCCGAGCTGATCGCGGACACGAAGGCCACCTATGTCGCCAGGGCCATGGCGCTGGCGGAGGATCGGCCGGCCCTGGGCGCGCTTAAAGCCCGCCTCGCCCAGGCCATCCATACCTCGAAAGTGTTCGATCCGACTGCCTTCGCCCGGTCCTTGGAGGCCGCCTTCGAGGGCATGGCCAAACGCTGAAGGGTTCCGCGCGGCCTTCCCGCCTGCTAACCAGCGCTCAACGATTTGCCACAGAGGGCCCGACACATGGCCGACGATTACGCGTTCCCCAAGGGCGAGCTGATGCGGGGCAAGAAGGGCCTCGTCATGGGCGTGGCCAACCACAACTCGATCGCCTGGGGCATCGCCAGCCAGCTGGCCGCCCAGGGCGCCGAGATGGCCTTCACCTATCAGGGCGAGGAACTGGAGCGCCGCGTGCGCCCGCTGGCCGAGAGCATCGGCGTCAAGACGATGATCCCGGCCGACGTCACCGACGACGCCTCGATGGACGCGGCCTTCGCCGAAATCGAGAAGGTGTTCGGCACGATCGACTTCGTCGTCCACTCGGTGGCCTTCGCCAACAAGAACGAGCTGAAGGGCTCGTTCGTGGACAACACGACCCGCGAGGGCTTCCTGATGGCCATGAACATCTCGGCCTTCAGCTTCGTGGACGTCGCCAAGCGCGCGTCGAAGCTGATGCCGAACGGCGGCTCGCTGATCACCATGACCTATCTGGGGTCGGAGCGGACCATCCCGAACTACAACACGATGGGCGTGGCCAAGGCGGCGCTGGAAGCGTCGACCCGCTACATCGCCCGTGACCTCGGCCCCAAGGGCATCCGCGCCAACGCCATCTCGGCCGGCGCCATGCGCACCCTGGCCCTGGCCGGCATCTCGGGCGGCCGGAGCATGATCGCCCAGGGCCGCGCGTTCTCGGCGATGAAGGAAGACACCTCGATGGAAGGCGTCGCCGGCTGCGCCCTGTGGCTGGCCTCGGACCTCGGCAAGTCGACCACGGGCGAAGTCGTCCACGTCGACGCCGGCTTCCACATGATGGGCATGCCCGACCAGGACGAGGCGTAAGCTTCGTCCCTTGAGGCTTACGGCGCGTAGGCCCGCATGAATCGTTCGGCCGCTTCCCGCGCGAAGCGGCCGAACTCTTCGGGCGTCTTGTCCGAAGGCAGCCGCAGCAGCGAGCGCATCTGGTTCTGGCCCATGATCATGCCGGAAAAGAACTCCGCCGCCTGGTCGCAGTCCTCGACCTTCATCCGACCCAGCGCGGTCTCGGTCCGCAGGAACGCCGCCAGCTCGCGCCGAGCGCTCAGCGGACCGGCCTCGTAGACCTCCTGGGCGACGTCGGGCATCTCGCCCGCGCCCATCACCACCACCCGCAGCATCGAGTAGCTCTTGTTGGTGATCACCGTCTCCAGCACCGAGCGCGCATAGGCCTCCAGCGCCGCCGTCGGGTTGTCGACGGCCTCCTGGCCGCGCAGGGGCGCGGTGATCGACTCCACCCGGCGCTGCATCAGGGCCCGCATCAGCTCGGCCTTGGAGCCGTAGTGGTTGTAGACCGTCTGCTTGGAGACGCCCGCCCGCTTGGCGATGGCTTCCATGGGCGCGGCCAGGCCCCGCTCGCCGATCACCTCGATGGCGGCGTCGAGGATGGCTTCGGTCTTGGCGACGTCGATCTGTCCGGGAACGCGCGGCATCAGTGAGCATCCGAGGGCGGGGGCGGCGCGCCCTTGGCGGGGCTGGCCAGCAGCGAGACGAAGGCGGCGATGAAACAGCCAATCGCCAGCAGGGTGAAGCTGTCGCCGAACGCCAGGACGGTGGCTTGCTGCTCCATCATGCCGCCGATCGCCTTGCGAGCCGCGCCGGCCGGATCGGCGACGCCCAGCTGCGTCATGCGCTCGGTCAGACCGGCCATCATGCTGGCCGTCGGCCCGCCCTGGGTCACCTTCGAGGTCATGTCGTCGTAGTAGAGCGCCGTCTGCTGGGTGATCGAGGTCGCCAGCAGGGCGAGGCCGACCGCGCCGCCGGTGTTGCGGGCCAGGTTGACCAGGCCCGAGGCGTTCTTGACCATGTGCGGCGGCAGGGTGCTCATCGTGACCTGCTGTGTGGCGATCATGGCGATCATCACGCCCACGCCCCGACAGGCCTGGACTCCGGCGAACTCCCAGAAGCCCCAGTCCTTGCTCACACCATGGGCCATGTACATGCCCCAGCCGGCCAGCAGGAAGCCCAGGCACATCGGCACGCGCGGATCGGTCTTGCGAACCAGCCGGCCAGCGATCGGGCCGGTCAGGAACATCGACAGGCCCGAGACGATCATCGTGGTGCCGACCTCCGACGCCGAGTAGTGGCGCACGCGGCCCAGGAACTGCGGCAAGAGGAAGGTGCCGCCGAACAGGCTGGCGCCCGACACCGCCGTCATGACCACGCCGACCATGAAGTTGCGGTTCGAGAACGCCCGAAGCTCGACGATCGGGTTCCTGTAGGTCAGCTGCCGCCAGATGAAGAGCGCCCCGCCGATCAGGGCGGTGACGGTCAGCCACAGGATGGCCGTGTCGTCGAACCAGTCGTCCTTGGCGCCTTCCTCCAGCACGTACTGCATGCTCATCAGGAAGACGGCCATCACGGCCAGGCCAAACCAATCGAAGCCCTTGGCCAGGCTCGGGTCGCCCTTGTCGAAGTCGCCCCAGCGCGCCACGCCGAACAGCACCAGAAGGCCGGTGGGCACGTTGATGAAGAACAGCCAGCGCCAGGACAGCGCCTCGGTCAGGTGACCGCCCAGGGTCGGACCGACGGTCGGGGCCAGGGTGACGATCAGGCCCATGATCACGCTGGCCGTCACGCGCCGCTCGGGCGGGAAGGCGGTGAAGGCCACGGCGAACACGGTCGGGATCATGGCCCCGCCGATGAAGCCCTGCAGGGCCCGCGTCAGGATCATCATGTCGATCGACGAGGACAGGCCCGTCAGCACGCTCATGACGATGAAACCCATGCACGAGGCCAGGTACAGGCGCTGGGTGCCCCATAGCCGCGACAGATATCCCGACAGCGGGATCATCACGACCTCGGGGATCAGATAGGCGGTCTGGATCCAGCTGATCTGGTCGGTGCTGGCCCCGACGCCGGCCTGGATCTGCGGCAGCGAGGCCGCGACGATCTGGATGTCCAGGATGGCCATGAACTGGCCGATGACCATCGCGCCGAAGCCGAGGAACAGCTTGGTCCAATCCACTTCAGGCTTGGCGACCTCGGGCTTGGCCGGAGCCTGGGCGGCGCCCGAGGCGGGGAGGGCGGCGTCGGTCATGACTCCCGTCCGCCGTCTAGCGGTCCACGCCCTGGCGGGCGACTTGCGGCGTGGCCTGGCCGGCCTCGGCGAACGAGGGGCCCGAGCGATCGCGGACGTCGACCTTGATCTCCACCGACAGGCCCGGACGCAGGGCCGCGCCCAGCTGGCTACGATCGACGGCGATCTTCACCGGCAGGCGCTGGGTGATCTTGGTGAAGTTGCCCACGGCGTTCTCGACCGGGATCAGGGCGAACTCCTGGCCGGTGGCGGGGGCGAAGCTGTCGACCTTGCCGACGATCTTGGCCTTGCCGAAGGCGTCGGCCTTGATCTCGACCGGCTGGCCGACGCGGATGCGGGCGACCTGGGTCTCCTTGAAGTTGGCGACGATATAGGCCTGGCCCAGCGGCACGACCGACATCAGGGCGACGCCCGGCTGGACCAGCTGGCCCGGACGGACCGAGCGCGCGCCGACCACGCCGGCGACCGGCGCGCGGATCACGGTGCGCTCCAGGTTCAGCTTGGCCTGCTCGACGGCGGCGTGGGCGGCGGCGGCCTGCGCCACGGCCTGGGCCTTGGCCGAGCCCAGCGACTGGGCGGAGCGGCGCTCGGCCTCCAGGGCGGCCTGGGCGCTGGTCACGCTGGCGGCGGTCTGGGTGGCCGCGGCGCGCTCGGTCTGCACCTTCTGCTGAGAGACCCAGCCTTGCGTGGCCAGGCTGTTGTAGCGCTCGAGGTCGGCCTTGGCCCGGTTGGCGTCGGCCTGGGCGCTGGTCACGCCGGCGGCGCGCTGGGCGATCATCGCCTGCTCAAGGCTGTTCTTGTCGTCGATGGCGCGGATGGCCGCGTCGGCGGCGCTGGCGTTGGCGATCGCCTGGTCGACGATGGCCTGGAAGGTGGAGGGATCGATCTTGGCCAGCACCTGGCCGGCCTCGACCCGCTGGTTGTCGGCCACCAGCACCTCGGCCACGTAGCCGGAGACCTGCGGGCTGATCTGCACCGTGTCGGCCTGGACGAAGGCGTTGTCGGTGCTTTCGAAGCGCTGTTTGTCCAGGAACCAAAGGGTCCCGCCGACCACGACGGCGATCACGACGGCCCCGCCGATGATCATCGGGACCAGCTTCTTCTTTTGCGGCGACGCCATGAACGAACCCCAGACAGCGTGAGCGCGCCCGATAGAGTCATCCAGCGGGCGCGGCAAGCGGATAAATGGACGCAGTCGTCCAAAAATCAACATCGGTCCGAAGAAGTTTTTACGTCGGACGCCAAGACCTCGCCGGCGCCCAAGCGGTGAACGACGCGCGAAAGCCCCGCCTAGTATCGTCCGGCGAACCAAAAGGCCTTCGGTTCGTTGAGGCAAGAGGCCGCCAGATGGCGGCATGGAGGTCCCGATGAACGCCCCGCGACTGGCCGAGCGCTCTACCCTGGAACTTGTTCGTCCACTGCTGTGGCTGGCCGCCGCCGCCTTCACGGCGGGCTTCGCGGGCTATTTGGCCGTGGCCTCGCGCGCCGCCGGCCTCTAATTGCGACGCTTGGAGCGCGCGAGCCGGTTGACCGCCCACGCTTAAACCGAACGCGCCCTAGACGCCGGTCGAGCCGAAGCCGCCGGCGCCGCGATCGGTGGCGTCCAGATCGTCGACCTCGACCAGCGGCCATTGCGGCGCGGCGGCGATCACGCCCTGGGCGATGCGGTCGCCGCGACGGATCGTGAAGTCTTCCTCGCCCAGATTGATCAGCAGCACGCAGACCTGGCCGCGATAGTCGCTGTCGACCGTGCCGGGGGCGTTGACCACCGTGACGCCGTTCTTGAACGCCAGGCCCGAGCGCGGCCTCACCTGCATCTCGAAGCCGTCAGGCACCGCCACCGAAAAGCCCGTCGGCGCCATGCAGCGCGCGCCGGGCTTCAGCACGATCGGCTCGTTCTCCGGCACGGCGGCCCGCAGATCGAAACCCGCCGCGCCCGCGGTGGCGTAGGCCGGGACCGGCAGGTCGGCGTTGCCTTCCCAGCGCTTGAAGCGGATGGCGAGACCGGCGGGGATGGCGGACATGCGGAGTTCCTGTTCTGGGGACAGGACGGCTTTAGCCGATTTGGGCGGGGTGGGGCCAGGGGGCGACGCTCGAGCGTCCTTGAACAGCGCCGCGGGTGGGGAAGACCTGAAGCCGGCAAGGCGTTCGTCGGAGCGCCCAGTTCAAAGCGGCTTGGTCTCGGCCGGCGCCGCTTTCCGCGTAACAATTGTGAACAAACCCAAGTCTCGACGCCCTTCAATTTCGCTCGCCGAACGCCGAGACTAGACGTCCGCGGGGCGCGGATCGGTATTGGGGGGCTGTTGTGCGCAAACGATTGAGTCGGAACCTCTCCGAGGGGGCGGGGACATGACGGCGTCCGCTTCCAGCACGGCCAGGGCTGTCGAACGCCTTTGCCTGGCGTTCTCGGCCGAGCTGATCGCCGGCGGATTCCTGCGCGGGACCTATCGCTCGGCGCTCGACACGCTGCTGGCGCTGGCCATAAACCAGGCGAACCTGGCGCACATGGCGCGAAACCTGACCTTCCAGAAAACCTACGCCGGGCTGAGCCACGCACCGCCAGACGACCTGCGCCGGCCCGTGCGCGTGCGCTCCATCGCCATGTCGCTCGGCATTCCCCAGGAAACCGCGCGGCGGCGCGTGGCCTTGATGGTCGAGGCCGGCATTCTGACCCAGACGGACGCTGGGGTCTTCATGCCCAAGATCATCATGGAGACGCCCGCCTATATCACGACGGCCGAAGCGACCTGGCGGGCGATCGGCGACCTCTATGGCGCCTTCAGACGGCTGGGGGCGATTGACGCGCCCGAGCATGCGGTCGTCGACGGAGAGACGCCTCATCGCTACATGATGCGGCTCTGGGGGGATCATTTTCTGCGGCTGGTCGAGACGCTGCTTCCCATTGTCCAAGAGCCCTTCGCCATCGTCCTGCTGTTCGCCATCCTGCGCGAGAGCCAGGCGACCCAGCCCGAGGTGGGCAAGCCGGTCTCGGCCTCGTCTCTGTCGCGGTCCCTGGGCTTGCCGTTCGAGACCGTGCGGCGCAATGCGCTGCGGCTCGCCGAGGCGGGCCTGTGCCAGAAGACGCCTCGCGGCTACGTGATCACGCCGGAGCTACTCGAAACGCTGGTCTGGCGACAGTTCGCCGAGCGCCATGGCCAGATCCTGAAGCGCTTCTTCTCGATCATGGGCGAGAGAGGACTTCTGGGCTGGTGGGAGGCCGACTATCAGGCCACGTTGGCGTCGCCCAGACCGCGCTAGCGGGACCACGCCGTCACCGCGCTCCTCGCATGCTCGACGCGCAGGGCGGCCGCCCCAGTGTCCACGTCACGATCGGGCCGCGCGGCGCCCCTAAGCCAACGCCTGGGCGATCCGCGCCGCGATCTGGGCGGCGACCACGTCCTTGGCGGCGCGCTCCCAGCGTTCGGTCTTGTCCTTGGTGACCAGCAGCACCGCGTTCTCGCCGCCGCCCATCACGCCCGGCTCGGTGACGTCGTTGGCGATGATCCAGTCGCAGCCCTTGCGGGCCAGCTTGGCGCGGGCGTGTTCCTCGACGTGGTCGGTCTCGGCCGCGAAGCCGACGACCAGCTTGGGCCGACGAGGCCCCGAGGCCGACAGGGTCGCCAGGATGTCGGGGTTCTCGACGAAGGTCAGGGCCGGCGGACCGCCCTTCTCCTTCTTCAGCTTGGTCCCGAACGCCTCGTCGACGCGCCAGTCGGCGACGGCGGCCACGAAGACGCCGACATCGGCCGGCAGGGCGGCCTGGCTGGCGGCCAGCATCTGACGGGCGGTCTCGACGTCCACGCGCTTGACCCCGACCGGGGTGGGCAGGAAGACCGGGCCGGCGACCAGGGTGACCTCCGCGCCCAGGCGGGCCAGGGCCTCGGCGATCGCGAAGCCCTGCTTGCCGCTGGAGCGGTTGGTGATGCCGCGCACCGGGTCGATCGGCTCGAAGGTCGGGCCGGCCGTGACGATGGCGCGCTTGCCGACCAGCGGCTTGGCGGCCGGGCCTTCAAGCATGGCGACGATGGCGGCGAAGATCTCCTCCGGCTCGGCCAGGCGTCCTGGGCCGAACTCGCCGCAGGCCATGGCGCCCTCGGCCGGATCGACGAACGAGACGCCGTCGGCCTTCAGGGTCGCGACATTGCGCTGGGTGGCCGGGTGAAGCCACATCCGCACGTTCATGGCCGGGGCCATCAGCACCGGCTTGTCGGTGGCCAGCAGGGCGGTGGTGGCGAGATCATTGGCCAGGCCGTTGGCGGCCTTGGCGATCAGGTCGGCGGTGGCCGGCGCGACCACGACGAGGTCGGCCTGCCGCGAGAGCTCGATATGGCCCATCTCGTGCTCGTCGGTCAGCGAGAACAGGTCCTGGTAGACCTTGTCCTCGGCCAGGGACGCCAGGGACAGCGGCGTGACGAATTGCTCGCCCGCCTTGGTCAGGACCGGCCGCACGGCGATCCCCGCCCGGCGCAGCAGCCGAACCAGCAGCAGCGTCTTGTAGGCCGCCACCCCGCCGCCGACGATCAGAAGAACCCGCTTGTCGCTCACGTCCAGCTCCCGCCCGCCGCGTCCGTCTCGTCCCTTGCACATGCCCATCCGCGCGCCAAAGCGCCAGAGGCAATCCGAGGGTCAAGATTGGGACTCGACTCCTGTTCCGCTTTCGTTCATCAAACGTAAAGGGGCGTATATATACTTCGCAAACCCATCTTTGACCGATAGCGGTTCCCGGCTAGGTTAGCGCAGACGGGAGGGTAGTCGCCGATGGGGCGCGGACCTCAAGGCGGTGAAGTGTGAGCTGGGGAAAGCGGACGTTCGGCGGAGTTGAGTATGATCTCAGCCACCTAGATCCGTTCACGATGCAGGTTACGCCGAAGGGCGAGGACGCCCGCACCTACAATGTGCGCGTGACCTTCACTTGCCATACCTTTACGCGCGAGTGGCGCGAGACCGATTTAGAAGAGCACCGTTTCGACGAGGCGGGAGAAACACGGGCCTTTTGCCCCGTGCGCTTCGAGCACTCCCAATCGCTAAAGGGGATCATTATCGCGGCATCCACGGGGAAGGTTCGGTTCAACAACCAGACGCCGTTCGTCATCCCAGCCACCATCGAAGGGCTTGAGGGGCCATACGCTATCTATTTTCGGGCGATCAAAGCCAAAACACGTGGTCTAGACGTTGTCATTGATGTGCGTAGCGCACATCACAAACCGAACCTCGATATGACGTTGCCTAAGGTGACTTTTGCGACCGTCGTCGGTCACACGGTGGCGGGTAAGGCTATCAAACGCCCAAGAAAATAGCCCTCCCCGAAGGGAGGGCCATTGCGCGAAATCCTCTTACCTCTGCGAGCCGCAGAACCCCCTTTTGAGGGGCAGGGAGCTGTTTTTCATCGCCATCAGCGCCGATATAATGCGCACGGAACTCGTAAAGTTCAACTTAATAACGCACAAAAGTTGGTACTAAGGTTAGCGAAAGGGTCAGTCCCACCCTTAGCGATAAGCGTTTTCATACGTTCAGCATGCCGCATGAACGTATGCGATGGGCCTCACTCAGCATCCTTGTCAGGCGAACCGGGTTCGCCTTATCGGGGCCTAAACACCGAGATAGCGTGAAGCGCTACACCGGCAGCTAGAAAGCCGCAGGTGCCGACCGCGCCAGACATCGGTGCCGTCTCCATCGTGGATAGGCATCCGGCAACGCCAATAACGCAGCCCAGGCGTCCCCACGGAAGCGAGAGAAACCGCATCATTTCTTTTTCCTAGGCGAATCCGGTTCGCCTGAGGGCTGGGGTTTAGGTCTCGCGACCTTCCTGACCGCATCTTCAAACGCGGCCTCATCCTCGCCACAGCCTAGCTTGCGCGCAAGCTCAACGAACTTTTCAGGCTGGCTGGTTTTTTCGTCGGTCATGGTCCGCACCGTACCACATATCGCGCCTGGGTGAACCTTGGCCGCTACAGGTTGCCGGAGTCCGTTAACAAGGCGTTAACAAAAAACTCGCCGCTGAGCGCAAGATTGCCTCTTGCGTTGCTAGGTGCGAGTCGGGCATTTTACCGGCATGTCGATAACGCTCCGAGCATTCATGACAGCCCGCAGGGCCGAAATTCAAAGCCAGATCAAGGCTTTGAAGGAAGAGCTGCGTGAAATCGATGTGGCCTATGCGGCTTTGCCGCAAGAGGGTCAGTCGAGGCCGACTCGCGAACGCGGATCAGCCGGGACCGGCAAGAAGACGCTTAAGGAGATGGCGATAGAGGCGATCAGGGCGAACCCTGATGGGCTAGAAGCCGTCGATGTAATTCGCTGGATCAATGAGAAGTACGGCCTGACTGTAGCCCGTGAGAGCATGTCGCCGCAGCTCAGCCGCCTAGGCCAGGACGGAACGCTCATGCGCGAAGGCTTGGTTTGGAAGACCGGGCCTAGGCTCGCTTTTGGCGACGGTCCTCCGTCACCTACATTCGTGCCAGAAAGCATAACGGCCTCCCCTTCGGAAGAAGAGGAGGCCGTATAAAGCTTGGGGTCGGAGGGCTGGTGCCCAGGAACAACCTGCAATGTCTCCCCTGGGGTTCGATTCCCCCCGGCTCCACCAAATCATGTCGTCCAGAGCGCCGAAGTTTGCGGCTCTGCCGCTCTGACGATACCCCACAACAGGGGCCAAAGGCCCTGCTAGGAGCATCCCATGTGGCAAGCCGAAGCAAGACACTAGGAACTAGCTAAGGCTAGCACCGGGGCGCGGAAAGTCAAGGAATCCTTGGCTTTTCGTGCCTTTTTGCGCCTCTCCCTGTGTGGCTTTGTGTGCCACCTTGAGCGAGTCTTGCTACGTTGCGCAACGTGGCAACAGTTAGATTTGCGGGTGAGGTGCCTTGTAGGTCAATCGGCGCCCAACAACACCGCGCAACGCCCACAAGGCGCGTTCTTGATCTTTCACGCCGAGCGCCTGACGGTATGAATAGCGGAAATCGAACTCCGCCAAGTAGCGGTGCAGGTGCTTCTTGGAGCAGTGCTGATAGACGCCCTTCATGCCGCGCTTGAAGACGGAGAAGAAGCCTTCAACCGTGTTGGACGTGATGTAGCGGTCGCCGTCGTAGCGGACGTATTCTCCAGCGGTGTGATTGACGGCCTCGTGCGAGCGGTAGGTCTCGCCCATCGCCTTGTACATCGGGGACTCGTCGGTCATCAGGCGAGCCTCCTTGTGGACGTTCTCGCCTAGCACGCGCTGAATGTCGGTCAGCTTGTAGCGGTCAATGACGATCGAACGGGCGCGACCGCTCTCGCGCTCGATCAGCGTAACCACCTTCATCATTTGCTTGATGCCGCGCGGCTTGCCCTTGCGGGGAGCCGGGGCGTCGGGATCGTTGCCGATGAAGGTTTCGTCCACTTCGACCGTGGCGCCGCCCATGCCGAACACGCCCAGCTCGCCGTCTTCCATAGCCTTGCGGATACGGTGCGCCAGGAACCACGCGGTCTTGTAGGTGACCTCCAGCACGCGAGACAGTTGGAGCGCGCTCACGCCCTTCTTGCTGGCGCACATGAGATAGATCGCCTGGAGCCACTTGGTCATGGGCAGGTGGCTATCTTCGAAGATCGTGCCGACGCGCACCGTGAATTGCTTCCGGCACTGGCCGCACTTCTTGAGGCCGATACGGGTCTTGGTCAGGTCGTAGATCCGCTCCACGCCACCGCAGTGAGGGCAGTTCACGCCCTTCTCCCAAACGATGCCTTCAACGAAGCGGAACGCCTCGGCTTCATCGTGGAAATACGGCTTCGACAGAACGGACACGGGCTTTCTCCTTCCGTTCTAACCTACGCCATTCCGTGGGTTCGTCAAGTATATATATGCCGTAAAGGTAGAGCAATGGGGCGAATACGATCATGAAGATTGTGAAACAGATTACTGTCGGCGTCGTCGCTTGGCTGGGCGCGCTGAGCTTGGCGGGCTGCGACAGCGGGGCCTCGGCGGTCAAGGCGCCGAAGGCCGGCGAGCGAGCCAGCGCCATGTCGGAGGGCTCCGCGACCGAGGCCTCGGCCGAAAGCCCGCGTCGAAGCGACCCCCGCGACGCGCCGGTCAAGCTGATAGCTGGCAAGCCCTATTGGGCCGCCAACCGCGACCGCACGGCCGAGGAGAACGCCCAGCGTTCGTTCGAGCGCAATGGCGAGACCTTCGGCGCCAAGACGGCCGACGACTATGTCGCCAAGGTCCACGCCTTCGTCAGCGATCCGCCCAAGGGGGCCCAGACGTTGAAACGGGCCAATGGTGATCTGCTGATCTACGATCCCAAGGACAACGTCTTCGCGGTGGTCTCGCGCGAGGGCGCGCCGCGCACGATGTTCAAGCCCGACGAGGGCGCGACCTACTGGACCGAGCAGAAGACCCGCGAGGCCCGCCGCGCGACCGCCGCCAAGAAGCGCGATCGGGACCAAGCGGAGGGTTAGCGCGACAGCAAAAGGCCGGTCACGAAGGCCGCGCCCGCCGTCGCGGCGCCGACCAGGAACCATAGCAGCGGCCAGACGTGCGGTCGCTCGACATGGATCTCGGTCTTCGCGGGCGGGGTCTCGGCCAGGCGGGCGATGGCGCGGAGGGCGCGCAGGGCCTCCTCGGCGAAGTCGCGGACCTTGGCGGCGGGCGACAGCTCGCGGCCGATCCAGCGACGGACCACCGGATCGGCTGCGGCCCACAGGTCGTGGGTCGGATCGATGCGGCGGGCCACGCCCTCGACCGTGACCATGGTCTTCTGCAGCAAAACGAGCTCCGGCCGCAGGGCCATGTCGAACAGGGCGGTGATCTCGAAGAGCTGCGCCAACAGGCGACCCATCGAGACGTCGCGGGCGTTGCGGCCGAACACCGGCTCGCCGACGGCGCGCAGGGCCTGGGCGAAGGCGTCCTTGTCCTGGTGGGCGGGCACATAGCCGGCGTCGAAATGCACCTGGGCGATACGGGCGTAGTCGCGGTTCAGGAAACCGTACAGGATCTCGGCCAGGTAGCGCCGCTCGCCAGGGCCCAGCCGTCCGACGATGCCGTAGTCCACGGCCGTGACGCTCGCCGGCGCGGCGACGAACAGGTTACCCTCGTGCAGGTCGGCGTGGAACAGACCGTGGTCCAGGGCCTGGGCCAGGAAGCCGCGGGTGACATTCTCGGCCAGGGCCTTGCGGTCCAGGCCCGGCAGGTCGAGGGCCGCGGCGTCGGACAGCGGGACGCCCTGCGCCCACGTCAGGGTCAGGACGCGCTTGCCGACGCCCTCCCAGCACACGGCCGGCGCCCGCATATAGGCGTCCTTGGCCATCGCCTCGCCCAGCTCGGCGCAGCCGGCGGCCTCGAAGCGCAGGTCCATCTCGAGCTCGAGGGCGCGGATCACGACCTCGACGAACTCGGTGGGCCGCAGACGGCGGGAAGCGGGCGCAAGAGTTTCGGCCAGGCGCGCGGCCAGGCGCAGCACGCCGGTGTCGCGCGCGACCTGCCGTTCGACGCCCGGGCGCAGAACCTTCACCGCCACCTCGCGGCCGTCGACCAGGGTCGCTGGATGGGCCTGGGCCAGGGAGGCGGCGGCGACCGGCTCGCCGATCTCCGTGAAGATCTCGGGGAGCGGCTTGCCGAGGTTGCGAGCGATCTCGGCCTTGGCGATCGACAGCGGGAAGGGAGGCAGCCGGTCCTTCAGGCGCAAGAGGTCCTCGGCGAAGGGAGTCCCGAAGATGTCGGCGCGGGTCGACAGGAACTGGCCGAGCTTGATCGCGGCCGGCCCCTGGCGCTCCAGCACGCGCGCCAGGCGCTCGCCCGGCCGGCCGCGCTTGGCCGCGCCACCCGCGAACAGGCGCAGCAGCCGTCCCGCCAGCTTGGCGCTGGGCGGCAGCAGCGGTTCGGCCTCGCGCGGGATCAGGGCGTCGGCCCGCACCAGGGCCCAGCCCGCGCCCGTCAGGCGGAAAAACGCGGAGAAGGAGGTCAAGGTGTCTGCCCCACCTTCCGCATCCGACCTTCCCGGCGAAGGCCGGGATCCAGATTCATCTCGAGCGAAAGCAAGCTCGGACGTCCCTCGGCTCTATGATCTGGGCCCCGGCCTTCGCCGGGGAAATCGGTGGAGAGAAAGGCCATGGCCTAAAGCGCCCAGCCCTGATGCAAGGCCGCGACGCCGCCGGTGAAGTTGGTGTAGCTGACCCGCTTGAAGCCGGCGTTCTCGATCATGCCGGCGAAGGTCTTCTGGTCGGGGAAGCGGCGGATGCTCTCGACCAGGTACTGATAGGCGTCGCGGTCCTTGGCGACCCACTCGCCGACCTGCGGGATGACCTTGAAGCTGTAGGCGTCATAGGCTTTCGCCAGCGCCTCCGTCACCGGGCGCGAGAATTCCAGGCACAGGAAGCGGCCACCCGGCTTCAGCACCCGGCGCGCCTCGCGCAGGGCCGCGTCGATGTCGGTGACGTTGCGGATGCCGAAGCTGATCACATAGGCGTTGGCGTAGTTGTCGGGCAGCGGCAGGCGCTGGGCGTCGCCGACCGTCCAGGTGATCTCGGGCTCGCCGCCGCGCTCGATGCCAGCCATGATCATTTCGGCGTTGTAGTCGACGATGTTGATGGTCGCGTCCGGACCTCCACGGCGCTCCTGGGCGGCCCGCGCCATCTTGGCGAAGCGGCGGGCCATGTCGCCGGTGCCGCCGGCGCAGTCGATGATCACCTCGCCCGGCTGCGGGTTCAGGCGCGCGGCCACCGCGTCCTTCCACAGCCGATGCACCCCGCCGCTCATCAGGTCGTTCATGATGTCGTAGTTCTTGGCCACGCGGTCGAACACGCCGCGCACCAGACCGGCCTTCTGCGAGGCGTCGACATCCTTGAAACCGAAGCTGGCGGAGGTGTTGCTCATGACGTCCCGGGGGCGAAGTCGCTATAGGAAGGTCCGCTATTAGCCCGCGTCACGCGCCACGTCATCGTCTTAAGGGTCCGAGCTTGCCCGAACTGCCCGAAGTAGAGACCGTGCGACGCGGTCTCGAGCCCGTTCTGTCCGGCGCCCGCCTTGCCCGCGTGCGGACCAACCGCCCCGACCTGCGCTTTCCCCTGCCCGACGGCTTCGTCCAGCGGCTGACCGGCGCGAGGATCCTGCGGCTGGACCGCCGGGCCAAGTACATCCTGGCCCCGCTGGACCGCGGCGACACCCTGGTGATGCATCTGGGCATGACCGGCCGCTTCGAAATCGCCGCTCCGGAGGGAACCGTGCGCCCCGGCGATTTCGCCCGCGTCGTCACGCCCGAGGACAAGCACGCGCACGTGATCTTCGAGACCGAGGCCGGCGCGACCGTCACCTATTACGACCCCCGACGCTTTGGCTTCATGGACCTGATCCCGACCGACCGCGTCGACCACCATCCCTGGTTCGCGACCATGGGGCCCGAGCCTCTCGGCGAGGCCTTCGACGCCAAGACGCTGGAAAAGGCTTTTCACAACCGCAAGCAGGGCCCCAAGACCCTGCTGCTGGACCAGCGCACCGTGGCGGGCCTAGGCAACATCTATGTCTGCGAGGCCCTACATCGCGCCCACATCTCGCCGTTCAAGCCAGCGGGCGGCGTCGCCAAAAAGCGCCTCAGTCCGCTGACCACGGCGATCAAGGACGTGCTGGCCGAGGCGGTCGAGGTCGGCGGCTCGACGCTCAAGGACTTCGCCGCCGCCGACGGCGCCCTGGGCTACTTCCAGCACCGCTTCCGCGTCTACGACCGCGAGGGCGAGCCGTGTCCGACGCCGGGCTGCAAGGGCGTGATCGCCCGCGAGGTCCAGGCCGGGCGGTCGACGTTCTTCTGTCCGGTGTGCCAGGTCTGAGGGACCGCCGGGACCCTACCGCTTCTCCAGCACGCAGAGCGCCTGACCGAGGTTGCCGGCGGGGGTCACCTCGTCGCCGCCGCCCCGGAACTCCACCACATCGAAGCCAATGTCGTTGGCCCAAAGCGCGATCGCCGCGCGGTCGAGAAACACATTGAGCGGCGCGGTGGAGCCGGACTTGGCGGCCGCCACGGTCGGTTTGAACACGTGCTCGAAGTGCCAAGGCTCCTGGAACTCCAGGAAGGACAGCACGACGCGGCCGCCCGTCTTCAGGACCCGGTGGGCCTCCTCCAAGTACCAATAGCTCTGCTCGTGCAGCAGATGGGTCATCACCGAGAAGAAGCAGACCATGTCGGCGCGCGCGTCGGGCGCGGGTATGCCGATGTGGTCGATGACCTCGAACCTCCAGTCCGCGCGAGGCGTGATGCGGCGCGCGTTGTTCACCAGCGCGGGCACCAGATCGATCCCGAGGTAGCCGCCTTGGTGCTGTTCGCTCAGCGTCTTGGCCAGGCGGCCCGCGCCGCAGCCCACGTCGATCAGAAAGCCGTCGGACGGCAGGCCGTAGTGCTTGAGCAGGGCCGTCTGGACCTTGCCGCCGAAGTCCCAGTCCCCGCCGATCGCGACGGCCATGGCTTCGTCATGCGGCAACGCGCCCATCAGCGCGTCGACCATCGCGACATTGACGGCCTTCAGCGCGCGGGGATCGCCGTTGGGGCTGGCGGCGGAGCCTGGGCCGGGCTTGCGCCGCAACCCGTTCTTCAAGATCGAGACGATACCCATAGGGCCTCACGGGGACGAAACGCTGGCGAGCGTAGTGGAGTCGGCCCGCCACGCAAGGGTGAGCTTGGGTCGGGATGTTCCTGGAGGTTGAATGGCGCGCTGCCGGGCGTCGCATAACCTTTCGCGTCCGGCGCGGTGGCGGTGAGTGTCTGGGATGGGTGGTGAGCGGCCGTTCGAAATCCCTCTCTCATGGAGAGAGGGAGGGGCCC